>Ga0210398_10003641_pt1 | contig 14675 bp, 17 predicted proteins | sample IncBWC4OmetaG_FD_161047 | JGI IMG/M metagenome (GOLD analysis project Ga0210398, IMG submission 161047) | Forest soil microbial communities from Barre Woods Harvard Forest LTER site, Petersham, Massachusetts, United States - Inc-BW-C-4-O | ecosystem: Environmental > Terrestrial > Soil >...
ATCGAACATCAAATCGCTCCCGCGCGCTTCTGACGATTGACCAGCTGATCGACCCGTCCGAGGAAGATCTCGGATGGCAGGTAACGGCGCTTCTCCCCGCACAGCGGGCACTCGACGACAATCGACTGGAACGGAAACTTGGCCGCCCCGGTCGGGACGTCTCGGCGGCATTTCTTGCAGGCGACAACGAAGGTCTTTCGCGCTGACGGTCCCTGGAACATGGATTTAAGCATAGGAGAATAAAAAGCGAAATACCAAATCAGAATGTGGCCCCGTGTAGGCGGATTGCGGGACCTTCGTCTGGCTTATGCAGTACCCCGGTACACATCATTGCCAGCCGCGCGCACCACGCAAGCCACACAATCTATGCGAATTTGCTCTGCACTTCCCTCTGGATTTCGCTGCAGAGGTTTCGTCCGCACATCTGTGGATTTCACCCGGAAAAGCGTGCCTAACCGGCGGAATCCACGACTCTTCAGGCCGCTTCGTCGTCTTCTCCGCCCTCTGGCTCGTCATACGCTTCCCGAAGGATCTCCTGGTCCTCGTCGGTCTCCGCTGCCGTTAAGGCAGGCCGCGCATCGGCGGCGGCCGGTGCGTGGGCTCTCTGAGATCCGACAGGTTCCGGCGCGGCGTCGAACAGACTGGCCGCTTGGGGAGGCTCGGCTTTCGCCGGAGCTGATCCCTCCGGCGCCACGGCCGGCTTGCTGGGATGCCCGGCTGGATCCTTCTTCGTGATCTGGCTCCCGGATTTCTTTCTCGCTTCGGCCCGGGCGGCTTTGGAAGCTTCCTCCATCTCTGCTTTGGCTCGTTCGAGCGAGTTCTTCAGTTCGAGGTGGCTGGAGACGAAATGGAGCAGGGTCTCGGGAAGCTCTCTGTCGAGATCTTCCACGGTACCGGTGACGCTCACCGCGGTGGTGAGGGCGTCGTTCTCGCCATCGGCGATCTTCTTCGGTATGACGTTCACGCGAAACTTGTCGTCTTCGACGTGGCTTACGGTGAACAGGACGGCGCGATGCCGCACGAGCGGCGCGAGTTCTTTGAACATGACAGGGTATTCCTTCCAATGAATTGTGATTGTTCCTGAAAGAGGATCTACCGGGCGGAAAGAGCCACTTTCATCGTGGCCGCCCAGGTGGGCAGTGGCTCGAACCAACGAACAGTGGGCGGTGAAAGAAGGCCCACCAGCTGATAGCCGTCGTCGGTTGAGTTGTCGAAGAGCAGGGTGTGATCCGCGCGCCTCACCGCCACGGGAAGGTTTGATCCCGATCCAACAAGGGGACGGAGGAGAAGGTTTCGGGATTGCCGCTGGTCAGAGATACTTACCTGGGATCGGCGTAAAGCAGGCGGTGTCACCGCGGAGCCGAAGGCATTTCCGGATCAGGTTTGGCGGAACTCGCACTCGTCTGCTTCGAATCCAGATAACGGCGGTCCTCCGCCAGCTTTGCTCTCGCTCCCGTTGCCAGCTTTCGGGCGAATTCCAGCCAATCCCGCTTCATCTTCATAGTCTAGCTTTGGCGGGTATGGCGACCAACATGCCGATCTGCATCTTGTTCCGGACTGCCGCCAATCAGGGGCGACGCAACCGCGTCCGGCTGATTTTAAGGAGAAACAGTTTCCTCGACAGATGCGGCAGCCCCTCCCCGTTATCCTGTTCCTGTGACATCGCCCAACCAGGCCGCCCTGGACCAGTCGCTCTCGGACGCGGAGTACGACCGTTTGGAAGCGATCCTCCGAGGCCTTCCCGGGGCAAGCGCCATGAATCTCGAGGAGATGGACGGGTTCTTCGCGGCGCTCATCTGCGGACCGGTGGCGGTTCCCCCGAGCGCACACCTTAATGAGATCTGGGGCGGCGGTTCGGGTCCGTTCGCCACCGAGGCGGAACTCCGGGAATTCCTGAATCTGGCCATGCGCCACTGGAACTGGATCGCCCGGGTGCTGGCTTCGCCGGATCTGGTCTTTATTCCCCGCCTTGTCATCGAGAAGGATGAGGCAATCCCGCGGGGAAATCGCTGGGCGCGGGGCTTTTTGCGGGGCGTCGGCCTCTGCCGCGAGGCATGGAATGAGATCTTTGATGACGAGGACCGGTTTGCCATCCTGTTGCCGATTCTGGCTCTGGCGCATGAGAACGACCCCGACCCGGAATTGCGGTCGTGGAAGACACAGCCGGGACCCGAACTGCGGAAAGAAGTGCTGGGCGGACTGTCCGTGGCTACGCAAAGCCTATGGGACTACTTTCGCTCAGGCGGCAGGAGCAGGACGCCCGACCGAGTTCCTGCAACGAGGTCGAAAATCGGTCGCAACGATCCCTGTTCTTGCGGTTCCGGGAAGAAGTACAAACGCTGCTGCGGCAGCGTCACTGTGCACTGAGCGACCGCCAGCGCTCTGGAAAGGTGAACGACCGGAGTCGAGGCCCTCTCACACCTTGATGATGGCCGCGCGAGGCTTCCGGGACACTATGCCGGCGCCAGGATTTCGAGCTTTGGGAAGTAGGTCCGATAGCGTGCAGCATCGCGCGTGAGCAACGCCAGGCGCTCGATGGCCGCGTGCGCTCCGATATAAAAATCCGGAAGAGGAGTGGGGCGCTGGCCGCCCCGCCGGCGATAACTGAGGAAACACTTGCCGGCGAGGAAACCGGCCTCCCACGGCAGAGCCTCCCGTTCGTAGGACGCAGGAGGCAGTGCAGCGTCCAGGGCTTCAATGGTGCTGAAGCCGATCGATACCTCGGCGTAGATAATGGGATTGATAATCAGGGCCGTGCGCTCGGCACACTCAGCCAGTGCCTGCTCCGACCACTCTGCCCATTTGGCGTCATTGGTCGCAATATCCAGAAGTACATTGCTGTCGACGAGAACGCCGCGGCAGTTGCTTAGGCGCGAGGACAGGTTGCCGAGTGCGATCGTCATTTCCCCTTCGCGCCCGAACGGCTGCCCCCGCGCGTGAGCGCCATGATTTCATCCGTCGAGAGGCGTGTATCGGCCGAACCGCGGAGCGCCCTGAGCGCCCTCTGCCCCCGAACACCGGATCCTTCTGTGCGTCTGGCCTTGCGAATCCTGGCATGGTCGCCGCTCACCTCGAATTCGACCTCGGTATGGGGCAGAAGGCCCAGTTGGTTCCTGACTTCCTGAGGAATCGTCACTTGTCCCTTGCTGGTGATCTGCATCAGTAATACTCCTACTGGTAAGTGTAATGACAAATAGACGACCAGAGCAAGGAAATCTGGCCAGGCCCTGAACCCCGTTCGACCACCGTACACGATCGGTCCGCGGCGAATCATACATTGGCAGGTCCGGTGACAGCGCTGATCGGGTGCGTCAGTTGCTTCTTCGATTTCCGTATCCGCCGCCATACCTCCGGGTCAGCAGGAAGAGCCGTCATTTTTCCGGTGGCTGCATTGAAGAATCCGCCATGATGGCGAAGCCTGCCGTACCGGAAGAGTCTCGCCAGCATGGCCAGGGCGCTGGCCGCGAGTGTCTGATTGATGAACGGTTCCTGCCGTTCGAGGGCCTCAACAGCGGAACAACTGGGCAGAGGGTCTTCGCCGGCTGCAATGTCGGCAATCTCTGGAAAAAGCTCGCAGACTGTTCGTAGCCGCTCGGCCTTCCGTCGGTTCCTGCCGTTCAGCGGCTGACCCAGAACGAACTGCCCGCTCGACGCGTTGTTGCCAAGATCGAGCCAGTACGCCACGTAACTTGACTTCTTGCACACGCTGCGCTCGATGACACCGCGCGCGACCCGCGTGTCCACACACCCGATCAGGAGATCCGGATTCCGGTCATGATTCGTTCGGAGCGTTGCCTCATCGAAGCACACGGGCTGGGCATTCCACTTCGTTCCCCAGAACAGGTTGATCCGGTTGATGAGGACCGTCGCCTTGTTCTGGCCCACATCGGACCAGGAGAACGGCTGCCGAACGCAGTTGGTTTCGGAGACCGTGTCACCATCCATGAGCGTGACTTCAAGGCCGTAAACGTGACCCCAGGCCCTCATGGCCTGGTGGAGATAGGGCAAGCCCATCACAATGGCGCTACCGGTGCCGCCGGCGCCGACCACGAGAATTCGCAGGGGCCGGCGACCGGGCAGAGAGGGCGGGAGAAGATGCTCAATACGCATAATCAGTACCTCGGCCGGAAAACCGGAGCCCGGGATCGGCCCGGCGCCGGCAAGGACGATTGCCCAGGGAAGCCACACAGGCAGCTGTGTGACATCGCTCACATCCGGTCTCCGATCAATCCGGCATCATCTTCCAACAACCCAGACTGCTGTAACGGGGTCCGCCAGTCATCGGGGCTACGGACCCCGTAAAGTCTTCGATACATCTCCATGTTCACCATCCCACACGGGCACCCGGACACATATGAGCGCTTCAACACGACAGCAGGTGAATCAATACGTCGCAGACATCTGCCGCCTTACATCGCAACTGGGCGCGGTGAGTAAGCGGGATCCGGCCGAGACTCGTTCGGCGGCGGTCGAGAAGGCTCGCGCGATTTACGAGGAACTGCTGACGAGGAAAAACACATTTCAGATTCCCCGGGACGAGATACCCATGGTCGAGGCGATGCTGGAGCGCATCAAAGCCCAGCTCAAGTTCCTTAGCCGCGATTAGGGTTTTCGGAGTCTCGACCGATCATGTGTTTTGATGTCGCGCGAGCGAGAAGGCGATCGGCTGCGTTTCGCCTCCCCCAGACGACGCGTATTGGCCGCTACCTCCCCTGAATGAAATCGGCGAGCGTCTGCGGGAGCCGAATTAGTGCGTCCTTCGGAAATGGCCGATGCTTGCCCGCAAGCTCGGCCCACAGAGCGTCGTGGCCGCCTTCGTGCCGCGTGAGTCGGCCGACATTGGCGTGCGTGAACGCACTTTCGTAGAACCCCTGCTCCCAGGCTCCGATCGATGCGACTGAAACACTGTCAGGACAGCGCATCGAACCCAGGCACACCCGTCCGTCATCCGAAAGGTTCCAGAAGGGAGCGACGGCAAGCGTTGTCTTGGCATTTGGTCGCCTGTTTTCACAAAGCGCCCGGATCTTCAGGTCTCCCTGCGCCACCTTCCACACCAGCGCCGGTTGCGGAAATACCTTTCCGTTGAGTTGCTGTGCCTTGCCTTCGGCGTTCTCGAAGAACATGCGCCGCACGCGCGGCGGCGTCCACCAGGCGATCATGCGGTCCGACTTCGCGAGAACCTTCTCCGGAAGGAACTCGGCCACGGCCCCGCCGGACAGCGATTCGGCCAGGTCTTCGATGAATGCGGTCGTCAAAGGCTGTGCCGGCCCAAGCATTGGAGGGCCTTGTTGCTGAGCTGTTACCGTATGCCAGGTGATGAAGCTGCGCCGGTTCTCGCGGTAAATGAGCAGCGCATCACGCAACTCGAAGCGATGCATCTCCCCAATCGCGATCTCGACTTTCATTTCTGTCCTTCTCCCACGCCTGGATATCTTCGATCAGCTGGCATACCTCTCGGTTTACGACCACAAACCGCTCAGCGGCACGCATCGCAGCAGAGCACTGTTCCGCACTGTCGAGCGTGAAGACCGCACAGAAGGCTGGTTCCGCCGAGCCTTCCAGCATGTGCTGGCTCTCTTCGTCGAAACAGGCCGCGATGGCATCATGCTCCTCGAAGGCGATCAACAGCGCCGGCAGCGGCGGTCCATCGTAGTACCCGTCGTAGTCTGCCAGTTGAGAGGCTCCCGCCTTGACCCTGGAGAGCTTGGCAATCGCCTCGACGTGCCGAATCCAGTTCGGGTACTGTCCATTGCGGTGACGCCGGAGTAACCGCCGGTAGTCGAGACGCCAGTGCTCCGATTCGTGTTTGAGACTCCCGCGGATGCAGTCGGGCAAAGCCTTCTCGACCTCGGGAAACTCGTATTGATCTCGATTGGCCGGATCGTCTTCCTGCGCATACTCGATCAGGTTCTCCTCATAGGCTTGTGCGTCGCTGTGGTCGTAGATTCGCATCACGCGGTAGAGCGACCGAATGAGCGTCCAGTAAAAGGCCGCACCCAGACCTTCTTCCTCCGACTCCAGGGCCCGCAAGGCCGGGCCGATTTTGAGATACCCGCAGCCGCTGCAATGGATGGTGATCGCCAGCTGTCCCGTGCTCAACCCAGCGCTGTCCGCACCCACCACATCGGTGACTTCGAGGTGGTATTCGACGTTGCGTTCGAGCAGTTCAAGGGTCCCTTGGCCGATCCGATTCACAATGGCGCGCTGGGCGAAGGTAAGCGGGTCTTCGCCGCACTCGCTCCACAGTTTTGGCGTCCCCAACTCCATGCGCACGAGAGCCGCGCACAACTCGAAGAGCATCTCGCCATTGACCTCATGGCTGTAGTTGACGGGCTGACCGTTCAGGGATGGTAGTGCCACAGCGCAGGCCGGAGCGAGCGTTTCTACTGGAGCGGTGGCAGGATATCCGTGGGCGCCGGCAAAGCCCGCATGTTGTCCGCGTGGTAGCGACCGAGCGCGCTGGTCACGGCGTCCGAGAGATCGAAAGATTCTTTGCATCGGAGGTGCCTCACCAGAAGCTGATTCTGCCGATTCGGAGGAGCCGCGGCCCTGGCTTTGAACTCAGCGATTAGATCCTCCGGGTTCATTCGGCGCCAGCGCACGGCTAACCCTTTGAACCGATGGCACGGTTGAACGTGTAGCGGAGGGCACTGCCGGTGTCTTCCGGCCCGCTCAGCGTCGCAGTCGCAATTTCCGGCCACGTCGGCGTCAGCAGCTCGCGTACCTGTTCGACGGAAAGATTGGGAGCCGGATCGGGAATACGCGTTCCGTTGTAGAAGAATTCGCGCTGCAGGGCTTCAACTTTGAGACCACTCATGAGTAGCTTCTCCTTGGTCGTCGAGAATGAGTCGACGTGGGATTTATGCCTGAAATCTGATTCAATGGACAGGGACCACGGACTTTGAAAGGACCGGGATGGGAATCAACGAGATTGTTGCGGCTCTTGACGACGAGATCAGCCGACTGCAGCAGGTGCGCAGTCTGCTGGCAGGCACCAAGAGTAGTGTCACGCACGCGGCGACTTCATTCGCCTTCGGCGCAAACTCAGGAAAGCCCCGTAAGAAGCGCCACCTCAGCGCCGAGGCCAGAGAGCGAATCGCCGCCGCGCAGAGGAAACGCTGGGCGGCTCAGAAGAAGGCTGCCAAGAAGTAAGTACACCGCGCCACGGGCTTCAAATTCTGGCTCGACCGCACGGAAATGGGCCGGGAACGTGAACGAGAGTACTTCCGGTTGCAAACGGGCAGCCTGTGAGCGCGTGGGCGATTTGCCGCTCGTCCACCTGCGCGATTCCTTTCTGACCGGGGCAGGCACAAGTCACCATAGGCGACGATACGTCAAAGTGGATCGGCGAACCCTGGCCCCGTGCGCCGATACCCATCCGGCGTGGATGAGTGATTTGTCCTGTATGCGCCAATCGAGACAGCATCGGCACCGGCCGCTCAGTTCACGACCCACGCCATCGTGCCCTATTCACGCCGGTCGGGCGTGAACCCCTCGTCAAACGTTGGTATCGATCAATACCTTGGTCCAATGGACTTGCCCCATCGTCTCCGGCTCAACCGCTGCATCAGCCTTGCGAACATGGTCGCGTGGCGCAGAAAATCCGGACGCGGAAGTGACTGGGGTCAGCCAATACCGCTTCGTTGTCGTTCATCGACGGACAATGCAGGTAGATGCCGCATTGGGCACTGACATAGCCGAGTGGCGCCAGCCGACGGGGGCGCCGCCCTGGAATGATTTCGCTTGCCTTCGTCCTCATCAACAGCCACAATCTCCGCCATGCATGGGTACGTCTTTCGCGGATTGGTCCTTTCCGGCCGCATTGCCGCCCTTTGCATCGGCTGTCTCGCCATCTACGTTGGGTTCTTCCTTTACCCCGACCAGGAAGGGCAATTACAGAATCGAATCGAGGATTTCTGGGTTACGGTTCACGACCGCGCGCTCGAGACCGGCAGCACCTCGGTTGCTCTTTTCAATCGGACCGCAGGCGCTGTTCAGCGGGCGTTCAGCCGCATCTTCGGGCACGCGATCTTCTCACTCCAGCTGGTGATTAACTCAAGCTGTCTGTCGCTGTCTGTTATAGCGCTTGCTGTGTCTGTGGGCGGAATTGTTGATGCCTTCAGAAATGGCTTTTCACCGCAATCATTTGAAATGCTATTGACCGTGCCGCCCGCTGTATGTGCCTGCGCTGCCCTGTGGCGCCCCCAACGCCGCCTTCTACTTGCAGCAGCGCTTCCCCTGTCATTCGTGTGCGTGGCGCGGATGATGCTGGTCGGCGATCACAGAACCCCGCTTTATCGAGCGGCCATCATACTCACCTGCGCTTTACTTGGATCCCTGGTCTCCGATGCCATTGCCGTTGCCATCGTCAAGTGGAGCCTCGGTACTATCACAGCGCAGCGCTCTCTCCGCACCATTTTCAAACGACTCATCCTGACCGGCCTGACTGTACCGGCATGTATCGTCTTTCCGTTGGCGGGCACTCTCATAGTTGATATCTTCCCCAGCTTTGCCCGCGCCATACATTACGATCTGTGGTGGTCTTTCGCCCTTTTAGGTTTTATGAACTTAACCACCTCGATTTACTGCCTCATTCCTGCCGGCGTGTTCTTATTCGTGCTCGCTCATCGTATTGTGTGGCCCGTGCTCAACCGCCTCATCTTCCCCGTCGCTCGTTTTCAATTGCTCAGGAATCGCCGCGCCATGGCCGCAATCGGAAGCCTCGGGATTCTGACTGGACTGGGGCTGACAGACGCGACACTTGAGGCCGTTCTGAAGTTGTTTGGCTAACTCGCGCTGCCCGCACTTGCGCCGCTATAACGGCATTCATAGTGCATTCGCGTCCACGCATTTGAACCCGGATCTTTGCAATCAGCACGCAGTCGACCTCGCAACAGCGGAGCATTCCCGGCGTCGCCCCTTTGGCCGCACAAAAATACAGCTGTGCGCAAGACTCGTGCATTTCGGACGTCGCTTTACAGCGATCACCTGTGGGCGGGCATGCGCCCTCTCAATGCATAAGAGGCAAAAGCGAGCACCATGACTAGAACCGGATTGAATTTATCCCAGGTGCTGCCACCGCTACCCAGTTGCGAATAGAACGCGAATAATAGATTGATCACGAGGCCCGCATATACCCAGCCAGTCAATCGAGGCGCGTTGGGAACAAGAAGGCCTACGCCGCCAAGGATGTGGGTCACGCCAATCAGAGGGATGATGTAGAGCGGGTATCCCAGTTGCTGACTGCCGATCTGCCATTCGCCGGGATCATGAATCAGATATAGCCTCCCGAAGTACACCCAGACCAGGACGACAAGGCTGGTTATCGCCATTGTCAACGCCGTTTGAGATGCTCGGCCTGCCCGTCCTGTTTTGCCTGTAGCTTTCATATGAAAGGCGATCCTCTTCGTGTGATTGGCTTTGCTCTCTGCTCGCCGTCGATCGACGCTCGCCTTCGAACCAATCATGGCCACACCGGAACCGAACGATTGTCCAGCCGCCTCATCCGCACCTCGCAGTTTCTCTTTACGCCAAATCGCCAACGCGCTCGTCGAGCCCAAGATCGAGTTTTGGGAGTGGGGCGAGGATTCCTCCCCGGTGCCCAAAAGCGAGGGACCCTTCGGCTACGCTCAGGGCGGGCACCCTCAGTCCTGGAGAAAATCTCCCATGAAAGCGGAGCCAGCGGTCCGAATCATCTGCCTGCAAAATTACCTGGTTCAGTGATGCGCCGGCGCCCGGTGGTTGCTCAGAGTCAGACTCTCTCGACGGCGAGCTTGGCGATGCGCGACGCGAGGCTTACGCGGTCGATGACCACGGTTTCAGTCGGGAACTCGAGGGGGACAAACGGATATTCTTTGCCGAGGATTGCGGGAAGATTCCCGACGTGATCGACTCCCGCGGGGAGTGAAACGCGATCGGGATTGAAGCCGGGGATCTGGGGCAGCATGTGGGGCTCGATCTGGATCTTGATTGCCTGTTCCACCTTCGTCCGGTCGCCGTCGGGTGGAGGAAACAGCAGGTCACCCAAGTTGATGGAGTAATTCGACACGATCATCGGTATCTCCGCGGCGGCGTCCAAGGCCGTGGGCGGCGGCAGCGACTTTGAGAAAGCTTCCTCCACTTCAGGTTTTGCAGTGGCGAGGTAGCCCCATACGTCGGCCGGGCTGCATGTACCCAGACATTTTTTCTTTGAGAAGAAGACGAGCTTCTCGACGGTGGAGTAGCGGGTCAGCAGGCCAGCCAGCAGATGCAGCCTCGTGGACCACCAGCCGCCATTCTGGCCGAGGTCAAGGCTGACGAGGCGGGCATTGTTGGCGGCGCGGATCGCGGCCTGAATGGTCTCGACGATATCGTTGCCAACGGAGCTTCCCAGTTCCAGCTTGTATGCGTCGCTGGCAAAATCGCCGGGCGCTCCAACAGGGGTGACGCGGCAATGGTCGAGTGTTCTTTCGAACTCCTGCTTAAGAGAGGTCTTCCACCACTTCAGATCTTCCATATAGACCGAAGCCATGACGCTCTGCACCAACTGTTCGAGAGTGGTGAAGGTGTTGACGCTCATACCTTCGAGGCTGTCACGGAATTGTCGAAGTTTGGCGGCTGAATCGGGCGACTGGACGGCATCGATCCAGCGGACGGGCCAGTCTGCCGATTGTTCATCGAGCAGAAACATGAGGCATCGAGTTTTTTCCAGCTGGCTGCGCGCTTTCCGATATTCCTGTTCTGTGATGGAGATGTTGCTGCCGGGTGGAATCCAGCCGTATCGAAGAGCGAGGATGCCGACGTAGAAGTCACAGTTGGCGACGTCCTGGGTGCAGCGATCGTCGGTTCGCTCATCGGTGGCGACATAATCTTCCATGCAATGAACTTCATAATTCATTTTGCGCAGCGCGTGCGCGACCGCGGCCCGATGCTCCTTCAGGTCGTTATAAGTGGCGGAGATGTAGACCTTCTTCATGGTTCTTGGAGAGCGCCCGCTGCCAATTCGGTCAAGGCCCAAGAGCGGGCCGCATCGGATAGAGTTGCGATTGCGCTCCCAGTATAGGCCGATTCGTTTGTCGGTGATCCGCTATGGGGATGGGAAATTGTATTGCTGGCTTTTCCCATTTGCGTTTGTGTTCCCCTGTCGATATGCCGCTGCAGTTACTGCATAGATGCCGTAGAGGGTCAGGCTAGAGGGGCTGGTTTTCCTTACGAGGTCAGGGCTGCAGGCTACTATCTTCCGACGCCCATGCCGAGGCTCCTGCGGGTATCGCGTCGCGCCCCTAAGGGGCTCCGGGGCAATTTTGGGGATCGCTTAATCTTCGCCCGCGGCGCGCTCGCCTATTAACTGCTCACCCGTCGTCAGCCTCTCCACTTCTTCGTCGGCGAGTGGAGGCCAGTAATCTGCATCCCTCCAACTTCGGCACGGCAATCAGCTGAGGAATATCGGAGACGGTGAGGTTCTGCTGCTGAATCGTTGGGAAGAACTCCTTAAATCCACTGGGACCGCCTGGGGTAACGATGACGGTGAGGTGAACGGGCCGATCGTCGATGGACTTCCAGGCATGGGGAATGCCCGACGGAAGGGAGATGATGTCTCCCGCATGCAAGGTCCCGCAACAGTCGGGGCTTCAAACCGCAATTGTGCCCTCAAGGACCTGAAGAACTTCGTCCTGAACATAATGCAGGTGACGAGGCGGCCCGAAACCGGCGAGCGCACGGTAATCGAGAATGCGAAAGCTGTTATTGGGATCGAGGCGGAGTGCCCGGATGCAAGCCATCTCGCCCCAAGAGGTGGTGGCGAACTCGCCCAAACTTTCAGTCCGGCTTACGATGGTGGGTTTAGATGTGTCAGGCATGCGGGAAGTGGAGTCTCGTTGCCGCTCCGAAGATTGGGCGCTCACGAATCTCGAAGAACACCTCATCGCCATAAGCGGCCAATCGGTTCCAATTCTGACTGTGTGTCCGTGAGAGCCAAATTTGCGAACCCGCCTGTCCCGAGGCCGCATCAATCCTGCGCTGACAACAATGAGCCGCGCTGAACGGGAACGTGCTCTCGCTGGCGGGCTTGCAGTAAGAAAAATCCAGCTGAAAAATAATAAACCACCTCTGTCAGCCGCGCTGCATCTGGCGATTCATCATTCCCTCAGGCAAAAACATTGGCCGCTTATCTCCGCCAAAGCACTCATCGAGGCCAGATCGACAACAAAATGCCGACCGGGGCCGATGTGACTCTCGCGGACGACTTGCCGTATAACGGCCATGTCTGACAAGTGCCACTGACTGTCAGGTGTCGCCCACAGCCCAAATCATTCTTCCAGATCCGCTATTGCTGTACATTGCAACGACCAAGTTCTCCGACATGCGTCAGGAGCATCCACTCGTCCCGCCGCAGTTCCTGCACACATAGCAGTTTCCATTTGGACTCATCAGAGCGCCGCAGGAACGGCAGGCCGGCGCGTCGCCAGCTTCAAATCCCTGTGACGAAATCGGCACAACCTTCCCCGGATCAGCCGCAAGGCTGCCGTAATTGCCGGAGGCAGAAAATAGGGCCAGTTGCGTTCCGGAGAGAAAGCGGAGTTCGAGCCACCGGAATAGGTAGTCCATGATGGACTTTGCGTAGCCCAGTTCCGCGCTCCCCGTCCAGCCCGATGGCTCAAAGCGAGTGTGCGACAGCTTGTCGCAAAGCACCCGCAAAGGCATGCCATGCTGGAGACTGACGGACACGACCGTCCCGAAGCACTCCATCAGGCCCGCAATCGTTGAACCTTCCTTGGCCATCCGGATGAAGATCTCGCCAGGCTGACCGTTGGGGTAGAGACCGACCGTCAGATAACCTTCATGTCCTCCTACAGCGAAGTGATGCGTGATCGCCGGACGCTCGTCGGGAAGGCGGTGCCTGTTGACGTCCGGAGGTCCCAAAGGCTGAGTCTTCGGTGCCTCACTTCCGGCGATCTCATCTTGAGATGGCACGCTGTAGACATCCATATCTATCCTCCTGCCAGAATTGAGGCCGTCGCTGGACGGACGCGGCCCTGTTGCCAGCGAAGAGGTTGTACCCCCGGATCGAATCTCGGTCAAACGCGCTGAATCGCCTTTGGAAAGCTATGCGGCTATCTGCCGCATCTCTCTCAGCTTGCGATAGAAGGTCGTCTTGCCGATCCCCAACAGACGCGCGGCCTCCACCGGCTTCCGATTGGACTTCCTGTACGCGGCCAGGATCATTGTCCGCTCCATCTCATCGAGCGTTGGGAACGTCTCGATAGTCGAGAGCGGAGTCGAATCCACTGGGAGCAGCCGGTGGGCAGAAGGCTCTTCCAGCCTCGCCGCCGCAGCGGAGATGAACTTCGAAGCTTCCTGAAGGTTCAGAAGGCATTGAGAATCCTGCTGATATACGACTCTCTCCACCACCCGCTCGACGACGTTCACGATGGGGACGGGCAGAGCCTGCCCGCAGCGGCGGCAATTCGCATGGTCAGCCCACTGCACAAGTTCGCACTGGGTACAGCGAACCGTTTCTTTTTCCTTGTTCATGTTTTCACCTCTGGATTGGAGATTCTCGCGGCTAACCTCGTGGGCTGGGTTCAAAACAGGAGCCCCTGCACTGGCTGAACGGCTTCACCACCGTCTGGCGGGGAGGCCGACGCCGTGCGCTCTTCCGGATCTTTCCGCCGACTGCGATATTTCCCTTCGAGGTGCTCACGCAAAATCAATTCCGCGGCGCGTTGCTCTTCCGCGAGGAGCAGCTGATACCGCGGAACATAATTCCGGTTGCGGACCTCCCGCTGAATCTCACTCTCCACATCCGAAAACGTGAATTCCGGATCTCCGTAGCCGGGGAATCGCAAAGTATGTTCGAGAAATCGAACCTGAGCGGTCAGAGATAAAAACCACTCCTCATAGAACCCCGTCAAGTTGTAGTGAGCGATGTGCCCAAAGCAATTCGACAGCCGGCCATAGAGCCGATCGGTAAAGAGGTTCCGTGCGAAGCACGAATCAACAAAGTGCAGAAGCGTGTTGCCAAAGCGCGCTTTCTCCTCTGCTGTGCTCCACCTGGTTGGAATGAACTGGGATGGCGAAAATGGCCCCTTGGACATATGAATCCCCCGCGCGGAAATCGCGCCCGTATGGGTTGTGGTGTGTTGGGCGTGTCAACCGAATAAGCTGAGTTGAACCGGTGCTCCGGTGGTCGCCGTGCTGGGCCAGGGCGGCGAATCTTTCCGGCTTTTGCTCGGCGCGGAAGGAACGAGATGGATTCCTTGTGGATCAGTCTGTCCGAGAAGTTCCGATCTGGAAGCAGCGCTGTTCTCCCCTTCGGTTGTCTGTACGGTTGGCCCAAGCTGCTTCGACCGCTCCCGATCGAGCTGTCGCCATACCTGGTCGGCAGATTCGCCGACCCCGGCCTTTTCGACCAGTTCCCGCGCCATCGCGGACATCAGGTCCTCGTCAGCATCGAGCGACTGGAGGCCTTCGCCCGAGAACTTGCCCTCCATCATCAGCGCCACGAGCATCTTCTTGCCCATCAGCCGAAGACAGATCTCCTGCATAGTCCCCTTGTAGGTGAGGAACTTCACCCGGACCGGATGTCTTTGCCCAATGCGCCAGGACCGCCGGCTTGCCTGCCGGAGTGTGTGGAGCGAATAGCCGGTCTGGTAGAAGTAGAGCGTCGGAAACGCCAGGAGATCGAGCCCCGTCTC
>Ga0210398_10003642_pt1 | contig 14675 bp, 11 predicted proteins | sample IncBWC4OmetaG_FD_161047 | JGI IMG/M metagenome (GOLD analysis project Ga0210398, IMG submission 161047) | Forest soil microbial communities from Barre Woods Harvard Forest LTER site, Petersham, Massachusetts, United States - Inc-BW-C-4-O | ecosystem: Environmental > Terrestrial > Soil >...
CCCTGCGCAGCGCGTCCCGGCCGCTACCGGTGGCAGGCCGCAGCGCGGCCGCGCGTCCGGCCACCGAAGAGATCAAGGTGATCGGGCTGCGGCGCCTGATCGCCCAGCGCATGTCGGACGCCAAACGCAACATCCCGCACTTCGCCTACGTCGAGGAGCTCGATGTCAGCGAACTCGAATCTCTGCGCCGCCATCTGAACAGCAAGCCGCCGGCCGGCGGCGCGCCGCTCACCTATCTGCCGTTGCTCGCCATGGCACTGATCCGGGTGCTGCGTGATTTCCCGCAGTGCAACGCTCACTACGATGCCGAGCGCGGTGTGCTGCTGCGCTACGCCGCCGTGCACCTCGGTGTTGCGACCCAGACACCCGACGGGCTCAAGGTGCCGGTGGTGCACGACGCGCAGGACCTGACACTGTGGCAACTCGCGGCTGAGATCCGCCGCGTGAGCGAGGCGGCGCGTACCAACAAGGCTAAACGCGAGGAGCTCGGCGGCTCCACCATCACCGTGACCAGTCTCGGCAAGCTGGGTGGCATCGCCAGCACACCCATCATCAACGCACCCGAGGTCGCCATCATCGGAGTCAACCGTGCGCTCGAGCGACCCATGGTCGTCGAGGGCGCGATCGCCATTCGCCGCATGATGAATCTGTCCTCATCGTTCGATCACCGTTTCGTCGACGGCTATGACGCAGCCGCCATGATCCAGGCACTGAAGGAGTGCCTCGAACATCCCGCGACCATCTTCATGCCGATCTGACGGTCCGCGCGCGCAGCTGCCGAGCGCTGGCGCACAGCGCCGGCTGCTGCCGGAGTCACACGCAGCCGTTCAGGACTGATGCGCAGGAGCGCCGGCGTAGGCCTTCTCACCGGCCTCGATGCGCAGCTTCAGATGGTTCTGCGGCGGCGGCAGCGGGCAGGTGGCGAAGTCGTTGAGCGCGCAGGGCGGATTGAATGCCTTGTTGAAATCGAGCTGGGCGATGCCGTCCCGCGGCAGCGGGATATAGAGGAACCGGCCGCCGCCATAGGTCTCGTGCCCGCTGGTGCCGTCCGCGAACATGATGAACAGCTCTTGGTCGGCGGGATCTTCGAGCACGGTGTCGAGGCGATAGTCGTGGCCGGCGTGGCTGAACACCACCGCGCCGGGTGAGACGGCGTCCTCCTCCATGCCGAGGATGTTGATGATGCGGATGTGACGCTGCGGCTGATAGGGCTCGAAGCGCGCCGCGAGTGCCCAGCCGGCGCTCACCGGGAAGTAGGACAGACCGCGGAAATTCATGCGGTGCGGATTGTTGAGATCGCGCACCCGCACGCCGAGGTTGCCGGCGCGCTCGATCACGAAGAAGCGCAGCGTGCCGCTGGCGAGCACGGTCGGCGCACCGCTCGCATCGGAATTGAGGATGAGCGCCGTCACCGGCTGGCCGTCGTGGGTGACATGACTGTCCGGGCGCGCCGTGAAGCGCACCTCCTGGCCGTTCACCAGGAAGCTGCCCGCCTGCTCGGCGAGCGCCGCGTTGTCCAGCTGCAAGGCATTGCCCGGGGCGCGGCCGAAGCTGTTCTCGCCCTGCTTCAGCCAGAAGAGTCCGGTCAGCGTGAGCCAGCCGCTGTCGCTGGTGAGCGAGTTGACGCGCTGCGCGCGCCAGGCCTCGATGGTGTGCTGCTCGGCGCTGAGGTCCACCATCGCCGACTGCGTTGCCGAACGTGCCAGGGTGGCGGCGAGCAGCAGTGCGGCGAGCGCCAAGGCCCAGAGCGGCGCGCTGCCGCGGGTACTGAAGCGAGCGGTCATCGGTATCTCCTGCAGGTGCGGCTGCCATTTTAAGCGATCGGCGCTAACGCCCGAGGATCTCCTCGCGGACGTCGGCGATCTCGCGGGCGCGCGAGGCGCGCGCGCCCTCGCAGCGCTCCGGGCGCGGACAGCGGTTGCTGCGCGGACAGATGAGGCGCGCGGGCGCATGGAGCGCCTCCTCGATCCAGGCGATGTTCAGCACCTTGGCGACCGCGCCGAGTACCTGGGCGGCGGCCTTGGGAATGCGCGCCTCGCCGCGCCGATGCAGGCACTCGCGGAAGATCGACTCGATCACCGCGGCACTGGCCACGCCGTTGCTGGCCAGCGCCGGTGCGAGATCGACTCCCACCGACAGCACATGCGCATTGCCCGCCATGTCATGCACGCGGATCGAATGACAGCAATACAAGAGCGAGCGCTCACCGTCGCGCAGCACGGAGATCTGCGAGCCGCGCTCGCCATGCCCGCCGTCGATCATGCGGAACACCGCCCAATGCGGACACGGATCGCTCACCTGCGCAAGATTGCCCCAGGGAAGCGGGATACCGTTGCCGCGGTACACCGCGCGCAGGTAGCCGGGCGGATAGGCATCGAAGAAGTGCCAGTAGGGGTAGGGCGACACCTTGGTCATGCGCCGCATGATGACCGCCGGCGTCAGTTCGAGGCGGGTGCCCGCCTCGATGCGATAACGCTCGCGCGCCAGGAAGCGCCGGAACGGCACCCGCGGGGCGAGCAGGGCGCCGGCGAAGAAACTGCATTCGAAATCCCGCCAGGCGTGCAGGACGTCCTGCGCGTTCATGCCCGGGGTGCTCGAGCCCCCCTCGGGACTGCCGCCCATCTCACCGCCGGTGGCGTGCGGTGACTTCAGGCCGTCGCCGCCGTGCAGCACCTTGTGGGCGATATGCGCCGCCAGATCGAATTTGAGGCGCGCCGGATCGGCCTGCAGCGCACGGTTGGCGTAGACGATGCGCGGTGCCTCGAAGAACGAGCGCACCATGCTGCGCACCTCGCGGTCCTTGTCCCGTGCCAGTACCGGCTTGCGATCGAACCAGCGGATCTCCAGCCCGTGACGGCGGCACAAGCGGGTCAGATCCTCTACCGACAGTGGGAAGCGCCGCTCACCGATGCGGTCGGCGGCGCGTTCGAGATCGGGGAAGTCGTTGCGCGAGATCTCCTGATGCGAGCGGATCAGCAGGTGGGCGAACTGTCGGCCACTGGTGCCGGTCTGCGCGAGCAGCTCGGGGATCGCCGCCTGCAGCAAAGTGCGCGAGAACAGGAATGCGGGCTCGAGCGGCACGTGGGCCGTGGCACCGCCTGAGACCGGCGCGGGCAGCTCGAGTTCTGCGCGCTCGTCGAGGAACCAGCTGCTCGGCCGCTGGAAGACCTCCGCGAGCAGCTCGAGCAGCTCGGTCGAGGGCCGGCGCTTGCCACTCTCGATCATGCTCAGGTAGGAGACCGAGGGAGCCAGCTCCGGTTTGCGCTGGATGCAGCGCACCGACAGCTCCTCCAGGGTGAGCCCGTTGCGCCTGCGCACCGAGCGCAGCTTGGCGCCGAGCAGATGCCCTTTGCGCAGTAATTCCGCCATATGTTCAGCCGCCGCCGCTTTACGTTCAGTGAAATTAACAGTGTGAAGTTTTCACAGTCAAATTCGCGACGGAGTCGCGTATGCTGGCCGGGATGAACGCGGAGACGCAGGCACGGACGTATTCCCGCGAGCCGGCCGGACCCAAGGTGGAGATTCTGGGCGGCGCGCTCGAGCGCAGCGACGAGGTGCTGACGCCGCTCGCGCTGCAGCTGCTCGCCAGTCTGCACCGCCGCTTCAACGGCCAGCGGCTGGAGCTACTCGCGGCCCGCAGCCGCCGCCAGGCGGAGTTGGACGACGGTGCGCTGCCGCAGTTCCTGGCAAGCACCCGCGCGGTGCGGGCCGGCGACTGGCGCATTGCCGCCGTGCCCGCCGACCTCGCCGACCGGCGCGTCGAGATCACCGGGCCGGTTGACCGCAAGATGATCATCAACGCCCTGAACGCGCCGGTGCGCTGTTTCATGGCCGACTTCGAGGACTCTTGCGCACCGACCTGGGAAAACATCGTGCGCGGCCAGGTGAATCTCAAGGACGCGGTGCGGCGCACCATCAGCTATGCCGATCCGGCCACCGGCAAGGTCTACCGTCTGAATGAGCGCAGCGCGACCCTGATCGTGCGGCCGCGTGGCTGGCATCTGCCGGAAAAGCACGTGCGCATCAACGGCGAGGCCGTGTCCGGCGCGCTGTTCGATTTCGCACTGTTCCTCGCCAACAACCATGAGGCGCTGGCGCGCGCCGGCACTGGGCCGTACTTCTACCTGCCCAAGATGGAGAGTCATCTCGAGGCACGGCTGTGGAACGAAGTGTTCCTCGCCGCGCAGGACGTGCTCGGCATGCCGCGCGGCACCATCAAGGCGACGGTACTGATCGAGACCATCCTGGCGGCGTTCGAGATGGATGAGATCCTCTACGAGCTGCGCGAGCATTCAGCCGGCCTCAACTGCGGCCGCTGGGACTACATCTTCAGCTTCATCAAGAAATTCCGGAACCGCGCCGATTTCCTCATGCCCGACCGCGCCGCGCTCACCATGGAGCGGCCTTTCCTCAAGTCGTACGTGGATCTGTTGATCCACACCTGCCACCGGCGCGGCGCGCACGCGATGGGCGGCATGGCGGCACAGATCCCGATCCGTGACGCAGCGCGCGCGAACGAGGCGGCCATGGCACGGGTGCGCGCCGATAAGTTACGCGAGGCACGCGCCGGTCACGATGGCACCTGGATCGCGCACCCGGGGCTCGCCGCGCTCGCGCGCGAAGCGTTCGATGAGGTGATGACAGGACCGAACCAGCTCGCAGTACTGCGCGCCGACGTGCACGTCACCGAGCAGGATCTGCTCACCGTCCCCGACGGCGTGATCACCGAGGCCGGGCTGCGCAACTGCATCCGCGTCGGCGTCCAGTACCTGGAATCCTGGCTGCGCGGCAACGGCTGCGTGCCGCTCTATCACCTCATGGAGGACGCCGCGACCGCGGAGATCTGCCGCGCGCAGCTGTGGCAGGCGCTGCACCACGGGGCACGCACCGAGGATGGTGAGCGCGTGAGCCTCGAGCGTTTTGACCGCATGCTGATGAGCGAGCTGGACCATATCCACGAGGAGGTGGGCGCCGCACGCCTGAGCGGCGGGGTGTTTCCGAGCGCGGCACGCCTGTTTGAGCAGATGACCAAGAACGAGACTTTCGACGAGTTCCTCACCCTACCCGCATACGAGCTGTTGCACTGAAGGCACCCCCATGACTTTCGCCAAACTCCCCAGCGCCGATGATCTCACCCGCAACTGGCGTGAGAGCCCGCGCTGGCGCGGCATCTCGCGCGGCTACCAGGCCACCGACGTGGTGCGGCTGCGCGGCACCGTTCCGGTCGAACATTCAATCGCGCGCATCAGCGCGGAGAAATTCTGGCGCTATCTGAACGACAAGCCGCTGGTCAATGCGCTCGGCGCACTCACCGGCAATCAGGCGATGCAGCAGGTCAAGGCCGGACTCGATGCCATCTATCTGTCCGGCTGGCAGGTGGCCGGTGATGCCAATCTCGCCGGGGAGATGTATCCCGACCAGTCGCTCTATCCCGCCGACTCGGTACCCGCGGTCGTGCGGCGCATCAACAACACCCTGCGTCGTGCGGACGAGATCTGCCACGCCGAGGGTGATGATTCGGTCGACTGGCTGAAGCCGATCATTGCCGACGCCGAGGCTGGCTTCGGCGGTGTGCTGAATGCCTTCGAGCTGATGAAGCAGATGATCGATGCGGGTGCTGCCGGCGTGCATTTCGAAGATCAGCTGTCCTCGGCCAAGAAGTGCGGCCACATGGGCGGCAAGGTACTGGTGCCAACGCAGGAAGCCGTCAACAAGCTGGTGGCGGCACGGCTGGCGGCCGATGTCTGCAACGTGCCGACCGTACTGATTGCGCGCACTGACTCGGAAGGCGCCAACCTGCTGACCTCCGACGTCGACGAGCGTGACCGGCCGTTCATCGATGCCGCCCGCGGCCGCACCAGCGAGGGCTTCTACAACGTCAAGGCGGGACTCAAGCAGGCCATTGCCCGTGGACGCGCCTACGCGCCCTACGCGGATCTGTTGTGGTGCGAGACCGCCAAGCCCGATCTCGCCGAGGCGCGCGAGTTCGCCGAGGGCATCCACGCGCAGTTCCCCGACAAACTGCTGGCCTACAACTGTTCGCCCTCATTCAACTGGAAGCGCAAGCTGGACGATGCGACCATCGCCAAATTCCAGCGCGAGCTCGCGGCCATGGGCTACCGCTTCCAGTTCATCACGCTCGCCGGCTTCCACGCGCTCAACTATTCGATGTTCGAGCTGGCGCGCGGCTACAAGACGCAGCACATGAGTGCCTACGTGACGCTGCAGCAGGCCGAGTTCTCGGCCGAGAGTTCCGGCTACACCGCCACCAAGCACCAGCGCGAAGTCGGTGCCGGCTATTTCGATGCGGTGACGCAGGTCGTGAGCGGCGGCACGTCCTCGATCACGGCGCTCGCGGGCAGCACCGAGGAGCAGCAGTTCGAGAAGAAGGTGTCCTAGCGCTCCCCTCGGCTACTTCGCGGTCGGCATGATGAATTCGGCGCCCTTGGGCGTGCTTTGCGGCCAGCGCTGCATGATGGATTTCTGCCGCGTGTAGAAGCGCACCGCTTCCTCGCCGTAGGCGTGGGTGTCGCCGAACAGGCTGCTCTTCCAGCCGCCAAAGCCGTGCCAGGCCATCGGCACCGGGATCGGCACGTTGATGCCGACCATGCCGACCTCGATGTGCCGGCCGAATTCGCGGGCGATGTGACCGTCGCGGGTGTAGCAGGCGACGCCGTTGGCCAGCGGGTGCGCGTTCACCAGCGCGACTGCGGCAGCGAAGTCGGCCACGCGGACACAGCACAGCACCGGGCCAAAGATCTCCTCCTGGTAGATGCGCATGCCTGTGGTCACGTGGTCGAACAGCGTGGCCCCTAGCCAGAAGCCGCCCTCGTGACCTGCCACGGTGAACGGGGCGCCGGTCAGCGGGTGCGAGCGTCCGTCGACCAGCAGCTCGGCGCCCGCGGCGACGCCGTCATCGATGTAACCGCGGATACGCTCGACCGCGGCGCGACTGATCACCGGACCCATCTCCGCTTCAGCCTGCATGCCGTGGCCGATCCGCAGGCGGCGCGCACGTGCGGTGAGCTCCGGTATCAGCGCCTCGCCGGCCGCGCCCACTAACACCGCCACCGAGATCGCCATGCAGCGCTCGCCCGCGGAACCGTAGGCCGCACCGATCAGCGCATCGGCCGCCTGCTCCAGGTCGGCATCGGGCATCACCACCATGTGGTTCTTGGCACCGCCGAGTGCCTGCACGCGTTTGCCGCTCGCGGCGCCGCGCTGGTAGATCGAGTGCGCGATCGTGGTCGATCCTACGAAGCTCACGGCGCGCACGTCGGGGTGATCGAGCAGTGCATCGACCGCGCCCTTGTCGCCCTGGATGACGTTGAACACGCCGTTCGGCAGTCCCGCCTCGGCCAACAGCTGCGCCATCAGCAACGAGGCCGACGGATCGCGCTCGCTCGGCTTGAGCACGAAACTGTTGCCGCAGGCGATGGCGAGCGGAAACATCCAGCAGGGCACCATGCAGGGAAAATTGAAAGGTGTGATGCCGGCGACGACGCCGAGCGGCTGGCGCAGCGTCCAGTTGTCGATGCCGGTCGACACCTGGTCGGTGAAGTCGCCCTTGAGCAGCTGCGGAATGCCGCAGGCGAACTCGACGATCTCGATGCCGCGCGTCACCTCGCCCTGGGCATCGGCGAACACCTTGCCGTGCTCGGCGGTGATCAGTGTCGCCAGCGCGTCGCGCTGCTGGTTCATCAGAGTGAGGAAGCGTGTCAGCACGCGCGCGCGCCGTACCGGTGGCGTCTCGGCCCAGGCCGGCCAGGCCGCGCGCGCGCTCGCTACTGCCTGCGCCACCTCGGCGGCACCGGCCGCTGCCACTTCCGCGCTGAGCGCACCGCTGGCCGGGTTGAACACCGGCAGGCGTGCGCCGCCCGTGGCGACCGGCTGACCACCGATCCAGTGCGGTATCACGCGGAGGGCGGCGCTGCGCGCCGTGCTTGCAGGCAGTGTCGAGGCGGTCATTGACGGTCCCATCGTTGGTGAGCGCAAACGCCTTGGAGCGCCGCGCCCGCCGATCATAGACCAGTTGCGCGCGCCCCCGCATACTGAGCGGCGCCAGCGATGACTACCCGGCAATTGTTTGCGACGCTCGTTTATCAGGGACGCCTCCGGGGCCGCGGCGCGCGTACGCTCAATGCGCGGCTGCTCGCCGAGTGCCGCCAGCTGCGCGCCGACGATGCTGTCGGGCGCCGCTGGTCGGCGCGCAACTATCCGAACGGTTATACCTCGTACAGTTCGGCGCATCGGATGCAGCAACTCTCGCCTACCTTCGCGCAGCTGGCGCGCGCTGTCGATGCGCACGTGGCGCGTTTCACGCGCGCGCTGGCCTGGGACGTGAAAACGCGGCCGCTGGTCATGACCGACTGCTGGGTGAACATCATGGCGCGCGGCGCCGCGCACGGGCTGCATCTGCACCCGCTCTCGGCCGTGAGCGGCACTTACTACGTGGCAACGCCGGCGGGCGCTCCGGGCCTGAAATTCGAAGACCCGCGCCTGGAGCGCTTCATGGCGGCGCCGCCGCGGCGCGCGCATGCCAGCCGTGCGCAGCGTCCCTGGGTCACCTTCGCGGCGCGCGCCGGTGAGCTGCTGCTGTTCGAAAGCTGGCTGCGGCACGAAGTGGCCGCGCATGCCGGCGCACGCGAGCGCGTGAGCATCAGCTTCAATTACAGCTGGTTCTAGTCTGTCACCGCGCCGTCTCGGCCGTGCGCCGCCAGGGCCAACCCCCTTGAGCGCGCGCGCGTGGCAGCTGAGTGGTACGGGTCAGCGTCGGCGGCAGTGCCTGCGGGCCAGGCGGCGACACGCAGGCGGCGCCTGCCGCCCGGCACGCTGGCGAGCGCGCCGAACATGGCGGGCGCGGGCGCTGCGCGCATGCGCGCCGGCGGCTAGTGCTGCGCCTGCGCCGTGGCGCTCAGGGCAGCACGCGCCGCAGCCAGGTGCCGATATCCGCTACTTCTTGCGGACACACCGAGTGCGGCATGCTGTAGGTATGCCACTCGACCTGATAGCCCGCGCTCTGCAGCTGCCGGCAGGCGGCCTCGCCCAGCAGCAGCGGCACCATCGGATCCTGAGTGCCGTGGGCCATGAACACCGGCGTCGACTGGTTCGCCGGCTGGCGCTCGGCGGCGAACTGCGGCGCGAGCACCTGATAGCACGACAGACCCATGATGCCGGCGAGTCTGTGCGGATAGCGCACGCCGCTGAACAGCGCCATGGCGCCGCCCTGAGAAAATCCCGCCAGCACGATGCGTTCGCTGCCGATGCCGCGCGCATTCTCACGCTCGATCAATGCCGTGATGGCCTGCTGTGAGGCACGGATGCCCTGTTCATCCTCTAGCGTGCGTCGATCGAGTCCGGCAATGTCGTACCAGGCGCGCATCGCGAAGCCGTTGTTGATGGTGACCGGCCGCACCGGCGCGTGCGGGAACACGAAGCGCAGTGCGCGCTCGCCCGGCCGCACCAGTTCCGGCACGATGGGTTCAAAGTCATGGCCGTCGGCACCGAGCCCGTGCAGCCAGATGACGCAGCCGCTCGGCTCGCGCCCGGTTTGGATCTCCACCGCCTCGGCTGACACCGTCGACCTCCGTCCGCAACCCGCCGCAGCTGCGCATGGTAGTGCACGCCGGCACGGCGGTGCAGGGAAGTGTCGCTGATGGTGCGCACGCGCGTGCGCCGCACGGCTCGGCCGCGCGCGGCGCCGCGCGTTGCGCGCCCGCGGCGCCGCGTACCATCGCGCCTGGCGCGAACCGGACGGCGCTGGCTGCGCAGCTGGCAGCGCACCCCGCCGGCCGGGCGGCTGCTCCTGGTGCTGCTGGTGCTGGCGCTGGTGGCGCTCATCGTCAATACGGTTTATCAGGTGGCGCGCAAGCCCACGGAGCTGTTCTTCCCCGTGAGCGGGGTGCTCGCCAAGACACCCGCGGAGACCTGGCGGGAATACGCGGCCGCGTTCCGCCGCTACGCGACCCCGGCGGTGCCCGCCGAGCTGCTCGCGGCACTGGCGCAGGTGGAGGGTTCCGGTAACCCGCTGGTGCGCACCTACTGGCGTTTCGCCTGGGCCGCCCGACCGTTCGAGCTGTACCGGCCCGCCTCGAGCGCGGTGGGCATGTACCAGATCACCGATGGCACCTTCGCGGAGGCGCGCCACTACTGCATCCACCAGCACACGCTGGTACACGAGGGCGCCTGGAACGATTTCGGCTCATGCTGGTTCAACGCGCTCTATGCCCGCATCCTGCCCGAGGATGCGATCGAACTCACCGCCGCCTATCTCGATCTGAAGGTGCGCGCCATTCTGGCGCGCGTGGCGCGCGCGCACGTCAACTCGCTCCAGCAGCAGCATCTGGCCGCCGTGGTGCATCTGTGCGGCGCCGGTGCGGCGGCGCTCTATGCCGAGCGCGGCTTCCGTTTCAGTGCGGGGCAGCGCTGCGGCGCGCACGATCCGCGCGACTATCTGCAGCGCGTCGATGACATGCGCGTGGTGTTCGCCCGGCTCGCCGCCGCGGACGCTCAGTGATGGTGGTCGCCGGGTCCGTGCACGTGGCCGTGCGACAGCTCCTGCTCGGTCGCTGCGCGCACCGCGGCCACCTCGACCTCGAAGTTCAGCTGCTGGCCGGCGAGCGGGTGGTTGCCGTCGAGCGTGACCATGTCGCCGGTAATCTGCGTGACCGTCACCGGGCGCGCGCCCTGTTCGGTCTGCGCCTGCAGACGCATGCCGACCCGCACGTCCGACAGGCCCTTGAGCGCCCGCCGCGGCACGCGCTGCACCAACTCGCGGTCATATTCCCCGTAGCCCTCGGCCGGGGCGATCTTCACCTGCAGCTTGTCGCCGACCTTGTGTCCGGTGAGCTCGCGCTCGAGCCCGGGGATCAGGTTGCCGTGGCCGTGCAGGTACTCGAGCGGCTCACCCTCGGCCGAGCGGTCGATGACCTTGCCGCCCTCGTCCGTGAGCGTGTAATGGATGCTGACAACCTGGTCCTGGGTGATGGTCATAAGATGTCCCGTCGCGGCAGGCATTGCCGCGCCCAACGGCGCGCCGCATGCGATGAATTACGAGAAAAACGCCGCGGCCAAGGATACCATTGCGCCCCACTTGCGCGCGCACCACTTGGGTGCAGCCGCTGACACGAGCAGGAAAACGCAATGCGCATGACCTACCTGGCGGTGTTCGCCGCCGCCGTGATGACCGCCGCGCTCGCCGCGGCCGCTACCTCTGCAACCGGAACTTCCGCCATGGCCGATAACCCGTTTGCGCAGCCGAGCAAATTGCCGTTCGAGCTGCCGCCGTTCGATCGGATCCACGATGGTGATTACCTGCCGGCGTACCGTGAGGGCATGCGCATCCAGCTGGAGGAGGTCGCGGCCATCGCCAACAATCCGGCCGCGCCTACCTTCGACAACACCATCGTCGCGCTGGAGCGCTCCGGGCAGCTGCTCACCCGGACCGATACGGCATTCCAGCTGCTGAACGCCTGCAACACCGACGACAAGATGCAGGCGATCGACACCGAGATGGCGCCGAAGCTCGCGGCGCATCAGGACGCCATCCTGCTGAATCCGGTGTTGTGGAAGCGCGTCGATGCGCTCTACCGTGAGCGCGCGCAGCTGAAGCTCGCTCCCGAATCACAGCAGCTGCTGGTGCGCTACCACACGCTGTTCGTGCGCGCCGGAGCGCAGCTGGATCCGGCACAGCAGGCGCGCCTGAAGGAACTCAATCAGCAGATTTCCTCGCTCACGACGCGCTTCAAGCAGAACGTGCTCAAGGCCACCACCGATGGTGCCGTCGTCGTGGACAACGTGTCCGATCTCGATGGACTGAGCCAGGAGCAGATCGGCGCTGCGGCGCAGGCGGCAAGCGGACGCGGTCTCAAGGGCAAGTGGCTCATCACGCTGCAGAACACCACCAACCAGGCGGTGCTCACCAATCTCAAGAACCGCGCGCTGCGCGAGCGCATCTACAAGGCTTCGATCAGCCGCGGGCTGAGCGGACCGACCGACAACACCCCCGTCGTCGCGCAGGTGATGAAGCTGCGCGCCGAGCGTGCGCAGCTGCTCGGCTTCCCGAGCCATGCGGCCTACCAGCTCGCCGATGAGTCAGCCGGCACCCCACAGGCGGTGCGCGACATGATCAGCCAGGTGGCACCGGCGGCACTCGCGCGCACGCGTGAGGAGGCTGCCGATCTGCAGAAGCTGATCGACGCGCAGGCCAAGGCGGCCGGCCAACCAACCTTCCAGCTGCAGCCGTGGGACTGGTTCTATTATTCGGAGCAGGTGCGCAAGGCGCGCTATGACTTCGACGAGGCGCAGGTAGCGCCCTATTTTGAGGCCGACCGCGTGCTCAAGGACGGGGTGTTCTACGCCGCCCATCAGCTCTACGGTCTCACCTTCAAGGAGCGCAAGGATCTGCCGGTCTATCAGCCGGACGTGCGCGTGTTCGAGGTGTTCGACAGCAACGGTAAGCCGCTCGCGCTCTACCTCACCGATCTGTTCGCCCGCGACAACAAGCAGGGTGGGGCGTGGATGAATTCCTACGTCAACCAGTCGCATCTGCTGAAACAGCAGGCGGTGGTGGCCATCCATCTCAACATTCCCAAGCCGCAGCCCGGTCAGCCGGTGCTGCTGACGTTCGATGAAGTGACCACCATGTTCCACGAGACCGGGCATGCGCTGCACGGCATGCTCTCGAACGTGAACTACCCGTTGCTGTCGGGCACCAACGTGCCGCCGGACTTCGTCGAATACCCTTCGCAGTACAACGAGATGTGGGCACGCGAGCCTGCGGTCGTGGCCCACTACGCGCGCCACTACCAGACCGGCGCACCGATGCCGCAGCAGCTGCTCGACCGCGTCATCGCCGCGCAGCGCTTCGACCAGGGCTATGCGACCACCGAGTACATCGAGGCCGCGCTGCTCGATCTTGCCTGGCACCAGGTGACGGTGGCGCAGGTGCCCGCCGCCGGGCAGGTGCAGGCGTTTGAGCAGGCAGCGCTCAAAGCGAGCGGCCTCGACTACCCACCCGTGCCACCGCGCTACCACACCACCTACTTCTCACACATCTTCGACGGCGGCTACTCGGCCGGTTACTACGCCTACCTGTGGAGCGAGGTGCTGGCGCGCGATACCGGGCAGTGGATGCATGCCCATGGGGGTCTGACGGCCACCAACGGCGCCTATCTGCGCGAGCACGTGCTGTCACGCGGACGCAGCGAGGACCCGCAGGTGCTGTTCCGTAACTTCTACGGCCGCGATCCGGATATCGGCCCGCTGCTCGAGTACCGCGGGCTCAAGGCCGCGAGCGGCGGCTAGCGCCTCAGGACGCCGCGGCGCCGCGCCGCGTGCGGTCGATGGCGGCGATCAGGGCGTGGAAGGTCGCGAGCAGCGGCAGCTCGAGCTGCTGCTCGCGGGCCTTGTCACAGGCGTAGCCGAGCGTTTCGTTCACCTCCAGCGGTCGCCCGGCCTCTACGTCCTGCAGCGCAGACATGCGGTGCGCCGCTGCGCTCAGGCGGTAGTCGGCGCCGGTGCGCATGATCAGCGCCACCGCCTGCTGCTCGCTGCCGGCGCAGATCGTGGCGATCGGCAGGATGGCCTGGTCCGAGAGTGCGATTCCCAGCCGGCCGGCGAGCGCGCCGGTCTCGCGCATCAGCCGCACCAGCAGCAGCGCCGAGTCCGGGTCGGAAAGCAGACGCCAGGTGAGCGCGCGTGTGGTCACCGCGAGCGACGTGAGCCCGACCCAGGCGCAGAACTTCGACCACTCGAGGGTGAGAATTTCCCGACTCATGGTGGCGCGTACCCCCGCGCCATCGAGCGCCTGCGCCAGCTGGCGGACCCGCGCGCTGTCGCTGCCGTCGAGTTCACCCACGTAGACGTTCACATTGCGGGTGAACAGCACCGCCCCGTCCGCGAGCAGCTCGCCGCTGGTGTCGGCCAGCGCGCCGATTACGCGCTCGCGGCCGAACGCCTGCGTCAGCAGCTCATCCTTTGACGGGCCGTTCTGGATCGACAGCACGCTTTGCAACGGTAACGGCGCGAGCGGTGCGAGCGCCGCGCGCGTGCCTGGCGTCTTGGTGGCGACGATCAGCGTACCCGCGCGCGTGAGCTCGCGCGGCTCGGTGAGCGTGGGCACTTGAATGGTGAACTCACTGAGTCCACGCAGCGTGATGCCGTGCTCCTGCAGGTAGGCGGCGCGCGCGCCGCGCGCCAGCATCACCACGCTGTGGCCGGCGCGCGCCAGGTGCGCACCGATGATCGAACCGATCGCGCCGGCACCGAGTACTGCGAATTCGCACTCGCTCACGCTCACGCACCTAGAGCGCGTCCGCGAGGTCCTGCATCAGTCCGCGGTCACGCGGCTTGGTCTGCGGCGGATAGCGCTTGAGAACGCGTCCGTCCCGGCCGATGAGGAATTTCTCGAAGTTCCAGCTGATGTCGCCGGGGAAGCCGTGCGCCGCGGCGGTCAGGAAAGTGTAGAGCGGATGACGCTGGGCGCCGTTGACATCGAGCTTGGCGCTCAGCGGGAAAGTCACATCGTAGTTGCTGCGACAGAACTCCGCGATCTGCGCCTCGCTGCCCGGCTCCTGGGCACCGAACTGGTTGCAGGGAAACCCCACCACGGTGAAGTTCTCGTCGGCGAGTTCGCGCTGCAGCTCTTCCAGCGCCTGGTACTGCGGCGTCAGCCC
>Ga0210398_10003643_pt1 | contig 14672 bp, 9 predicted proteins | sample IncBWC4OmetaG_FD_161047 | JGI IMG/M metagenome (GOLD analysis project Ga0210398, IMG submission 161047) | Forest soil microbial communities from Barre Woods Harvard Forest LTER site, Petersham, Massachusetts, United States - Inc-BW-C-4-O | ecosystem: Environmental > Terrestrial > Soil >...
CGAAGTCGTACCGTTGGTGGTCGTGGTATTCGTGCTCGGAGTAGTCAGGATGCTATCCGATGGATTGTTGGTGCTCGATAGCGCCTGAAGCAGGCCGCCACCTCCCCCGCCGCCACCATGATGATGATGGTGGCCGCCGGCTCCTCCAACCTGTTGCGTCGCGGCCTGCTGCAGGGTCGAGAAGGCCTGCTGCGCGGCGGACAGGTTACCGGACTGAAGCGCCTGCCCCAACGCCTGGAAATCCGCGGATAATGGATTGGTGGATTGGGCGCGCGGCGAGTTTTGAAATGAAGCGGCCAACGAGGTGTAAGCCTGTTGCGCCGCCGACAGATTGCCGGATTGTAACGACGAGGCCAGTTGCTCGAAGAGATTGAAATTGCTTTGTGCGCTGCTCGCTTGCGACGAATCGTTAGCCGGGGACAAAGTTCCTATCGAAGAGACGCCATATATAGATGACATCCAAAGACCTCCAATGCGTTCCAATCGGGGGCGCCTTCCGCCCGTTTGTCCTCCATTGACGCATGGGGCGTGCCACCATCCGACCCCTCAAGAACACTATCTCAGCGTGACGATCATCGCCTGCATTGCGCGCTGGATGTCCTAAGCGGGCGAGTAAAATTTATACAGGTATCGCGCGACGATTCAGATCGGGACGACCGTCCCATTGTGACACTGCGACGACTGTCTTACAGCTCGTTCTTGTAGATCACGCCATCCTTCATGATGAGCTTGAGGTTCTTTTGCGGATTCGTCATTACCTTGACGTCACCTAGCGGATCTCCCTCGACAACCAGGAGATCGGCACAAGCGCCTGGAGCAATAACTCCCAGATTTCCAGTTTGCATCAGCAGGTCTCCGTTGATGCGGGTGGCGGACCGAAGGATATCGACCGGCGCGTCGAGATCCATTCTCACTTCGAATTCGCGGAGTTGTGACTTCTGAGCTTCGGGACCCCATAGGTCGGTGCCGAATGCGATCGGCACTCGATGCTGCTTCGCCCAGCGGTAGACCTGGCGGCCTTTTTCAACGGTCGCCCGCAGATTGTTGACGATGGCGTCGGAGAGTCCCGTCTCCGATGCGGATTCGATGCGCTGCACCAGCGATATAAAAGTGGGGTCGAGATAAGCGCCGCTGCGAGCCATCGATGCGACGGTTTCCTCGCTGACGAAATTCGCGTGTTCAATGGAACGTACGCCGGCGCTCAAACAGCGCCGAACTCCTTCATCGGTGTAGACGTGCGCCATCACGTAGGTGCCGCGGCCGTTCGCCTCCTCCACCACCGCGCGCAATTCTTCCAGTGAATATTCATAGATGGTGGGATGAGCTTCGGAGGGAAACACCACGCCTCCCGAAATGAAGACTTTCAACTGCGTCGCGCCTCTGCGCAGCTCTTCGCGCGCGGCTTTGCGCACTTGGTCAACGCCATCGGCAATTACCGCCATGACCGAAAATGGACCGGCCTGACCGCATGGATCCATGACCTCGTCGGGGGTGCGAAAATCCGCGCCACCGCCGGTCTGAGTCAAGGCGCGTCCCGAGTAGAACAATCGAGGGCCGATGATTTTGCCCTCGGCAAGCAGGCGCGCGACCCCGTGATCGGCGCCGCCGGCTTCTCTGATCGAGGTGAAACCGTCCATCAGGCTGCAGCGCAGGTAGTTGGCCGCGGCAAGCGCGATTTCAGAGGCCGGATAGGCAATGTTTTTCGGGCTCAATGACAAGCCGGTTATATGCGCATGCGCATCGATAAGCCCCGGCATCAGCGTCCGGCCCGCGACATCGATAACCTTTGCGTCGGGCGCATCGTGATGGTCGAGCGGCGTTTTCGACACCGAAAGAATGCGGTTGCCGTGAACCATCACCTGGAAAGATTTCTGCAGCTCCGCAAATCCATCCAGCAGCAGGTTCGCGTTAATGAAGAGCGTCCTGGCGGAGATGTCCATCGATGACATCAGCTTTGCTCGAATTCGGCCTCGACATCGTGGCCGTAGAGCCAGGTGTTTTGCGGCAATGGGGCGGTCGTCGATGATGCGAGGTTGGCGTCGCGTTTTCGCTGCTCTTCGCCGTCGCCGAGATGGTACAGGATGGCGTTGCGGCGGGAACCCTCCTGGCATCGCGACGCGCGCGGCTTGCGCGTTTCCTCGTAACGTCGCAGCGCGGCACCGACGTCATGGCTGTCGGCCCGTTCGAGACATTTTGCCAACACCGCGGCGTCCTCGATCGATTGCACTGCGCCTTGCGCCATGTATGGAAGCATCGCGTGAGCGGCATCACCCATCAACGTGACACGCCCGACGGTCCATTGCGGAAGAGAATCGCGATCATAAAGCGCCCATCGATTGGTGGTATCCACCGAGCCGATCATCGCGCGCACCAGCGGATGCCATCCGGCGAATTCCTTGAGCGCGTCAGCGACCTCTCCCTTCGCAGTCCACGATTCAACCCGCCATTCGCCCGGGGTGACGGCGACCCAGTTGAGATAGCGCGCGCCCGCGCCGACGAAATAGTGGACGAAATGATGGTCGGGGCCCCACCACGAGGCAGCTTCGACCTCGAGGCCGAGATGCGCCACGCGCGCCGAAGGAACCAGCCCGCGATAGGCCACGTGTCCCGAAAAATGCGGCAACTCCTTGCCGAGGATGGCTTCGCGCACCGTGGAGTGGATGCCATCGGCGCCGACCACCACCTCAGCCTCCGCCAGCGCGCCATTTTGGAATCGCACCTCGACGCGGTCCTCGCGCTGGGTGAGCCCGACGCAGCGATGGTCGAGATGAATCACCCCGCTCGGGACCGCGGCGGAAAGCAGGTCCAGCAGCTCGGCGCGATGGAAGTGGTAGTAGGGGGCGCCGAAGTTACGCTCGCAAGCGTCGGCCAGCGGCTGGCGCGTGATCGCGCGGCCATCGTCCCAGCGGCGAATGAGCAAATTGCGCGGCCTCACGCCGAAGCGGCGCAGTGGCTCCTCGAGCCCGAGGCGATGAAGGATTCGGGTCGCGTTGGGACTAATCTGGACGCCCGCGCCGACCTCGCGCAACTCGGCGGCTTGCTCGAACACCTGAACTTCGCAGCCGGCGCGACCCAGTGTTAGCGCGGCGGCGAGGCCGCCAATCCCGGCTCCGATCACGATGATTTTCATTTGAATCGATCGCCTCCGCATGGCGCACTCGCGCTCGAGCGTTGCGCGATCTTTGCCACACCAGGTTTCGCGGCGCCAGCTTTCATGGCGTTCGCAAAGCAGGATGCGGACGCGCGAGCGCTCGCGGTGAGCTAGCTGCTTGGGGCCGTGCTTGCGAGGCTTGGCGACGCGGCGAAACCCGCCGCCCTCACCATCGCAATCGAAACGGCAGCGAGGGCCGCACCGGCGAGCATATCGATAACGTAGTGGTGGCCGGCGAATGGTATGGCTATCAGCATCACCAGATTCAGCATCAAAACTGGAATGAACGAGCGCGACGGCGGCCGATGCGCATAGGTGAACAGGATCGCCAGCGTGGTATGGAACGAAGGCATGGTGACGATGCCTTTCAGCTGGCTAACGTCGATATGCGACAGCGTCCCGCTGCGCAAGGCTACCAAGGCTACCGAAAAGGGCGGCGGCGAGCCGGGAATAAAGGGACCAATCGCGGGAAGCAATCCTGAAACGACCGCGCTACAGAGCGCCGACAGCATCACGGTCCATAGCAGTTCCCGATTTCGATCCGGACGGTCTGTCAGCGCAAGGTACGAAACCGATCCAAGGATTTGGAGTAACAGGCTGTCATATGCGGCGGAGAGAAGTGTTCGTGGCCACGGACGCGCCAGGATCCACAAATACCAGGCCGACCAATTGAAACCTAAGGCGGTATTTATTCGGGCAAAGGCGGCGTCATGCAGCGGCATCGGCAGCGTCGCCCACAGATAGGTGAAGACTATATTGACGGCCAGAAAGGCGACCCACATCGCCAGGTGGTGGCCCAGGTCGGCCAGCTTCGCGATGCCGCGTATCGAGCCGAGCACGCCGAGCGCCCACATAAACACGATGATGTAGCCGACGTCGCGCCATCCGCCGAAGCTCAACCGGCTATTTCTAAGCCATACCCAGTCCACCAGGCCGACCGCGACGATGAGCGCCCAGGTCGCGGGCGAATAGAGCGCGGCGATGACGATCGTCGTCCAGGTGTGCGAATAGGTTGACGAGCCGGAGGGCGCCTCATCACGATGGATCAGATCGATCGGGACAGAGTTGGTGGCGGCCAGGTCGACACCGTCCGATGAATCACAGAGCGGCCGGGCGCTCGTCTGAAATGATGCCAAATTCATCTCGCGGGATCTCTGATCTCTGAATGCGTTTTTCAGCCTCGCTTCGAAGCACGCCGCATGCCACATCTTTCCGAAGAAAGCCGATATTGTGAGCGGCGTCACCGTCACATCCAGAGATTCCCGCCAGTCATTGTTGCATCGATGCAACATTCGCCGCGGTGGTCGGTAAACTAGAACAGGAGGCGGTGAATGATCGGCAGGGTGAGGAGACTTATGACGGTCATGCCGGCAACTGCCGCCGCCAGTACCTCAGTGTCGAAGCCAAAGCGATCGGCCACGATGAGCGTGAATAGCTGCGGCGGCATCGCTCCCTCGAGTGTCGTAGCATGGAGATTCAGCGCAGTAAGACCAACCATCAATCCCGCGACTCCCACCACCACTGGCATTAGTCCGAGCTTGATCATCAACATCGGCCACCAGCTCTTGATGTCGGCGAGCGATCCGGCGACGGCTTTCGGTTTCAGAGCCATTCCCAGCACCAGCAGCATCAGGCCGGAAGCCGATTGGCCGAGTAAATGAAGCGCTATCAGTAGAAATCCGGGCAACTGAATTCCCACAACGCGAATGGCGATCGCGAGCGCGGCCGACCACAACAGCGGAAACTTGAGTATTTGTAGCAAAGCCGTGATGAGCGATGTGTGCGGACCCTGGTGGTGAAACATGTCGAGCAAGGAACCGGTAATAAGGTCCGACGAGGTAACTGTTATCTCGCATAGGATAGCAATCTCGGTAACCTGCAGAAGCTGCGCGGGGAAAAGGCCTTGCAGTAGCGGCATCCCCAGGTAAGTAACGTTGCCGAACGCGCTGCCGAGGATCAGCGAGCTCTTGAGCTTTTGCTCGATCGGAAAGCGGCGAAAAATCAGCAGCGCGACGCTCACGCATAGCAGGACACCGATCAGCATGGCGAGGGGAATCTGCCACAATTGTCTGCCCACGCTTGACCGGTAGATTACCTCGATGTTCAAAGCGGGGAGCAGTACATTGAGGACCAGGATGCCAGCCTGTCTTCGAGTGGAATCGATATCCAGCTGCGGCAGCAGATAGTGCAACGATGCACCGACCGCGGCGATCGCTGCCAGCGCCAGGAAAACGTTCAGCATTGGGCGGTCAGAATCTTTGGGATCGCGATGCGGAACTCCTCACCGGTTCAGGTGAGGGCGGCTTCGCTCACCGGATCGCCGGCAATCCGGCTATGCCACATGATCCGCGGCTCGCGCATATCCCATGGCGTGGCCTGATGAAGCAGGCAGCGGTTGTCCCAGATCACGGCGTCGCCGGACCGCCATTGGTGGTGATAGACGCGCGGTGGACGGCAGGCAAAATCAACCAGCTCCTGCAGCAACCGCTCCGACTCATTCTTATCCATGTCCGGGATGTTGTGGGCATGGCGGCCGATTACCAGCGACTTTCTACCCGTTTCAGGATGAACCTTAACCAATGGCCGCAAGGGCACGGGACCATCGTGGAAACCATAACCGCTATACGCGCTGCCCTGCTTGGGATGATGACCAAGCTTCGCCTGGCTATAGAAGAGTGAATGGTAGGCCGCGAGGCCTTCCAACTTACTCCGCAGCTCGTCATCGAGGGCGTCGTAGGCGGCGCGCATATCAGCCCAGCCGGTTTGACCGCCAGACTTGGTCACCACCTCGGCACTGAAGACCGCGCCCTTGGCCTGCACCGGCATGTAGGTACTGTCACAATGCCAGCCCATGTTGCCCTTGAGCACCTTCATGAGATCGCTGTCGTCGTCGATGAGGGTCCCGTCGCTCTTGACGTTGCTGATGGCCGCCATCTCGAACTCAAGCTGTCCAAAGCGTTTGGCGAACGCAATTTGCTCGTCGCGCTTGAGATGCTGATCCGGAAAGATGAGGAGCGCGTATTGCAGCCAGGCGGCGTGGAGATCCTGCCAGGCGGTGTCATCAAGGCCGGCAAGCTTTACGCCGGTAAGTACCGCCCCGAAGGTGGCGTCGATCGGTTGTAAATCAAATGCCCGTGCCATAGCAGCCTCCGTCGGTCGCAAGCCCGCTCAAGTGCTTTCTGGGCGAAGCCTAGCGAACAATCTCCCTCTCTTCAAACCTGATGACGGGGCCTCCGCGGCAAAAGCCCCTCACCACTAGCCAAAATAAATTACTACCATGATCAGGTTGACCGCGACGAAGGCCGCCGGCAGCACCACCCGGATAACGTTGCTGAGCCTCTTGACCTTCGCGCTATGCCCGGAGCGGCCCGCGAGGTGGACGGCGGTAAGTTCGATCGCGGTCGCGAAAACGAACAGGTAGCAGACCAGGAAGAATACATCGATGTAGGTCAGGTACGGCACCTTCGGCAGGTTGGCCTGAATTGCAAAGGCAAACGCGATCACGGTGAGAATGGTGGTCACGGAGATTTGCACCTGGCTGCTCAGTTCGGCGGGATCGATCCAGAAAACCGTCCACGACAACACCACCATCAGCAGCAACGGGAGGAAGACCTTCCAGATGTAGAAATTGAAGTGGCGCGCAATTTTAATCGTGAAGCGAACCTCACCGATGGTCTCGCCACTCAAGCCCGGGACCTCTTCGACTTCAGCATTAGTCCCCGTGATCGCCCACTGCGCCAGGGAGTCATACACCCGCGGCTCGGCGCTCATCGGGTTGACGCGCTCGGGTACCAGTTGGACGATGTCACCGTCGGCGACGGTGGGATGAATCAGCACCTCGAGGGTTTGCCGGTCGAAAGGAAAGGTGCGCAGCCGGAAAGTATTAGCCAAATCCGCGCTCGAGCGTTCCGAGTAACTGACCGTGCCATCGGGAAAGACTCGCATCGTCACATCGGAGGCCGAATGCGGTACGATGCCGTTCACAAAGTCGAAGCGCGGATGCCAAACCTGGTCGACTGAATAAGTGCGGAATTTCTCCCATGGCGCCTGCGGCGTGAAGACGAGACGCGGATCGTTCCAATGCGCGACCAGATAGCCGACCATCTTGAAGTGCTGGGTGACCTCATCGATGTCGGAAATGTTCATCACGCGCAGCGCGATCTCGACCGGCAGCAGATGGCCATCGGTGACCGGCGGATTGAGCAGCGGGTTAATCGCCTCCGCACTCACCGCCGGCGCGGGCGTCGCCATCGCCACCGAACGACCGCCGAACAGCAGCCCGATCGCGAGCGCTATCGCGGCAACCGCGCGCTCAGCGGAAAAGCCTCTCATCGATCTATTGGTCCTCGCTATGGTTCTCGGTCCAGGTCCGTGTGCGCTCGATATTTCGCAGCCTCGGTAGCAATAGCCAGTCCCGAGTCGCCGATCCACATCAAACCTTCCGCGCTCAACTTCGTGTGAAGCGCTTCCTCTTATACGTCATGTTTTCCCGGCCGCGTGAGCCGTCCGATTTCCAACATTCCGGCGCCACCCAACCGCATGGTCGGTATGGAATGTTGCAACTCTTCCACGTATCGTGGCTCAAAAGCACTTACCATTTGATATATGCAGTTTTGGAGCAGTTGAGCGCGTCCTACATTTCTTTGTCCGACAACATCCAGGGAGTCATTTCGGCTGATGGCGCGGCTTCGGTTTTGGCGTACAAATAGCCTTGAATTGCTGGGGTCGTCGGCGTTTCGGCCAGAAGACGCGAGCGCGGGAACGCGGGCTTCGCGAGGAATTTGAGCATCGAAGCGCGAACGGAACGCTTATTGCGAATGTGAGGTTGGCGCCTTTCTCTATGTTTGAAGGGGGAGAATATGTGGCTCGCTAAATCGCCACTTGACCTTGTCCTGAACGGCTCGCGGGGACCCCGATGATAAAAGCTATCGCCGCCCGGTCCACCGGTTTAAGCAAGGCGATTTACGGTTTGCTGATTGCGGTAAGCGCGGCAGGCGTTTCCGCAGTCCTGTGCTTTTCGACCGCCAGTCATGCCGATGACAGCGCGATGTTGGCAGGCAATCATCCGGTCGAGGCGGAAAGCTTTCGCCAACTCGGGGCCGCCGCACCCGAGCTCCCCTTGCAGATGCAGATTCGCTTCACCCTGCGCAACAAGAAGGGCCTGGAAGCGCTGCTTGCCCAACTGCAGAATCCCGCGTCGAAGAGCTATCACAAATGGCTCACCAGCGACGAGTTCCTGAAACGCTTCGGCCCGTCGCCGGCCCAGGTGAACGCGGTCGCAGCCTGGTTGAGCAGTGAAGGATTCAGCGTCACTCAACGATCGGCGAACGCGATCGAATTCACCGGGCCGGTCGCCCAGGCTGAACGCACCTTCGCGGTGCGAATCGCGAAGTTCGGCGACGGCAGCGTCTATGCGAACACGACTGATCCGATCATCCCGAAACGATTCGCTGGAGTGATTGGCGAGGTTAGAGGCATGGACAACATGCTCCATGCGGTTGCGCTGGGGCACCGATCCCTACCGCCGGCGCGCAACGGCGGCGCGGCGACGGCCTTCGCGCCGGGGGAGTTTCCACTTGAAGTCGCATTGGCGGAAACCGCAACAACCGGCGAGGCGCAAACCGACGCCGGCGCAAATGCGGCGGCGTCGCAGCCGTTTAATCCGGCCGATCTACAAAGCTTTTATGATGAGAGCACCGGCACCGGCGCCGACGGTACCGGAAGCTGCATCGCAATCATCGACGTGTCGGACTTTCTCAGTTCCACGGCTTCGACCTTCACCGATCAGTACGGCCTGCCGGCGATAAACTATACGCGGGTGCTGGAGGGCGCCAACCCCGGCATCATCAGTGGCGAGGACGAGGAATCCGAGCTCGATGTTCAGTGGGCGCATGTCGCCGCTCCTGGAGCGTCGATCAACTTTTATCTCGGCAGCGATCTGGTCAACGACATCGCCGGTGCGGTGGATGATAACTCGTGCGGCGCCATCAGCATCAGCTATTCGTTTTGCGGAGTGTCGTCAGCGTTCATGATGCAAACCATGGATCCGCTGTTGATGCGCGCCGCGAGCCAGGGACAGAGCGTTTTCGTGTCCGCGGGAGATCAGGGCGCGGCCGGCATCGTGCTTAACTCCGCCGGCAACGGATGCGTGACCAGCACGGTGCGCTCGGTCAATGAAATGTCGGCCGATCCGAACGTGACTTCGGTGGGCGGAACCGGATTCACCCCTCCCGATTCCAGCGGTACCGATCAGGGCTACTCCACCGAGAGTGTATGGAACGACGCGGCCGGCGCGACCGGCGGCGGCGCCAGCCAGATCTTCTCCAAGCCCGCGTTCCAGACCGGCTCGGGCGTGCCCAATGACGGGGCGCGCGATGTGCCGGACATAGCCTTGATCGCGAGCCCCTATTCCCCTGGAGTTTATTGGGCCGATGACCAAAACGGGACCGCTGCGATTACCTGCTGCATCGGTGGCACCAGTCTGTCGGCGCCGCTGTGGGCGGGCTTCGCATCGGTCATCGGACAGGAAGTTGGCCATCGGCTGGGCAATCTCAATCTGATCATCTATCCCCTGGCGAACAGCATTTATAACACTGCGGGTTTTCATGATGTCACGGCCGGTAACAACAACTTCAATGGGGTAACCGGCTTCAACGCAGGCCCTGGGTACGATCAGGTCTCCGGATGGGGCACCATCGATTTCGATCTGTTTGCGAACGCGGTGAAGAATTTCGTTGGCGTCACCTCGTCGCCCACCCCGACCGGCACCCCGGTTGCTACCGCGACGCCAACCAGAACGCCCACTGCAACAGCGACCGCGACACCCACCGCGACCGCGACTTCCACTTCCGGTATAACATTCGTCGCCGCGGGGCCCTTGGCCGACTACAGCAGCCAGGTAAGTACGGTTACCGTCGGCGCGCCGAGCGGGATTCGTTCAGGCGACGTCCTGGTGGCTCAGATCATTGTTTTCGATGGCACCGGGTCTGATGTCCCTGCTGCGCCCAGCGGCTGGACCAGCATTCGTCATGATGCGGTGAGCGATGGCGACAAAGAGACCTCGTGGCTCTATTACAAAGTGGCAGGTGCCGGCGAGCCTTCCTCATACGCATGGAGCATAAGCTCGAACTGGGCAGCGGGCGTGATGGGTGCGTGGCGAGGCGCCTCGAGTTCGCCGATTCAAACTGCGGCGGGGACAACCGCGGCGGGATCCAACCCGGTTTCCATCTCCGCCCCTTCGCTGACTCCCAGCCAGAGCAATGAACTACAACTATATTTCTATGGTTCACAAGCCAGCGTCGCGCCGTCCATTACGCTATCGGGCTCGCTAGCTCAGCGCTTCAATACCGGCTCCTCGAAAGAGGGCTTTGCCCTCGCCTTCGGCGATCACGCCGCTCCGTCGATGAACAATGCATCGCCTGCGTATCCGGCAGTCGTCAACGCACCGGGTGGACCCGCAGTCACCGCCCAGGCGATTCTGCTGCTACCTGGATCTTCCAGCGCGACGCCGAGTCCAACGCCGACCCTCGCGCCGACCGCGACCACAACTCGAACCGCCACTCCGACCGCGACCACGACTCCTGCCGCGACGGCAACCACGACCGCGACTTTCACCGCGACCACCACCGCGACCGCAATCGTGACTCCGACCGCAACCATCGTCGTGATTGCGACGGCGACCTCCACCGCGACCGCAACCGCGACTCCTACCGCGGCTGCGACGCCAGTGGCAGCGGGAATCACTTTTGTCGGAAGCAGTGCGTTGACCGATTACAGCAGCACCGTTACTTCGGTAGTTCTCAACCTGCCGAGTGGCGTTCGTTCGGGCGACGTCATGGTGGCCCAAGTCATAGTCTTCGACGGCAGCGCCTCGGATGTACCTGCTACACCGAGCGGATGGACCAGCATCCGCCACGATGCGGTGAGCGATGGCGATAAGTTAACCTCGTGGCTCTACTACAAAGTAGCGGGGACAAATGAGCCCGCCTCATACACCTGGACCATAAGCTCGAACTGGGCTGCGGGCGTGATGGGCGCATGGCGAGGCGTCAGCAGTTCGCCGATCGACAGCGCTTCCGGAGCGACCGTGGGAACTAACGGCACCGCTTCGGTCTCGGCTCCGTCGCTGACTCCCCATGACAACTCCGAATTGCAATTATATTTCTACGGCTCGCAGTCTCACGCCGCGCCTACCGTCACGCTATCGAAGGCCTTGACGCAGCGCTTCAATACCGGGTCATCGAAGGAAGGGTTTACCCTGGCCTATGCTGATCTGGCCGCGCCGGCGGCCGGGACCGCGTCACCGAGCTATCCCGCAACCGCGAGCATCTCCGGTGGCGAAGTCGAGACGGCCCAGGCGATTCTGCTCGTCCCCGCGGTGCCCTAACCGACCAACCATCTCCTCTTTCCATCTTCGATTTAAGGCTCGATGCGGGAGCGTCTCGCCCGTTCGGGCCGTCCGCCGCCAAACAGCGACGGTCTTGCCTTACTCTGGTCGCATCGCGCGCCACGCCCACCGAAGACGCGCAGCGGGCGCTGATTTGCGATAAAATATCGCTCGATACGGCGTACGTTCCCACAACGGCAATCCACTGAGAGGTTGTGCAATGAGTGACGGTGGAACAGGACGGCAGACGCTTGCAATTCTGGTCGGTGGCGGCCCGGCGCCCGGAATCAATGGCGTTATCGCCTCTGCGACTATCGAAGCGGTTAATCGAGGCTTACGGGTGATCGGCCTGCTGGATGGCTATCGATGGCTGGTGAAAGGCGACACTTCGCATGTGGTCGAGCTTGGCATCCGCGACGTGAGCCGCATCCACAGCACCGGCGGCTCGATACTCGGCACTTCGCGCACCAACCCCGCGAGCAACCCGGAGATGCTGGACCGCGCGGTCGAAGCGCTGCTCCAACTCGGCGTGCGTTACCTCGTCTGTATCGGCGGCGACGACACCACCTATAGCGCGGCCAAGCTGGCCGAGCGTTCCAGAGGCCGGATCGGGGTGGCGACGGTGCCCAAGACCATCGACAACGATCTCCCGCTGCCGGAAAATGCGCCGACCTTCGGCTATGAGAGTGCGCGCGCGGCAGGAACCGCGATCATCGAACCGCTGATGGAAGATGCGCGCACCACCGGGCGATGGTACTTCGCGATCACGATGGGTCGCCGCTCGGGCGCGTTGGCGCTGGGAATGTGCAAATCCGCGGGCGCCACACTGGCCATAATCCCGGAGGAGTTTCGCAGCGAAAAAGTCGACCTCAAGATGGTGGCCGATACGCTGGTCGGCGCGATCATCAAGCGGCGCGCGTCCGGGCGCGACAACGGGGTCGCGGTGATCGCGGAGGGAATCGGTGAACGGCTCGACCCGGAAAAGATGCCCAGCGTGAAGGAACTGGAACGCGACGCCTACGGACATCGGCACCTGTCGGATCTGCCGCTTGGATCATTGCTGCGCCAGCAAGTCCGCGCCTCGCTGGTGGAGCTGGGAATCGACACCACGATCGTCAGCAAGGACATCGGCTACGAACTGCGATGTTCCAGGCCAATTCCGTTCGATATCGAATACACCCGCACCCTCGGCTACGGCGCGGTGCGGTACCTGCTCAAGGGTGGATCGGGCTCTTTGATTGCAATCACTGGAGGGCGAATCACCCCGGTCGCGCTCGAGCACCTGGAAGACCGGCGGACGGGGCGGATCCGCTTGCGCACCGTCGATGTCGCGACCGAGTCGTACCAGGTCGCGCGCTCATACATGATTCGGCTGGAAGCCTCCGACCTCGGCGGCGAGTCACTGGCGCGGCTGGCGTCGGTAACCACGCTGTCGCCGCAGGCCTTTCACGATCGTTTCATGCCGGTGGTGTTATCGACGGTGTCGGTGCCGCTGCACGACGCCAGCGCAATCGACGAGGGCATCAGCTGAAGCAAGGGGGTATCCTCCAACCTATCGCGTCAAGCGAGGCCAAGTTTTTCCGCGAGGCCGATACGTTGCAACTTTCCGGTCGCGCCCAGTGGGATCTGCTCGAGGAACACGATTTTGCGCGGCACCTTGAAGGCCACCAGCCGCTGGGCGCAGAACTCGCGCAGTTCTTTCTCGCTGGCAATCATCCCGTCGCGTAAAACTATCGCCGCCGCCACTTCCTCACCCAGCTTTTCATGCGGCATCGCGAATACCACCACCTGCCGCACCGCCGGATGATCCATCAGGATCTCATCGACTTCGCGCGGTGAAATCTTCTCCCCGCCGCGATTGATGATTTCCTTCAGCCGGCCGGTCAGGCGCACATAGCGGTCCTCGTCCATCACACCCTGGTCGCCGGTGCGAAACCAGCCGTTGGTAAACGCGCCCGCGTTGGCCGCCGGGTTGTTCTCATAACCGCGGGTCACATTTTCACCCCGGATTACGATTTCACCGATCTCGCCCGGCTTAAGGAGTTCGCCGTGGTCGCCCATGATGGCAACTTCGGGACCGGCCGCGATTCCCACCGCGCCCGGCTTCTGCACGCCGTTCAAGGGATTGGACGCCATCTGATGCGCGGCCTCGGTCATGCCGTAGGCCTCGATCAGAGGCGTGTTGAAAGTGTTGCGCACCTCGGCGATGACCTGGGGCGGCATCGAGGACGACGACGAGCGGGCGAAGCGCAGCGGGTTGCGCGCGATGATTTCGCGATTGTTCGCCGCGCGCATCAGGATCGCCTGATGCATGGTCGGCACCGCGGTGTACCAGGTAGGTTTGGCCTCATCCATCCAGGAAAAAAAGCGCAGCGCGTTGAAGCCGGGGGTGCAGAACACCCGCCCACCCACCGAAAGAGGCGCCAGCAGACCCGCCATCAGGCCGTGAATATGGAACAGCGGCATGATGTTGAGGCCGCAATCGTGGTCGGTCAGGGCGAGCGTTTCGGCAATGTTGCCCGCCGACACGCTGATGTTGCGCTGCGACAGCGGCACGATTTTCGGACGCGAGGTGGTGCCCGAGGTGTGGAGGATCAGAGCGACCTCGTCCTGCTCGGCGAAGCCCGCGGTGCAATTCCCCAGCGAGGTCTCGCAGCTCAACCGAAACCAGCCCGCGCCTTGCGCAGGTTCGGGAGCAAGGGTGATCAGGGCGATGCCGAGCTGGCGCGCCACTTCGACGGCCGGCGAGGTGCTGCCTTGCTCCACCACCAACGCTTTGGCTTTCACATCCGACAGATAAAATTCGAATTCCGCGGTCTTGTAGCCGGGATTGAGCGGCGCCGCCGTCATGCCCGATGCAATCGCAATAAACGCGGTCGCCATTTCCGGACCATTCGGCAACACGATAGCAACCCGATCGCCGCGACCGACGCCGGATTGATTGAGCGCTGAAATGGTGCGTTCGATCAGCGACCGCAGTCCCCCGTACGTGAGATCGGGAGTGGCGGAAGCGCCGAGAGCGGGCTTGCTACCGGCTCCGGTCGCCATCAACTGGCGCAGGGTCGAACTTTTAGCGTGGCTCCTGGCGTGCATGAAGTACCCGTACCGGCAGTTACAAATAGTCGATTGCGGAGC
>Ga0210398_10003646_pt1 | contig 14663 bp, 9 predicted proteins | sample IncBWC4OmetaG_FD_161047 | JGI IMG/M metagenome (GOLD analysis project Ga0210398, IMG submission 161047) | Forest soil microbial communities from Barre Woods Harvard Forest LTER site, Petersham, Massachusetts, United States - Inc-BW-C-4-O | ecosystem: Environmental > Terrestrial > Soil >...
CAATGAGTTCTACGCGCAGTTCTCGGTGATGGGGACGCCGTTCCAAAACGTTTCCATCTACCTGGATGACGTGCTGGCCTCCCCGTTTCATAGCATCCCTGACATCTCCAACGGAGCTTCGCTAAGTTTTCTGACCAGCGAGACAGTCGAAGAGATGAAGTTGATGCCGGTGGCGTACCCCGTGAAATTCGCGGACGGGATTGGCGCGGCACTCGATATTCGCACCCGCGAGGGCAGCCGTTTGGCGCCGATATTTCGAGTGTCGGCGGGAATCGCGGATAGCGACATTCTGGGCGAGGGGGATCTGGGCAGTTCCGACCACGGATCCTCGACGCGAGGATCATGGATCGCATCGGCGCGAAAAAGTTATATCGGATATCTGATCCGCAACCGCGAAGACGATGTGCAGAATGCGTCGTTCTATGATGGAGATGTGAAGCTGACGTACGATCTCTCGGCGAAGCAGAGCGTGAATATCCATGCCCTGGGCGGGCAGACCTCGACGCAACTCACGACCAGCAGCGACCCTGATGTTTTTGCCGCCGGCAACAGCGCTTTTACGCTGGCGCGCGCGGGCTGGCGCTGGAGCATCAGTCCTCACCTGTTGCTCGACAGCCACGCCGCCTATCTCAGCGAACCCTACGACTCGCACAACTCCTTTGGGCAGATTCTCGACAGCTATGCTTACGGCGAGTGGCTGGGAGGAAGCAATCTGACCTGGGCGTGGAAAAACAACGACGTACTCGAGGGCGGGGCCACCCTGCGGCGGCTGCGCGACGATGGATACAGCGTGTTCTACGAGAGCCCGGAGCCGGCGTTTTCCGCGTACGCGAGTGGAACCGGGCTGAAGGGCGACGTTTACCTGCAACAGGCTTCGACTCTGGGGAAGAATCGGGTGCACGTAATCGGCGGAGCCCGTTGGGATAATCTGCAACGAATTGGAGTCCATCCTTTCTCAGAGCAGATCTCGACGGCGATCCGGGTGTTGGCCGCAACCGAGTTGCAGTTTGGGGTGGGGCGTTACGCGCAGTTTCCCGATTTTCAGGAAGTGGCCACACCTTACTGTTTGCCATTTGGAAACATGCTGCAACGCTCCGATCACTTCACGGCTGCGATCGAACAGCGCTTGGGTGAGTCGACGCGCGTCCGCTTGCAGGCCTTTGACCGGCAGAACAACGATTTGATCGGCTCTCCGAGTGGCTTCGCAGCTGAGTCTCCGGGCGTGAATCCGCCCTGCGGGGCTCTGGAACCGTTGAGGGGTGGGACTTCCACTTATCAGCGAGATTACTCGCGGGGAGTGCAGCTGGTTTTGCAGCGGAGAAGCGCGAACCGTTTATCGGGGTGGGTGGGATATACGCTGGCGCGAGCACGGCAAAGACAATATTCCGTTTTGCTTCCGCTGTCACCCTCCGCGGAGGAGCAACTCTCTTTTAATACCCCTTACTTCCCTACTTTGGAGGATCAACGGCATTCGTTGAATGGGTTCGGCACTTACCGGCTGAGGCCGACGATTAGTTTGAGTGGCAAGTTTCTGTATGGCTCGGGATATCCCGTGCCTAGCGGGGACTTCGTGCAGGTTGGAAATACCTATGAGGAGATCGGGGTAAATAATTCCGTGCGCTTGCCGGCTTATGTGCGGCTGGATCTGCGCTGCGACAAGAGTTGGGCGTTCACGCGATGGAAGTTCACGCTCTACGGCGAAGTATTGAATGTGACGAATCATGACAATCGCATTTACATCTACAGCACCGGGGTGAATCCCAGCACGCTGCAGAGCAAGATCCAGACGCAGCAAGAGTTGCCAGTGATTCCTACGCTGGGGTTGGTGTTTGAATTCTAGGAAGGAGTGATCGGGCCGGGCGATGACGCCGCCGATGTGCAGCGCGGGAAAAGAGTTGCTCGCGGAATTGAGAGGGAGGCGCGCTTTGGGGCGCAACTCCGCGGCTACCGCCGTGTTTTCATTCAGTAGAATCCGCAGGGTGCGGAGGAGGATACGGATATGAAACGGACAATGGCAGGAGTTCTTTTGCTGATCGGACTGGGTGCAGGAACAATGTTTGCCGATGATGGATGGCGCGACCGGCGCGACATTCGGCATGATGAAGTGAGGATCGCGCGTGACCGGCGCGAACTGCGGCATGACCTGTATAGCGGGTACTATGGCGCGGCGCGGCATGAGCGAAGAGAGCTTCGGCGAGAGTATCGGGATGTGAATCGGGACCGGAGGGATTTGTACTGGGACCGGCGGTAGGGGGATGGAGTGGTCTGGTAATTTTGTGAATTTAAGGGGTAGCTCAACCTGCCCGTCGAAGATACAAGGTGAAACTAACTTTCGCGGCCGCGACCAACTCTGATGCAGCCATCCTGGCGGCGCTTCACGGCGCAGTCGCCGCGGACCTCACGCGCCGATTCGGGCAGGGAGCCTGGTCGTCGGCGCAATCGGAAAGGGGCGTGTTGGCGGGTCTGCGGAGGCCCCAGTTTTCGCGGACCGTGATTGCGCGAAGCAACCGACGCATCGCCGGTACACTGCGCCTGGCCAGAAAGAAGCCCTGGGCCATCGATATCGCGTATTTTACTGAGGCAGAAAGGCCTCTGTATCTGACCGGCATGGCGGTTTATCCCGAACTGCAGGGAAAGGGAATTGGGCGTCTGCTGTTGAAAGAAGCCGAGGCCGTGGCACGAGCTTGGCCCGCCGATGCGATTCGCCTTGATGCCTTCGACGCTGCAGCAGGAGCTGGAGCCTTTTATGCAAAATGCGGGTTCCGCGAGGTGGCGCGGGTGACCTACAAGAAGAGTCCGCTGGTGTATTTTGAATTGGTTTTGCCCCGCTGATCACGCACGTAATAATCGCGATTGATTAAAAGCAACCGGCGGTTTTCGAGGGAAGATTGTAGAAGACACGGCCATCCGGCACCCGGATGGCCTTCGTTGGTCACGAGAACGTACTCAGTACCGATGAGCAAAAGGATGGATACTGTCTCAGTTTGCTTTTTCATCTGCCCTTTTAGACATTTCGCGGTTATCTCTCCTCGCCGTTCGCTCCGGCCTCGTGTTGCCCCCGACGTATTCGCTGCGAGTCTGGATCACTTCAGTCATGCATTTCTTGTCGAATCAACAATGAGAGTGAGCTCCGCGGTCGAGGATGCGATTGCCGGAAAGAGCGCAGAACCGAACCCGTTATAAGATTAGGGAGTGAATCTTCCCGTCAATCCGCCGGTGCTCCCGATGCTCGCCAAGCGTGTAGGCGATTTACCAACTGATGGAGACTGGATTTTCGAACCTAAGTGGGATGGGTTTCGCATCTTAGTGTTTCGCGATGGCGATGAAATACTGATTCAGAGCCGCGACCAAAAGCCTCTCAATCGCTATTTCCCTGAGTTGCTCGATGCTCTGAGCCAGAGTTTGCCAGAGCGTTGTGTGCTGGATGGCGAATTGGTCATTGTGAAGGACGATGAACTGGACTTTGATGCTCTGCAGCTCCGGTTACACCCTGCCGCCTCGCGAGTGAAGCTGCTGTCAAAGCAGACACCAGCATCAGTTGTGTTTTTCGATCTGCTTTGCCGGGGCGATCGTAACTTGTCCCGTGAACCGTTTGAACTGCGCCGGCGGGAACTGGAATCACTGCTTGAGAATACTCCCGCGCCTATTCACCTCACTCCGGCTACACGGGACCGGAACATTGCCGAGGATTGGTTTCGGCGCTTCGAGGGAGCAGGCCTTGACGGTGTAATCGCGAAACCCGCCGACGGAATCTACGAGCCCGATAAACGTGTGCTGCTCAAGATCAAGCATGAGCGGGATTGCGACTGTGTGGTTGCGGGTTTTCGATGGCATAAGAAGGGCGATCGCACTCTGGTTGGTTCCTTGTTACTTGGACTGCTCGACACCTCCGGCACGCTACAACATGTGGGAGTCTGCGCCAGTTTCAGCAATGCCAAACGACTCGAACTGGCAGAGTTTCTCAAGCCGTATCGTAAAGATGCGCTGGCGAATCACCCATGGAAGGCTTGGGCCGAGGCCGATGTCGCTCTAGCCGACGGTCCCAAACGCATGCCCGGCGGACAGAGCCGATGGAGTCAGGGGAAGGACTTGTCTTGGGAGCCGTTACGCCCCGAACTGGTGGTCGAAGTCGCCTACGATCACATGCAGGGAGATCGCTTCCGTCACACGGCACAGTTTCGCCGCTGGAGACCTGACAAGAAGCCCTCAGACTGCACGTATGCTCAACTCGAAGTGGTCCCACCCCAGGAGCTGGCGGCAATCTTTCCTTCCGGACATTAGCTCTCCGTCTTCCGCTTCCGCATGCGCGTCTGTTCTTTGCTCCACTCTCGCCACTCCCGCGTGGGATCATCGTCCGGGTCGGGCGCTTCTTGTGGTGGTTGAAGACCTGCCGGCACATGTTGCAGATTGACTCGAATGCGCGTCCAGGTCGACGACCTGCCTCGCATGGAGTCGACCAGAACGTCTTCCGGCTCGAGAAATTCAGCTACCCCGGCATGTCTGGCTTTCCAGCGCTCCAGGCCGGCAAGAGCTGCGCTCTTGTCTGACGAGTTGGCAACCACGATCAAGGGCATTTTGATTCGCGGAGGCCGCGGTCTAGATTTAGCTCGGGAAGGCGCAACCCTCGGTCCTTCTGATTCCATCTTGCGGAAATGCGGAGGCCAGGGAGCGTCGCCCAGGCCCTCCGCTTCATCACGGGCGGCGAGTTCCAGCAGTGGTTCGAGAGATCCAGGTGAACCGTTCATTCCCGCGTGCGGATCGCCGATTTCCGTAAACCGCCTGGGCATGGTGAAAACCGTGAACTCGGCCGGGTCGCAATCGGGCACCTCGCTCCAGCGAAGTGGCGCTGAGACCCGAGCCTCAGGCACCGGACGCACCGAGTACGCCGAACACGTGGTACGGTCTTTCGCGTTCTGGTTGTAATCGAGGAATACACCATGACGTTCTTCTTTCCACCATTTCGAACTTGCAATTTCCGGAGCTCGCCGCTCGATAGCCCGAGACAACGCAACCGCCGCGCGCCGCACTTCGGTGAAGGTCCATCGCGGTTCAATTCGAACATAAATATGTATGCCGCGTGAGCCGCTGGTCTTTGGCCAGCTATCGAGACCTGCCTCCTGTAAAAATGCCTGTACCTCAAGCGCGACTCGACATACGTCGGACCAGCGAACCCCTGGAACCGGGTCAAGATCAATCCGCAATTCGTCTGGATGCTCCAGATCGCTGGCGCGAACGGGATGAGGGTGGAGCTCGAGACAACCGAGGTTGATGATCCATGCCAAGCCCGCTGCATCATCAATCACTATTTCTTCCGCAGTTCGGCCGGATGGAAACGACAAGGTTACAGTTCGCAACCAGGGCGGACGCTGTTCGGGCGCACGTTTCTGGTAAAAGGCTGGCTTCTCGGCACCGTTTACAAATCGCTTTAAGACGATTGGCCGATCCTGAATTCCGGTCAGAGCGCCTGACGCAACCGAGAGGTAATACTGCACAAGGTCGCGCTTGGTAAGGCGCACCTTCTCCGAGAAGTACAGCTTGTCCGGATGAGTAATACGAACCTCCCGGCCTCCGACCGCGAGTACCTCGCCGGCTTCCTGCTTTCCCATAGATCTAGGCTACCATTCACGCACGAGATGATCTCTGCCCTGGTCGTCGAGGCCTACCCTCTGCTCATGGCTGCGACCCCAAGCCGGTGCATGCTCCAATAAAGGCTGGGTGATCTATTGAAGGTTGGGGCGATGCCGCAGTTACAGGTTGCACAGCTGGGTGACCGCAACCGAAGAGGGGCCCGAATTGCGGACGCGCGAAGTCGTAAAGGGAATCAGATCCCCCCTCAGCAAGCATCCGTTGGCAACAGATACCTCACCGAACAATGCTATAGGAACTCCCCAGCCCGAGATCGGGCGCCGAGCGTTGTGGCAGCCTCGAGCGCTGTGGCGTTGAGATGGCCTGCTCACCAGGAAGTCGGGAGGTTTCTTGATAATTCCCTTTTAACCGGAATAACCCCATCGTTACAGGCCGGTATCATCTGTTGGCTTTCGAGAATGGAAGCGGAAGTACAAGGGAGAAGTTGATCCCGTTGGCGACGTTGGCTTCCGGTTAGCTAAAACATAACCGGCCAAATCTGTTTGCTCTTTGGTTTTCAGCGAAGCGCCCTAAACTCAAGCAGTTTGGCCGGTTAGTTTTGGCACCCCTTGCCTAATCGGTACGGGGTGTCGACCTCACGGGGCTAAACTCGCCGCGGAATAATTCCAGCCCGTTCTTATCCTTCCGAGATCGGATGCCTTATATTATCCAGCGTGCGAGGTGATGCCGATAGGCCCTGTGCCGCATGTAGAAGCGACAGGGTGGGCGAAGTTGGGAAAAGGCCGATTATGAATCGACGCCAATTTCTTGGAATTGCAGCCATCGGAGGGTTTCACAAGCTAAACCTGTCGAAGTTGAATGCTGCGCTTCGGAATGGACCGCCAATGAGCGCCTCCGAGCGGGAGGCAATTGTACCGAAGGCGTACGGCTCGGGTCATTTTGGCGAATGGATTACGGACCAGTTTGGTTTGCCAGCCTACCGCTACACTTGCAACCAATTGACCGACCCCAGGGCCTTGTCACCAGTGCACAAGGTGTGGCGTGCTCCCACCGACCACACCCATCAGATCGGAAATGATCGCCTGGTTGCGGCGGTGTCGAACTACGGGCACGTACAGGTGCGGCAGGACGAAGGTTCGCCGAAATTCCTGAACGACTATTCGCCTGCGCATGGCCACTATGGCGGGGGCATCGGTTTCCTCACCGGTGGGAACGAAACACTCAGTACCTACTATCCGGGAAATGCCCACTCTTTCGACAGAACCCTGGGCGAAGGCTATTTCCGAAGGATCGTAGGAGGACGCAGTTACGAAATTGACCAAGTGATTTTTGCGCCGTTTGGAGATGATCCGGTTTTGCTTTCGATGGTGACGGTCACCAATCACGGGGATGTTAGCGCGGATCTCCGGTGGATCGAGTACTGGGGATGTCACAATTATCAGTTCTCCTATCGTTCGTGGATGCAGGCTGGGGAGGAAGACGCACCGCAGGCGGCGCAGTTGCGGCGCCAGTTTGGCGGCCGCTTTGCACACGAATTCCGGACAATGCCGAAGGGTGCCGGTCTAATCGAAACTCAGAGATTCATGGGACGTACACCGGAAGACAATCAGGCGTGGGAGAAGGTTGAAGCCTTGCTAGAGAAAGATCCATCCGGTTTTTTTGGTCCCCCTGTAGGGGATCTCGCGCCGGGAGCGACGATGGAGGATCTCAAGCCTCCGTCCACGTTCCTGGTCTCGCTCGACGCTCCCATGGATGGGTTTGCCACCGACGCGTCGGCTTTCTTCGGCAGCGGCGGCGTCGATCATCCCTCCGGACTGTCAGCGAAGCTGAACGAGGAGTTAAGCAGTACTGGGCCGGCCAGCGCGCTCTTGGTCGAGCGTCGTTTTCCGCTGCGTCCGAAACAGAGCCGGACGCTCTGTTTTCTGTATGGGTATCTGCCTCAGGGATTCGAGGTGAAAGACCTCCTGGCAAAATATTCGGGTGATCCCAAACAGTTGTGGGCGCATTCCAGCGCACGCTGGAAAGCGGGCGGGGTTCGATTTAGTGTACCGGGTGAGCCCTGGGTCGAGAGAGAAACGTCGTGGCACAATTACTACCTGCGCAGCAACCTAACCTACGACAGTTTCTTTCGCGAGCACATTCTCTCTCAGGGGCACGTTTACCAGTACATTATGGGGTTCCAGGGCGCGGCCCGCGATCCGCTGCAACACGCCCTGCCTTTCATCTTCAGTGACCCGGAAATTGTTCGGGGAATCATTCGCTACACGCTCAAAGAAATTCAGCCGGACGGATCCATTCCCTACGGCATTGTGGGAAGCGGCGTCCCCATGCCGGTTATCTTCCGCCCCAGTGACCAAGATATGTGGCTGCTGTGGTTGGTGAGCGAATACGTGTTGGCCACGCGTGACAAGGAATTTCTCGACCAGAGGATTCCCGCTTACCCGCGTCAGGAAGCAAGTCCCGCGGACCCGACGATCCGCGAACTCGTGGGGCGCTCCTTCGTTCATCTGGTGGAAGGTCTCGGTGTGGGAGAACACGGGATCATGCGGCTCTCGAACGGAGATTGGAACGATGACGTTGTGGTTGGCCACGTTCCGCGAGCGCTGGCCGAAGAGGTTCGCCGTCAAGGCGAAAGCGTTCTGAATGCCGCTATGGCTTGCTATGTTCTCGAACACTATGCGCGGTTGCTGGCTTATGTCGGAGATAGGCAGACCGCGGAACAGGCACACGCGAAGGCCGAAGGCCAACGCCGGGCGGTTCGGCAATATTGGGCGGGACGATGGTTCCGCCGCGCGTGGCTGGGCCCTCACATCGGGTGGATTGGCGAAGACCATGTCTGGCTGGAGCCGCAGCCATGGGCGATCATCGGGGACGCGGCCACACCCGAGCAGCGGAAGATCCTGGTTTCCGCGCTCGACGAATTTGTGCGGAAACCCTCCCCGATTGGTGCACTCCTGCAGAACCCAGGCGATCCCACGATGAGAACTCCGGTGGGAACTCTGACCAACGGAGGAATTTGGCCTTCCATCAATGGAACGCTGATCTGGGCGCTGGCGCTGGTAGATGGAGCTCGGGCTTGGGACGAGTGGAAAAAGAATTCTCTGGCGATGCATGCCGAGGCTTATCCGGAAATCTGGTACGGCATCTGGAGCGGTCCCGACACTTACAATTCGGTGCTGTCGAGATACCCGGGCCAGACTATGTTCGCGGAGCCTCCAGCGCACAATTACAAGACGCAGGCGGATTGGGGTTTCAACTGGACAGACTTCCCGGTCATGAATATGCATCCCCACGCGTGGCCGCTTTACAGCGCAGCCAAACTGTTGGGCCTCGAGTTCCATGAAAACGGAGTTCGCTTCAAAGTGGATCTTCCGTTGGCGGAGTATGAGTTCACATCCCCACTCTTAGGGTTCAAGAAAGCCAAGGCTGGCTACAGCGGTTGGTACGCACCTAGTAGCGCTGGACGCTGGGACATTGAGCTCAGACTCTCTGGCTCGGAAGTGGCGCGAATGCGGCAGATCAGGATCAATGGTTCTGTTGAACCGTTGCCGAGCTCCACACAAGTTATCCAGTTTGCTGGCGAGGGCAGTTCCGCTACGCCTATGCGCTGGGAAATTACGTGAGTCACTCTACGCGAGATCATTGGCTTCTGGGACTGCTGGATTCGCGCCTCCTTCCCGTGACAAGGCCTGCCTTGCTGGCACTGCGAAAGGTGCGCATCCTTAAAGTACTCACACGAGCAACTGAAGTGGCTCCAGTGGCAGAAAACAGTCTCCCCACGTCGCTCACTGTTCCCCAATTATTGCGCAAGCCGGAAGTTCCGTGAGTTCTTGCCGGCGATTTTGGGCGGATGACGGGCAACCCTTCGATAATCCAGTAAGGTAAGGGGACGATACTTCCATAACTCTGGCCAAGCTCGGTTCGCTTGCCAGTTCGTTGAGCTGCGGCTACGCGAGCAGCCGCTCATTTCTCGGCCAACAGCGAGCGTGCATCTTGAAGTTCGGGCCGCTCTCCGTCCGCATGCGCGCAGATGGACAGGAGCTGGGCATAGTATGTTTTCGCCTTTTCCTTGTCGCCGGAAAGCTTGGCCGCGCGCGCGGCGCCGGATAGAGCGTTGAAACGATTTGGCGCCGTGCGCAGCGTGGTTTCAAACTCAATCATCGCTTGCGCAGGCTGCTTCAGTTCCAGCAACATCTCCCCGAGCAGTTCGCGAGCTGGCAGAATGACTCCCGGGGTGACGTTGTTCTTGTCGGTCCGGTCCTCATGCTCAGCCGCGAAACGCATCTGGGTGAGAGCGTTTTCGGGATTGCCCTTGGCCAGCGTGATCCATGCGGTAGCGGTCTGGCGCTGGATATCCACCTGGTCGGCCCAATAGCTGTCGTTGACTTGCGTAAGCGTGTCACGCAGGGATGCGAGCTGGTGTACCTCTGTTTCGGCAACATCGATTTGCCCCGTATGTGAGGCGCCGAGGGCTCGCGCGAAATGCAGGTTCGCCTCCGTCCACGCTGCCCTTCTGCCAGGAAAAGTATTCGGCGGTATCAGGAGCGCGGCGGCTTCTGCCCAGCGATGGCGCTCCACAGCGTAGCGCGCAGGCGAAGCGCCCATGGCATACAGCCAGTTCATGTATTGAGGGTCATCGGAGCGCCCGGGCGCCGGGGATGCGAGCGCCTTTTTCGCCTCGCGATCCTGTGCACCCTGGAGATAGGCATAGATCAGGTAGTCCTTCGCGTGGAGCTCGTTACCGGGCGCGTTGTTTTCTTGGGCTGAGGCTGCCGAGGCCAGGTTGGAATCGATAGATTCTTGCCACAAGCCGAGCCGCGTGAAGATGTGGGACGGCATGTGGAGCGCGTGCGGTGAGTCTGGTGCAATCCGGGCGTAACGTCGCGCCGCATCCAAAGCCCTGTCAGCCAGCGGTGGATAATCGTAGGCGTGAATGATGTAGTGAGCTATGCCGGGGTGTTCTGGTTGTTCTGCAAATAGTGGCTCGAGGATCGCGCCAGCCTTTTTCTGATTCACATACGTTTTGTCGGTTGGCGGCGCGGTGGCGAGCAGTGCCAGCGCATAAAAAATCCCGGCCTCATGGTCGTCAGGGTAGCGCGCTTGCAGCTGGTCCATGGCCTTTTCGTAAGCCAGGGCGCGAGTGCGGTAGTCGAGTTGGCCCGCGTCCTTGTAGAACGTCTCGATCGCCGCAATATAGTCGCGTTCGCGCTCTGTCTTAGCACCAGCTAACTTTGCTTTTTCTACCGCGGCAATTCCTGCTTCTAGATCTTCCGGGCCGGGCGCTTGCCAGACCTGATGGTAGTACGTCATGGCGATTCCCCAGTAGGCCATGCCGCAGGTGGGGTCTTTCTGTGCAACAGCGGCGAAAGTGTCGCTAGCCTTCTCGTACCAAAAAGAATGGAGCATCGCTACGGCGCTGCTGAATTGCGGCTGAACCGATGGTTCGCAGGAAACGGAGAAACTCACTTTGCCGAGTTTGCCCGGGTCGCTTGCAGGATGCTCATGTTGGGCAACCGCCGGTGGCACGCATACGGCGCACACGCCCACAAGCAGCCCCAGGTAGATGAATGTGATTCGCGTCATGCTGGTCTCCCCGGTTGTTAAATATGCCTCTGGAATGAATGCGCCGATTAATTAAGAAGCCGTGTGGCCTATTCTTGGCCGCGACCGCAATGAAGTCAAGTAAGGCATCAAAACAGTTGCTCACTTGGCGTTCGCAGCGTGTATCGGATGTTTATTCGCCTGTCTGCAGAAGTGACCTAGATCACAGTGTGTTCTCGGGATTCCGCCCGAGTCGCGGGCAACCCTTCCCCCTAATCCGGTCAGGGAAGGCTAGCCGACAATCTGGGAGTTGGCGGTTCGCTCAAGCACACGGGGTTTTGTAATGAGCTATTGGCAAGCGCGATGTCGGATATCCGGTCGTTCATTCGCGTCGGTCAGACTTTTCAGGTAGAAGATTGGTACGTACGGTCAGGCGGAAGGCGTCATCTTTGTCTATGATTCGTTCGAGCTGAGGAACCGAACGCATGAAGAAAGCGGATGGTCGGGACAGGGCAAACCGCCTCTCTGAAATTGTGGCGAACTCCCTGGACACTCAGGCGAAAACGCAAGACTTGGCGCGCCAAGCGTATCAAAGCCGCACCCAGTTCCACAGGTTGTTCCGAACCGTGGTCGATGAGACTCCGGCCGCCATGCGACGACGGCTATTGTTGGAAAGGGCAGCATATCAACTGGGGCATAGCGGAAGGTCGGTCACGGACATTGCCCTGGACGCCAACTACGGTTCATTGGAGGCGTTCACTCGCGCTTTCCGAAAAGCGTTTCGGACTTCTCCCAGCATCTACCGGCGCATGGGTGATCCGCATTTCCATTTACCGGCGTCCAACAAAATTCACTTTTTTGCCCCTGGTTCCGTAACAAATGGAGGAAGCGACATGGATTTATTCGATCGTTTTGCAGGCAACGACTCCTGGCACACACGGCGTTTGTTGGAATTCGCGGCTACTTTGACAGAGGAACAATTGGATCGTCCGCTGCCCACGGTCGTAGAGCTGCTGCCTTGGCGGGAGGCGAACAAAACTCTAAGGCAGCTGTTAGAAAATATTGTCTTCACTAAGGAAGTCTGGACCGCCGCCCTGTCCGGAGCGGATATGGATGTGAACGGCCCTCCCAAATCGCAGCGCTCCCCGCAAATGCTGCTGCAAAGGCTCGAAAAGACCGATGCTGAACTGCATCGTATTTTCGGCGAGATCCGAAACCGCTCCGCCTGGGATGATACGTTCGTCGACGCTCTGTGCGAACCGGCTGAGACCTTCACCTTCGGCGGCGTCTTCGCCCATATCATGACATTCAACGCGCATCGTCGATTGATGGCCTTGGACGCTCTACGCCAACTCGGCGTCCAAACCGAAGGTTTCGGCGATCCCATGGAGTATGAGGAAAGTGTAGCTCCCTGGAACCAGCGGGTAGCTCTCAAAACGCCATGAGCGGCGGGCTTCTGGTTCAATCTCGGCAGCAAATCTGCGGTAAACGCGATCCTTCAGAGAGTAGGAGCGCGCAGGGCGAAGATCGTTTCCGAGCGCGAGGAACCACATCTTGGCTGCAAACAACGAATTCGCGCAGCCACGAATGGCAAAATCGGGAGTGAGCCAGCCTTTGCTGATAGCTCTCTTCTGTGTCCAATTTGCCGGGAATTCGCTCCGAACTGGGGGAATCAGGTATGTGCGGGTTTGACCGTCCTCGCCACCGACACGTAGATTCAAGGCATGTCGAAAGTTCGCGTCAGCGCGTTTGCTGTATCGCTTGATGGTTACGCCGCCGGGCCTCACCAGAGTCTCGACAATCCTCTTGGCGTTCGCGGCCCAGAATTGTTCGAGTGGTTCTTCTCCACCCACACCTGGAAGCAGATGCACGGCCAGGAAGGCGGCTCGACTGGAGTTGATGATGAGTGGGCGCAGCGAGGCATGAAGAACATAGGGGCGTGGATTCTCGGTCGGAACATGTTTGGACCTGTGCGTGGCCCCTGGGCGGACGACTCCTGGAAAGGATGGTGGGGTGAGGAACCGCCCTACCGTGTTCCTACCTTCGTGCTGACCCACCACCCGCGCACGTCCGTTGAGATGAAGGGGGGCACGACGTTTCACTTTGTCACCGATGGAATTCACTCTGCACTGGAGCGTGCGAAAGACGCCGCAGAGGGCTGGGACGTGCGAATCGGCGGTGGTGTTGCAACCATTCAGCAGTATCTCCGCGCAAGGCTCATCGATGAGCTGCACCTCGCATTTCGGCCGATCCTCATGGGTTCAGGAGAGAATCTATTCGTCGGCGTTGACATGGCTGCGCTCGGCTATCACTGCACCGAAAATATTTCCACTCAGCACGCGATGCATGTGGTCCTGACAAAACAGACATAAATGCTCAGCCCGTGTGGTTCTGTTCTCCGTTCAACATCTCCATGCATTATGGGTTCCCTATACCTGTGCGGTACTGCCCGACTGATACTTCCGAATAGCCGGGCCCCCGGGAGGGATCTCAGGGAATAGCCGCCTTTCGTTGACCAGCGAGGGCCCGTCCGTGAGATAAAGCGACCCGAAAGCCAGGCATCTTCCCGATGATCGGCCAAACCATCCCGCACTACCGCATTCTGCAGTGGCGGGATACCCTGAAGTAAGCCTACCGGAAGGTTAGCCGACGACTCCGGGGGTTAAGCGCCGGCCAAGCGCGCTGCTTGCGTCATAAGGTAATTCCGTTCCGGGATGCTCGTCGTCCGCGCAGCCGCAATTCGGTAGTGTTTGATGGCCGCTTCATAATCTCCCGCCTTTTCCAGTAAATGGGCACGAACCGCATCGAGACGATAGTGACGGGCAAGGCGCGGGTCGGTATCGAGCGCTCTTAACAGTTGGAGGCCTTCGGCAGGGCCGTGCACCATAGCGGCTGCGATGGCGTGATTGAGAGTGACCATCGGACCCGGGGAGACTCGCTTCAGTAATTCATAGAGAGCCAGGATCTGTGGCCAGTCAGTGTCCTCGACGCGCTCGGCTTCGTCGTGAACGGCGGCGATAGCTGCCTGAAGCTGATACAGGCCGACCGACCCTTTCGCTAGCGCGGCCGTGAGAAGCTCAATGCCTTCGGAAATCTCCACCCGGTCCCATAGACTTCGATCTTGTTTATCCAACGGGATGAGTTCTTCATCCGGCCCGGTTCGGGCTGCACGGCGCGCGTCGGTTAACAGCATCAGAGCCAGAAGTCCGGCCACCTCGGCATTGTCGGGGAGTAGCGTTTTCGTGTTGCGCGTCAAGCGAATCGCTTCCCGCGCTAGGTCGAATCGTTGCAGATGCGACCCGATGCTGCTGGCATATCCCTCGCTGAAGATCAGATAGAGCACATGAAGAACTGCGGGCAGGCGTACAGCCCGCTCGTACTGAGAAGGGAGACGGAAAGGTGCGCCCGAAGTTTTGATGGATTGCTTCGCGCGGCTGATTCTCTGCGCCATCGTGGCCTCGGGAACCAGAAAGGCATTGCCAATTTCAGCCGTGGTCAAACCGCCAACCGCCCGTAAGGTCAGGGCGATTGCCGAG
>Ga0210398_10003647_pt1 | contig 14661 bp, 13 predicted proteins | sample IncBWC4OmetaG_FD_161047 | JGI IMG/M metagenome (GOLD analysis project Ga0210398, IMG submission 161047) | Forest soil microbial communities from Barre Woods Harvard Forest LTER site, Petersham, Massachusetts, United States - Inc-BW-C-4-O | ecosystem: Environmental > Terrestrial > Soil >...
GCGCAGAACTGTGTCCACTGCAAGACCTGCGACATCAAGGACCCCGAGCAGAATATTGATTGGGTCGTGCCGGAAGGCGGCGGCGGGCCGAACTACCCGAATATGTGACCGGTGTTCCGGCCCGGTTTTTGCTCGATGCGGACGGTGACGATGACAGAAGCAGCCAAGGATACACGTGTGCGGCTGGGCGGCGCGCTCTGGCTGGCATTGGCCGCAGCCGGGATATGGGCGTTGCCGGTCTGCGCCGCGCCGACGCCCACGACCCCAACCGCGTACCCCAGCAAGCCGGCATCTGCCGGAACCCCCGACCTGTTCGGCGATTATCTCGCCGGACGGCACGCGGAGCAGATCCGCGACTACGCCGCGGCCGCGTCATGGTTCGACAAGGCGATCGCCGGCGACCCCAACTCGCCCGAACTCGTCAGTCGCACCTTTCTGATGGCGGTAGGCGCCGGCAATTTCGACCGAGCCAAGCCGCTGGCGGAGCAGGAGCTGAAGCTCGACCCGACCGATGCACTAGCCGGGCTGGTGATGATCGTCGACCGGCTCAAGGCCGGCGACACCGCCAGCGCACTCAAATATGCCGCGGCGCTGCCGTCGGACGGAGTCCACCGCTTTGTCGGCCCGCTGGCGCTCGCCTGGACGCGAATGGCGGCGAACGACCTGCAAGGCGCCGACGCCGCGCTACAGCAGCTCGATAAATTCAACGGCTTCAAGCCGCTGAAGGATTTTCAGCTAGGGCTGCTCTACGACTTCGCCGGACAGACCGAGAAGGCGGAGTCCTACTACACCAAGACCTTGGCCGATAACGAGCAGCTCAACTGGCGGCTGACCGACGCAATCGCCAATTTCTACGAGCGCCACGGCAAGGCCGATAAGGCGAAGGCGCTCTACCAGAAATTCATGGAACAGAATGTCGGCAGCGAGATCGCCGAGACGGTGCTTTCGGCCCGGCCTCCTGGCGTGCCAAAGGCGATGATCAATTCGGCCACGGATGGGCTCGCCGAGTCGATGTTCGATCTGGCGAGCGTCCTGAACCAGACCGAGACGATCGACCTAGCCCTGATCTATGACCGTTTCGCGCTATGGCTGCAGCCCGATTTCCGGCTGGCGCAGCTGCTGATCGCCGATGTGCTGTCGACGCAGAACGAGCCGGCGCAAAGCCTCGCGGTGCTGCAGTCGGTCCCCAAGACCTCGCCCTATTCCTGGTCGGCGCGGCTCAGGGCGGCGGCCGATCTCGAGGACCTCGATCGCGGCGACGAGGCGATCACCCAGCTGAAGCAGATGGCCGCGGAGCAGCCGAAAACCATCGGCGCCGGGATCCAGCTCGGCGACATCCTGCGCAACAAGAAACGCTACGACGAGGCCGCCGCCGCCTACAACGAGGCGATCGAGCGCGCCGCCGCCAACGGAATACCCGAGCGCTGGGCCCTGTTTTACGACCGCGGCGTGTCCTATGAGCGGGCCGGCGATTGGAAAAAGGCCGAGGCCGATCTAGAGCGTGCACTGTCGCTCAAGCCCGACCAGCCGCTGATCCTCAACTATCTTGGCTATTCCTGGATCGATCGCGGCGAGAAGCTCGACCAAGGCGTCAAGATGATCGAGAAGGCGGTCGAGCTGCGGCCCGAGGACGGCTACATCGTCGACAGCCTGGGCTGGGCGCATTACCGAATGGGCGACTATGCCGGCGCGGTGGAGTTTCTCGAACGCGCCGTTGAACTGGTGCCGTCGGATTCGACGATCAACAATCATCTGGGCGACGCCTACTGGCGCACCGGCCGGCTGACCGAAGCGCGCTATCAATGGCGCCGGGCGTTGCAATTCGGCCCCGATCAGGACGATGTCCAGCCGCTCGAAACCAAGCTGGAAAAAGGCCTCGGGCCGCCTTCGACCCCGGCTTCGGCAAGCCCCGCCGCGCCCAACCCCGGTGCGCCGGCACCGTCCGCGCCAAACCAGCCGGCGGAGCGCGGCGGCTGAACGAGGCCATCTCCGGCGAACCGATCAGCGTTTTCGCCCCTGCCAAGATCAATCTGTATCTGCACGTGGTTGGCCGTCGCGACGACGGCTTGCACCTGCTCGACAGCCTCATCGCCTTCGCCGATATCGGCGACGAGGTCATGGCGGCGCCGGCCGATGATATATCGCTGACGATCAGCGGCCCCGAGGCGAGGGCGCTGAACGGGCTCGGCGGCCGCAACCTCGTGCTGCGCGCCGCCCATGACTTCGCCGCGCATCACAGGATCAGTAACGGCGCGACCTTGCATCTCGTCAAGAATTTGCCGGTCGCTTCGGGGATCGGCGGCGGTTCAACGGATGCCGCGGCAGCGCTGCGCGCGCTAGCGGCGCTTTGGGGCGTGCCACTCGACGCCGACGCGATGAAGATCGCCGGCTCGCTCGGCGCCGACGTCCCGGCCTGTCTTGACGGAAGGCCGGTCTGGGTCAGCGGCATCGGCGAGCGCCTCGACCCGCTGCCGTCGCTGCCGCCGCTCGGGATTGTGCTGGCAAACCCGCGCCGCGAATTGCGAACCGCTGCGGTATTCGGTGCCCGGCAAGGCGATTTCACCACCGACCAGTTCGTGCACGCGACGCCGCGCCACGCGGTCGGCCTCTTCGGCCTGCTGCGGCAATGCCGCAACGATCTGACCGATGCCGCGCTAAGCCTGATGCCCGAGATCGCGACGCTGCTTGCCCGCCTCGCGGCGCTCCCCGAGGCTTATCTTTCGCGAATGAGCGGCAGCGGCGCGACATGCTTTGCGCTGTTCGCCGATCGTGCCGCGGCGGAGCGCGGAGCGGGAATCCTGGCGGCGGCGGAGCCGGGTTGGTGGGTCAGAGCCGGCGCGCTGCTGTCCGCGCCGCCGCAACTCAAGCCGGCGGCGGCGACGATTTAGCCGCGTCGAGCGCCTCGCCGATCGTCACGGCGAGCCCCTCGGCACGCGCCTTGTCTTTATCGTCAAATTGCTGGTCGAGCTCGGCGGCACGCGCTCTCGCGCCGTCATCGCCGCGCTCGCCGGCGACCTTGTACCAGGCATAAGCGTGGACCGCCGAGCGCTCGACGCCGTTACCTGCCTCGTAGAGGATCGCGAGATTGACCATCGCCGCCGCTAGTCCTTGTTGCGCCGCGCGACCATACCAGCGCGCCGCGGCGGCGAAATCCTGGCTGGTGCCGCTGCCGTTCGCATAGGCCAGCGCGAGGTTGAACTGCGCGCCCGTATGGTTCTGGTCGGCGGCGGCACGATACCAATTGACGGCTTCGGTCGGGTTCGCCCTCACCCCGAGGCCGCGCTCATAGAGCACGCCGAGATTGTATTCGGCGGCAACATTGCCCTGTGTCGCCGCGGCGCGAAACCAGCTCGCGGCACTGGCGTAATCCTGGACCAGCCCTTGGCCTTGCGCATAGAGGAGGCCGAGATCGTACTGCGCCGCCGGATCACCCGTCTTGGCATGCGCGATGTAGAATGCGGCACGCGCGGCCGGGTCGTTCGGCGGTGTGGTCGAAGGCGCCGGAGCGACCGGTGCGGGATGCGGAACCTGGTTGGCCGCCAGCGGCTTTGGCACGGCGGCGACCACCTTATTCGTCGAGGCCGACGTGGCACTCGGCTCGGCGACCCGCGCGAGCAGTGTCCCGCCGCCATAAGCGACGAGCGCAACCGTGATCACCACCAACGCCGCGATGCCAGAGACGCGGAGCCGGTTTTCGCGGGCGACGACATATCCCGAGACCCGGTCGGTGACCGCGGACAGGCGGGTCGCGACAGCCGTTTTCCCACGCAGCGGTTTATCCGGGGCGGCGGCGCGTCTGGCAGGCAAGAGCCGCCGCGGCGCTGCGCGGGCGACGGCGACGCCGCTTGTCATGGCCCCAACGGCCGCGGCCCTGAGCACATTAGCGGCGGTGGCGACACCACTCGTGACGAGTAACCACGGGCTGTCGCGCGATTCCGGCTCGCTCAACACCAACCCCGCCGACACCGGAACCATGATCGACGCCGGGAACGGCCGGTCGCCATTCAGTCGCTCGCCCGCTGCATCGCGCGCCGTGATGTCGAACAGCGGCGGCGGCAGACTCGGGGGCACAACGGCGAGGTCAAGAGGACGCGGCGATACGATGATGCTCGCGGCCGTCGCCACAGGCGCGTGGACGCTATTGGCCGTCTTTGATTGCGGCCTGCCGAGCGCCTGGATCGGCGGCTTCGTCTGCGCGGCAGACGGCCGCTGCTGCACCGGGGTCAGTTTCGGCACCTGCAGCCGGCCGTCACGCTCCGCAAGACCAAAAATCTCGTCGCTAGCAGGCTCCACTGGCGCCGATTGCGAGAACGGCAGCTCCGGCGCTACGTAAAGCGGCTCCGGCTCATACATGATGGGCTCGGGAGCCAGCGGCGCGGACAGCGTGGCATTCGGGTCTATGCTGCTGTCGAGTTCGCTGGTGAAATCGACCCATTGAATATCGCGCCAGCGCGGTTCGGAGCGCTCACCCCGCGCATCCATGCCGCTGCCATTGGCGCGAACAGCCCCCTTGGCCGCGGCGTCGCCCGGCGGTGTGCGGCGCAATGCGCCAGTCCCCAGCTCGCTTTTTTGCCTACTTGCGTCGCGCAATAGGGGGTGGCCGGGGGGAGTTAACGAATCAGGCATGACGGTCGGCATCCGTCTGAGCGCACAGTCATTCAAGTCCTTGCGCGCGCGCGACGCAAGCCGATCGATCGCCGGTTGAGCCGGGTGATCAAACCACCGCGCATGATCGCGGCGGAAGAAATGAGCAAAACCGCGCGAAAACCCCTAAATTTCGAACGAGCCACTAATAGATCGGAAACGATCTTCCGCAATAAATACCCCCGGACGCTTGCCGGCTGGACACCTGTGCGGCCCCAATGTGGAGACGTTGATGCGTTTGGGGGATTTGCTGCTGGGCCAGGGTCTCGTCCGCGCCGACGACATCGAGGCCGCGCTGCAACGTCAAAAGCAGCAGGGCGGTCGGCTCGGCACGCATCTCGTGGCGCTGGGTGTAATAACAATCGATAAGCTGCTGAACGCGCTGCGCGGCCAGCAGGAGGTCGATGCGACCCTTTCGATGAGCGCGCGCATGTTTCGGCGCTGGCATACGCTGAACGGCCCGGAACATCCGAACACGCTGCGCGCCCACTACAGCTATGCCCGCGCCCTGCTCGCCGCCGGCCGTGGCGCCGACTCGCTGAAGCAGGCCGAGGCCGCGCTTGCCAGCATTCGCAAGGCCGTCGGCGAGGACCACACCTGGACCGACGACGCCCTGCAGCTCGTCGCCGACGCCCGGCACGCCGTACGCGTCAACGAAACGGCGGCGGAGGCCGCGCCGGCCACCTGACGGCGAGCGCGCCAGTTGTTGCCGCATGGCGGCGATGCCGATAATTTGCCGCGTCCGGCGACGCTAGCTCATCTTCTCGCGTGGCGCCCCGGATCCATCCGAGAGGGCGATGGGGCGTAGCCAAGTGGTAAGGCACCGGATTTTGATTCCGGCATACGGAGGTTCGAATCCTCCCGCCCCAGCCAATCTTCCAATGAGTTATGAGTTCACCTGTTCAGAGCGGCTGCCGGCCCCAAAAGGGACGACACGGTGTTACGTCATTCTGTTGTGCACTCTCAGCGCCGATAAACGTCAGCAATTCTTCCTTTCGGTAATGCTCTCTTAGGAAGGTCGTCGCGACAATGGGCCATCAAATTTGGAAGGCCTTATCATGCTCAAGAGCCCAGCGCCGATCCTGACTGCAACCGTGCTCCGCGCGGCAATACGGAAGCAGATCGCAAGCGGCGTCGATAAGCGGGCCATCTCGTTTCTCGTGCAAATGTTCGCAAACGAGGAATTAGGGGCAGCGCGTGACGACGGAGATACGATCAAGCGGCAAGCCGTCGAGCACATTCCTCATGGCCAGCGCGTGGCCTTTCTGGAAAGGCTCGCGGGACTCAGCTCGATCGAACAACCAGCGCGCCGGCGGCTTGCTTCGTAGGCGAAGCCTAGCACCTCTTCCGGCTGGTTCCGGCACCGCAACGGGTCGTTCGGTGCCCCCAACGACGTATCGGCCAGTAAACGACAGCTTTGGGGCATCTTCGGACAAGCGCCGGGCGCCTCTGTTTTTGCATAACTCTCGTCGATAGAAATTTCCTATCGTGCGATATAAGGCGGCTTCGTGACTGAGGGCGGCTAAGGCCGCATCCTTGAGCATGCTCGACAAGCTCGGCTATCTGATCGCGTTGGCGCAGGAGCAGCATTTCGGGCGTGCGGCCGAGGCATGCGGCGTCACGCAGCCGACCCTGTCGGCTGGAATCAAACAGCTTGAAGACATTCTCGGCGTACTGCTGGTGCAGCGCGGCTCGCGCTTCCATTCCTTCACCCCGGAAGGGCAGCGCACGCTCGAATGGGCGCGCCGCATCGTCGGCGACGAACGCGCGCTGCGCCAGGAGATGCGCTCGCTGAAGCAGGGCCTCTCCGGCCACATCAAGATCGCCGCCGTGCCGACGGCGCTGGCGATGGTCGCGAGCCTCACGACCCCGTTTCGCGCGGCGCATCCGGACGTCTCGTTCACGGTGCTGTCGTGCACCTCGATAGCCATTCTCGGCATGCTGGAGAATTTGGAGATCGATGCCGGGCTCACCTATCTCGACAACGAGCCGGTGGGCCGGGTGCGCACGGTGTCGCTCTATCGCGAGCATTACCGGCTGTTGACCGCGCCTGATCACCCGCTCGGCAATCGCGAACGGGTGAGCTGGGCCGAGGTCTCGCAGGTGCCGCTGTGCCTGTTGACCCCTGACATGCAGAACCGGCGGATCATCGACCGCTATATCCGCTCGGCAGGCGCGGAACCGGCGCCGACCCTCGAATCGAACTCGATGATCCTCCTCTTCTCGCATGTCCGCACCGGGCGTTGGGCCAGCGTGATGCCGGCGCAATTGGCGGAAACACTGGGGTTGACGGAGATCATCCGGGCCATACCGATCATCGGCGACGAGCCCTATCCGACGATCGGACTGGTCGTGCCGCACCGCGAGCCAATGACCCCGCTGACCGCGGCGTTAGTCGCGGAAGCGCGACGGATCGCGCCCACGCTGACCGACGCGGACGATCGATAGAAATTCTCTATCGAGGAACGAAACCGCTTTATTGATCAATAGATACGGTTTGCCGATCCTAGGCGGATGACCTGGAACCGTGAGCGCGCCCAGGAGATCATCGACGCCCACCAAAATCTCGACGGCGCGGCGCTGCCGATCCTGCACGCCCTACAACACGAATTTGGTTATGTCGACCGCGAGGCGGTGCCGATGGTCGCGCAGGCGCTGAACCTGTCGCGCGCCGAGGTGCATGGGGTCGTCAGCTTCTACCATGACTTCCGCGAAGCGCCGGCGGGCCGGCACGTCCTGAAGCTGTGCCGCGCCGAGGCATGCCAGTCGATGGGCGCCGATGCGCTCGCCGAACAGGCGCGCCAACGGCTCAATGTCGATTGGCACGAGACCACACGCGACGAGCAGGTGACGCTCGAGCCGGTATTCTGCCTGGGTCTTTGCGCCTGCGCGCCGGCCGCGATGCTCGACGGCCAGGTCTTTGGCGCGCTCGATGAAGCGCGTCTGTCGTCGCTGATCGATCGGGCGCGTCGATGACGCAGTCGATGACCCGGCCGCGCATCTTCGTCCCGCGCGACGCGATCGCCCTGGCGCTTGGCGCGGACGACGTGGAGCGCGAGATTGTCGCGGCCGTGCGCAGCCAAGGGATCGACATCGAGATCGTGCGCACTGGTTCGCGCGGCCTGTTCTGGCTCGAACCGATGATCGAAATCGAGACGGCAACGGGCCGCATCGCCTATGGGCCGGTCAAGCCCGAGGATGTAGGGCCGCTCTTCGCGATCGGCTGGCTTTATGGCCAGGCCGACAGGCTTCGGCTCGGTCGCCCCGAGGACATCCCATTCCTCAAGCGCCAGACGCGATTCACCTTTGCCCGCTGCGGCGTCATCGATCGGCTGTCGCTCGCCGATTACCGCGCACACGGCGGAATGCGTGGGCTCGAACGGGCGCTAGCACTGGGGCCGACCGCGATCATCGATGAGGTCACGAAATCCGGGTTGCGTGGGCGCGGCGGCGCCGGCTTCCCGACCGGCATCAAGTGGAAGACCACCGCCGATGCCCAGGCGGCGCAGAAATACATCGTCTGCAACGCCGATGAGGGCGACAGCGGCACCTATGCCGACCGCATGCTCATGGAAGGCGACCCGTTCTGCCTCATCGAGGGCATGGCGATCGCCGGGATCGCGGTCGGCGCGACCAAGGGCTTTGTCTACATCCGCTCGGAGTACCCGCACGCGATCCAGATTTTAGGCCGCGCACTAAAGATGGCCCGCGACGAGGGAATTTTGGGCGCCCGGATTGCCGGCTCGACCCATTATTTCGACATCGAGATCCGGGTCGGCGCCGGCGCCTATGTCTGCGGCGAGGAGACCGCGCTGCTCGACAGCCTCGAGGGCAAACGCGCCACCGTGCGCGCCAAGCCGCCGCTGCCGGCGCACAAGGGCGCCTTTGGCCGGCCGACCGTGGTCAATAATGTCATTTCGCTGGCCTCGGTGCCGGCGATCCTCGCCGATGGCGCCGATGCCTATCACGATCTCGGCTATGGCCGCTCGCGCGGCACGATGCCGATCCAGCTCGCCGGCAATGTGAAGCATCGCGGGCTGTTCGAGGCAGCGTTCGGTCTGACCCTCGGCGACATTATCGACGATATCGGCGGCGGCACGGCGAGCGGCCGTCCGGTGCGCGCGGTGCAGGTCGGCGGGCCGCTCGGCGCCTATTTCCCGCGCTCCTATTTCGATACGCCGTTTGATTACGAAGCCTTCGCGGCGAAGAACGGGCTCATCGGCCATGGCGGGGTCGTAGTGTTCGACGATACAGTCGATATGGCGCGGCAGGCACGCTTCGCGATGGAGTTCTGCTCGATCGAAAGCTGCGGCAAGTGCACGCCGTGCCGCATCGGCTCGACCCGCGGCGTTGAGGTCATCGACAAGATCGTCAAAGGCGAACGCCGCGCCGAGAACCTGACCCTGTTGCAGGAGCTGTGCGAGACGATGCGGTTTGGCTCGCTCTGCGCGCTTGGCGGCTTTGTGCCGTTCCCGGTAACCAGCGCCATCACCCATTTCCCCGAAGATTTCGGCGGCGCGCCGCTCAACGCCACCGCCGAGTAAGGAGAGAGGACGCATGTCTCTCGTCCACGAGATCGATTACGGCACGCCGGCGTCGAAATCCGAGAAGATGGTGACGCTGACCGTCGACGGCTTCACCGTGACGGTGCCGGAAGGCACCTCGATCATGCGCGCGGCGATGGAGATCGGCATCAAGGTGCCCAAGCTTTGCGCCTACGACATGGTCGAGAGTTTCGGATCGTGCCGGCTGTGCCTGGTCGAGATCGAGGGCCGCAACGGCACCCCCGCGTCGTGCACGACGCCGGTCGCCGAGGGGGTCAAGGTCACGACGCAAAACCAGCGACTGGGCCGCATCCGTCGCAACGTCATGGAGCTCTACATCTCCGACCACCCGCTCGACTGCCTGACCTGCGCGGCGAACGGCAATTGCGAACTGCAGGACATGGCCAGCGTCGTCGGCTTGCGCGACGTCCGTTACGGTTATGCCGGCGAAAATCATCTTGGCCAGGACAAGGACGCCTCGAACCCCTATTTCACCTTCGATCCCTCAAAATGCATCGTCTGCTCGCGCTGCGTGCGCGCTTGCGAAGAGGTGCAAGGCACCTTCGCGCTGACGATCGACGGCCGCGGTTTCGCGAGCCATGTCGCCGCCGGGATGGACGAGGGCTTTCTCGGCTCCGAATGCGTCTCCTGCGGCGCCTGCGTCCAGGCCTGCCCGACCGCGACCTTAATGGAAAAATCGGTCATCGAAGAGGGTCAGCCCGAGCATTCGGTCGTCACCACCTGCGCCTATTGCGGCGTCGGCTGCTCATTCAAGGCCGAGATGAAGGGCGACCAGGTGATCCGCATGGTCCCCTACAAAGACGGCAAGGCCAATCACGGTCATAGCTGTGTCAAGGGCCGGTTTGCCTGGGGCTACGCCAACCACCGCGACCGCATCTTGAAGCCGATGATGCGCGAGAAAATTACCGACCCGTGGCGCGAAGTGTCATGGGACGAGGCGATCGGGCGGGTTGCCTCGGAGTTCCGGCGCATCCAGGCGCAATACGGCAAAAACGCGATCGGTGGCATCACCTCGTCTCGCTGCACCAACGAGGAAACCTTCCTCGCCCAAAAGCTGGTGCGGGCTGTGTTCGGCAACAACAATGTCGATACCTGCGCGCGGGTCTGCCACTCGCCGACCGGCTTCGGACTCAGCAAGACCTTCGGAACCTCGGCGGGGACGCAGGATTTCGACTCGGTCGAGGACGCCGACGTCATCATGGTGATCGGCGCCAACCCGACCGATGCGCACCCGGTCTTTGGCTCGCGCATGAAAAAGCGGCTGCGCCAGGGTGCCAGTCTGATCGTCATCGACCCGCGCCGTACCGACCTCGTGCGCTCGCCACACATCAAGGCGGATTACCACCTGCCGCTGCTGCCCGGCACCAACGTGGCGATGCTCAACGCGCTGGCGCACACGATCGTCACCGAGGGCCTCGTCGATGAGGCCTATGTCCACGAGCGCTGCGACCTCGACGCTTACGCGGCGTGGGAGAGCTTCATCCGCCAGCCGGAGAACAGCCCCGAGACCGTCGCGTCGTATACCGGCGTCCCGGCGGAGCAGATCCGCGGCGCCGCGCGGCTTTACGCGACCGGCGGCCAGGCCGGCATTTTCTACGGGCTCGGCGTCACCGAGCACAGCCAGGGCACGACGGCGGTCATGGGCATGGCCCATCTGGCGATGGTCACCGGCAATGTCGGCAAGCGCGGCGCCGGGGTGAACCCGCTGCGCGGCCAGAACAATGTGCAGGGTTCGTGTGACATGGGCTCGTTCCCGCACGAGCTGTCCGGCTATCGCCATATCTCTGACAGCGTAACCCGCGAGATGTTTGAGCGAGACTGGGGCGTCAGCCTCGACCCCGAGCCGGGACTGCGCATTCCCAACATGCTCGACGCCGCCGTCGATGGCTCTTATCGCGGCATTTACATCCAGGGCGAGGACATCCTGCAGTCCGACCCCGACACGCATCACGTCGCCGCCGGCTTGGCGGCGATGGAATGCGTCGTGGTGCAGGACCTCTTCCTCAACGAGACCGCCAATTACGCGCATGTCTTCCTGCCCGGCTCGACCTTCCTCGAAAAGGACGGAACCTTCACCAATGCCGAGCGCCGCATGGGCATGGTGCACCGGGTCATGCAACCGAAAAACGGCTATGCCGATTGGGAGATCACCCAGCTCATCGCCAATGCGATGGGTATGGAGTGGCGCTACGAGCACCCGTCCGAGATCATGGACGAGGTCGCCCGTCTGACCCCGACCTTTTCCGGCGTCTCGTTCGATCGCCTCGAAAAAGAGTCGCTGCAATGGCCGGTCAACGACAAGGCGCCGCATGGCACGTCGATCATGCATGTCGGCGGCTTTGTCCGCGGTAAGGGCAGCTTCTTTATCACCGAGTACGTGCCGACCGACGAGAAGACCGGGCCGCGCTTCCCGCTGCTGCTCACCACCGGCCGCATCCTCAGCCAGTACAATGTCGGCGCGCAGACGCGACGCACCGACAATGTCGTCTGGCACGAGGAAGATCGCCTCGAAATCCACCCGCACGACGCCGAGCAGCGCGGAATTGCGGATGGTGACTGGATACGGCTCGCGAGCCGGGCTGGCGAGACAAGCTTGCGCGCCAAGATCACCGACCGTGTCGCGCCTGGGGTCGTCTACACGACCTTCCACCATCCCGACACCCAGGCCAATGTCATCACCACCGACTATTCGGATTGGGCGACCAATTGCCCCGAATACAAGGTGACCGCGGTTCAGGTGTCACCATCGAACGGCCCGACCCGTTGGCAGGAAGAATACGAGGCGCAAGCGAAGCAATCGCGCCGCATCGCCCGCGTCGAGGTCGAGGCGGCCGAATGAAGCTGCGTTCGCCCGCGCCGATCTACCGCGCCGGCCGGACGGCGTGGCGCGACCGCGAGGCACATCCCGGCGAGCGCGCGGTGCCTGAGGAGACCGCGGTCGCCTTAAGCTATGACCGCGTCACCCACGCGGTGATGATGGCGACGCCGAGCGACCTCGAAGACTTCGCGGTCGGCTTCAGCTTGACCGAAGGCATCATCAAGGCGCCGCGCGATATCGAGGGGCTCGACATCGTGCCGAGCGAGATCGGCATCGAGCTGCGCATGTCACTCGCCGAGGCGCGCGGCGACGCGTTTGTCGACCGGCGGCGTCATCTCGCGGGACCGACCGGTTGCGGTCTCTGCGGCATCGAGAGCCTGGAGCAGGCGATGCGCGAGCCGCCCGTCGTCGATACCGACTTGCGCGTTTCCGCGGATATGATCGCCACGGCGATCGCCGCGCTGCCCGCCGCGCAGTCGCTCAACCGCGAGACTCGCGCCGTGCACGCGGCGGCGTTCTGGGAGCCGGGGAAAGGCATCCTCGCGTTGCGCGAGGATGTCGGTCGACACAACGCGCTCGACAAGCTCGCGGGCGCGCTCGCCCGGAGCGAGATCGCGGCGGCGCGCGGCATCGTGATGCTGACCAGCCGCGTCTCGGTCGAGATGGTGCAGAAAGCGGCGATGATCGGCGCGCCCGTCATCGTCGCGGTGTCGGCCCCCACCGGATTGGCGCTGCGCACGGCCGAGGCCGCGGGCGTCACGCTCGCGGCGATCGCCCGCGATGACGGGTTCGAGCTGTTCACCCATCCGCGCCGCGTCGAAATCAGGGCGATCGAACATGTCGCCTGACAAGCTCGTCCACATGGCGAACCAGATCGGCAAGTTCTTCACCAGCCAGGGCGAGGACAAGGCCGTATCGCTGATCGCCGACCACCTCATCAAGTTCTGGGACCCGCGGATGCGCAAGGACATCGTTGCGCACCTTGCCACGGGCGGCGTTGGCCTCGATGCCACCGTGCGCAAAGCCGTCGGCGCCTTGCCGAGAGCCTAGGCCAGGGCCCACCCCCCGCGTAGCGCGCTAATACCCCGCGTCCCAATCGATGACGTTCTTGAGCGGCCGGCCGTCGAGATAGGCGCGCAAATTCTCGCAGAACAGATCGATCGCACCGTGGCGATCATCGGCGTCGCTGATGCTCGAAGTATGCGGGGTGATCAGCACGTTGGGGTTCGACCACAGCCGCGCCGGCGGCGGACGTTCGAACTCGCCGACATAGACGTCGAGCGCGGCGCCGCGCAGATGGCCGCTATCGATCGCGTCGGCGAGCGCGTCCTCGTCGATGATCTCGCCGCGCGCGACATTGACGAGGATGCCGCCCTGTTTCATCGCGGCGAAACGCCGCGCGCTAAAAAGCTTGGTCGTCTCGGACGTCCATTGGCAGCAGACCGCGACGATATCCGCACGCGGCAGCCATCGGTCGAGGTCGGCCGCGCTGCCGATCTCGCTGAACCCGGGCGGCAGCGGACCAGCAGGGTTGCGCCGCGTACCGACAACCCGCATGCCGAGCGCCGCACACAGCCGCCCGACCTCGCGGCCGATGCCGCCGGCGCCGACGATACAAGCGGTCTTCCCCTCGACCAGCACCGGGCGATAGGCGCGATGGTCGAAGGTACTGGCCGCGCGGTCGACCGCGGCGCGGTGCAGCGCCTTGGCGAAATAGAGGATCGATGCGACGGCGTATTCGGCGATCGGCAGCGAGTTGGCGGCGCCGCGCGAGGTGGTGGCGGTGACGTCGCTGCCCCACAAATCGCCGATCAGCAGGTTGCTCGCCCCGGCGGGCCGTTGGTGAAACCATTTGAGAAGCGGCGCACGGGCGCGCAGATCGAGCGGAAAGGGAAACCCGGCGAGGACGATCTCGGCCTCGGCCAAAAGCTTGTCGCGGTCCTCGCGCGTCCCCCGGCCCGCGGCGTTGCGGCCGATATAGCGCTGGGTGGTGAAACCCGGCCAGGTCTCGCGGATTTCGCCGTCGAACCAGCCGCCCGCGTCGACAAAGCGGACGGCGGGATCGACCGCCTCGATCCGCGCGCGGTCGGCGGCGGCGATACGCTGGATGGCGAGGATGTTGACCATGCGGACTAATGCTTGCTCGCGCCGATATGCGCGATGGCTTCGATCTCGACCTTGGTCTCGGGGGTCGCGAGCGCCGCGATCTCTACCAGGGTCGAGGCCGGGAAATTGCCGGTGAAAAACTCGCGTCGCGCCTTCCACACCTCTTCGCGGTTTTTGATGTCGGTGACGAAGATCGTCACTTTGACGATGTCGGCCATGGTGCCGCCGGCGGCCTCGACCAGGCGGCGGATCTTGGTGAAGATCGCTTTCGCCTGCTCATATTCGTCGCCGTCGCCACGCGCGGTCATGCCGGCGAGGTAGGCGACGCCGCCGGCCACCAGGCAATTGGACCAAGTGCCGGGCTGCGGCTCGGGCACCTCCGTGCTGGTGGCGCGAATGATGCTGCTCATCTCGTTTTCTCCGCGATCAGGAAATTGTGACGCCGCTATCGACCGCCAGCACCTGGCCGGTGACCATCCGGGATTCATCGCTGGCGAGATAGAGCGCCATGCCGGCGATGTCCTCGGG
>Ga0210398_10003648_pt1 | contig 14659 bp, 13 predicted proteins | sample IncBWC4OmetaG_FD_161047 | JGI IMG/M metagenome (GOLD analysis project Ga0210398, IMG submission 161047) | Forest soil microbial communities from Barre Woods Harvard Forest LTER site, Petersham, Massachusetts, United States - Inc-BW-C-4-O | ecosystem: Environmental > Terrestrial > Soil >...
TGTCGGATAATCCGCTGGATAGTAGCGTACCCGTGCCAAATTGCGTGTTCGCCGTATCGTAATAGGTCGTCATCTGCGCGCTGCTGTTCGAATAGATGCCGGTGATGCTGCTCAGGAATTCCTTGGGGGCGGTGGTGGTGGTGAAATTGGTCTCTGTCAGCGAAACCGTCAGGGTGCCGCCCGACGTGCCGGTGGTCAGATCGAGCGACGTCAGATCGAGGATCGGGTCCGACGCCGCTCCGATCGCTGGGAACCCGGCGCCGATGTCGATACTGGCGGTGAAATTGCCGATGGTCCCGGAATAGGACGCAGTTCCGGGGCTTCCGGAATCATTGGCCGCACCGGTGTTGACGCCATCCGTGGCCGACAGAAAGATCTCTGCGCGCGCCTGGGATGCAAATCCCGCGGCGATGGTCAATACTGCGATCGTCAGCGACTTGCGCAGGATGTTCATAACACTGGTCCTCTTGGGAATTCTTATGCCGCTGGCGGTCTTTGCCCGCGACGTACGAATTTACCGAAGAGAAGCCGATTTTTCGATAAAATATAAGATTAATAAATCTATATTCGTAATTAATTTAACTATACTTAGATTTTCCGCTGGCGCATGGCCGTCGCCGCTGCCTCACCAGCGGCGGTTGGCCATTCTCCGGATCATAGCCGGTTCAGAACCCGCCTGCCGCGGACCGGGCGGGGCCGCCGCTCAGCGCTAGGCGACGCCGGGGCCGGCGGCGCGGGCTTTACCCCATCGTCGAGTTGAAAGCGCCGCCGTCGAGCAGCAGGTTCTGACCGACGATGAAGCCGGACGAAGCACCGCACAGAAAAGCGCAGGCATCGCCGAACTCGGCCGGATCGCCGACCCTTCCGGCCGGGTTCGCCTGGCCGCGTTTGGCCAGCAGCTCTTCGAAGGTGATGTTCTGCCGCCGCGCCTCGTACTCGATGCCTGAACGCAGCCGGTCGGTCAGAAACGGGCCGGGCAGGAGGCCGTTGATCGTCACATTGTATTTGGCCACCTGACGCGCGATGCCGGCGCAGAAAGCGGTAAGTCCGGCGCGCGCGCCGTTGCTCATGCCGAGATTGGCGATCGGCGACTTGACCGAGCCCGAGGTGATGTTGACGATGCGGCCGAATTTCCGCTCGCACATGCCGTCGACCGTAGCCTTGATCAGCATGATCGGGGTCAGCATGTTGGCGTTGACCGCCTTTTGCCAGTCCTCGACCGACCATTCGCGAAAATCGCCATGCGGCGGCCCGCCGCAATTGTTGACCAGGATGTCGGGCGCGGGGCAGGCGGCGAGCGCGGCGGCGCGGCCGGGTTCGGTCGAGATGTCGCCGGCGACCGCGGTCACCTTGGCGCCGGTTTCCTTGCGGATCTCGTCGGCGGTCTCTTCCAAGGTCTCGCGGGTGCGCGCGGTGATCGTCAATTCGACCCCGGCGCGCGCCAAGGCCGTGGCGCAGGCCCGCCCCAGCCCTTTGCTCGCCGCACACACGATGGCCTTGCGGCCGCGAATGCGCAAATCCAGCATCCCGTCCTCCCGCCTCTAGATCAGCCTTGCCGCCACGGTGTAGCCTGGATCGCTGTTGTCGGCGACCTGAAAAATGGGGTTGGCGACCGGAGTGAACGGGGTTGGCGACTGGAAAGAACGGCGCGAAAGGCGGCTCTCGATGAAGCTGACGCTGACCCTCGATCTAGCGCAGGCCGGCGTGTGTGCGAGCCTGGTCGAAGAGTGGGAAGACAATGGCGGCACGGCCAAGATGGCGCCGATGATCCGCCACTTCGACACCGACGAGGAGGCGGTCGTCTGGGCGCGCTCGCTGGCGCGCCGCCGCGGTCTGGGCCAGGTTTATCTGACCGACAACCGAAAGAGCGGCCACCGCTGAGCCCGGCGCCCCCGATCGGCCTGGACACGGGTCCGTGCTCAATAGGGCGGCGGTGCGTAGCCCGGCGGGGAATAGCCGGGCGGGCCGCCATAAGGCTGCGGCGGTGCATAGCCCGGCTGCCCGGAAAACGGCGGCGCGCCCGGCGGCGGCGCGAAGCCGGGCACCTGATTGCCGTGCGCTTGCATACACTCGCCATAGATCACGTCGTATTGCTGCTGCAGCGACATCTGCGCGTAGGCCGAACTGTTGGCGCCCACCACCGTGCCGAAACCTGCGCCAGAGGCGGCGCCGATCGCAGCGCCGCGGCCGCCGCCGATCGCGGCGCCGAGACCGGCGCCGATCGCGGTGCCGATGATCGCGGTGCCGACCGCCTGGTTGTTGGCGGCAGCGGCTGCGGGAGCGGTTTGCGAGGCGGCGTATTGACCGCAGAAATTCTGATCGGCGGCAAACGCGGCGAACGATTTTCCGGGTCCAGGTGCGACCGGGATTGTCGGCCCTGGCGGCGGGGCGACACAGGCCGCCAAGGAGACCAGCAGCGCCAGCGCGCCGGCGGCGCGCGGATCGATACGCTTCATGTTCATGGCCTGTTCCGTAAACCTCAAACGATCATGCGGCGGCAGGTTGTTCCAGGCAAGCGCTAACAGCAGCTGCCGCGGCCCATTGCACGCCTTTCGCCGCGATGATGGCTTAGCCCTTCTTAAGGGCGGGTGAATTCCGGCATGATTTCGCGGGCGAAGGTTCTGAGCGCCGCGCGCGAGCCGCCGACATCGATGACCATCACGTATTCGACGCCGCCCGCCTGAAGCCGTTTGAGCCGGCCGACGATTTCTTCGGGTGTGCCGATCAGCGCGTCGGTCTCGGTGGCCCGGCGCATGTCTTCGACCGACATCGCGCGGCGCGGGCGGCCGATGGTCGGGGATTCGCCTGTCGGCGACAGCGACAGCTGCTGCACGTTGCGCATAAAGGTCATGCGCAATTCGTGCGCCGCCTCGCGCTCGACCGGGTTCGTCGCGATATGCAATGCCCGGGTCAGCCCGACACTCATCGGGTCGAATTGCCGGCCTTGCGCCTCGATCGCCTTGCGGTAAATCCCGATGTTCTCGGCGACGAGCTCGGGGCTGCCGGCCTGGCCCAGCAGCAGGTTGAACCCGTCCTCGGCGGCCTTGCGGACCGAGGGCGCGCTCTGGGCGCCGATCCATAGCGGCGGATGCGGCTTTTGCACCGGCGCGGGCTCGATCACGACATCCTCGTAATTCCAGCGCTTGCCGTGATGCGAAAAGCGGCCTTTCGTCGTCCACGCCTTGCGCAGAAATTCGACCGCCTCGTCGTAGCGCTCCTGGGCGTCCTCCATCGGCATGCAGAAGCCGTGGAACTCGCCCCAGCGATAGCCTTTGCCGATACCGAGATCGAGCCGCCCGTTGGACAGCAGGTCCAATGTCGCCGCCTGCTCGGCGAGCAGGGCCGGGTTGTGCCACGGCAACACCAAGACGGCGGTGCCGAGCCTGATGCGCGAGGTTTTCGCGGCCAGGTAGGTCAGAAAGCTCAGGGTCGCCGAGATCTGGCCGAACCCGGTGAAATGGTGCTCGACCAGAAAGACGCTGTGAAAACCGAGTGCCTCGGCTTCACAGATATAATCGATGTAATCGGTGTAGATCCGGCTGTCGCTAGCCTGCTCGCCGATCTCGGTGCGCGCGCCGCCGAACAATCCGAAACGCATGATGCACTCCCTATATTACGCCCCGGTCAGTCCGGTGCCAACGCCGACCCAGAGGGTGGCCGAAAAGACGTGCCCCCCATGGATCTGTCAACTGTTCCCAATCCCCTATCATCGTGTTCAAGCGCCGCCCGACCTCCGCGGACGAATCATGAAACGAGGTCAGAACAGCAAACTTCGTGCGTACTTCCGCAGCGTGACCGTATTGGATCCCTCCCCACCCGATCGCTGCTCAACGGGGTTCTTCCGGGAGCCGGCCCGGAGGGCCGGCCACAGCGGCAAGTCGTTGGATAACGGCCGGCCGCGGCTTGCTGACCAAGCCTTGCTCGAAGGCGACGATCGTGAGGCTGGCGAAGGCCGCGAGCAACTCGCCCGGCCGCAACAGGAAATCCGGATTGCGCGGATGTCCCAGGCGTTCGTTGCCAACGGCGAAGGTCTCATAGATCAGAACCCCGCCCGGGGCGAGTGCCTGGCCGATCGCGGGCAGCAGCGGGCGATGCAGGTAGTTGGCGACGACGATGCCGTCATAGCCGCCGCCGAGCGGCCATCCGGTCGCGGATTCGAGGTCGAGCTCGACGATTTCACAACCGGGTTGGGCGGAGGGGATCAGAGTCGAGGCGTCGCGATCGACGGCGCGGACGGCAAAGCCGCGGTCGCGCAGCAGCCGCACGTGACGTCCGGCGCCAGCCGCCAGGTCGAGCACCAGCCCGCCTGGTCTGACCAGCGACAAAAACCGCGCGATCCAGCCCGACGGAGCTGCCGAGGTTTTGGATTGAGCAGGATTTTCCAATGTTATCGTCCCAGAGTTGCAGGAAACTGGGATGCCGGTGTAAAACGGTCGGCGAGGAGTTCGGCTCGATGATTTTGTTCACTTTGCGCTGCGCCCGGAACCACGAATTCGAGGGATGGTTCCGTGATGGCGACGGGTTTGAGGCGCAGCACGCGGCGGGCGAGATCGCCTGCTCTTATTGCGGCGACACCTCGGTCGAGAAAGCGGTGATGGCGCCCCGGCTCGGCCGCTCGCGCGAGACGCCGCCGCCCGCGGTGGCGCTGGCCCAGATGCGCAAGGCGCTGATCGAGATGCGGCGGCAGGTCGAAACCCATTGCGATTACGTCGGCGGCCGGTTTGCCGAGGAAGCGCGGCGCATTCATTACGGCGAGACCGATCCGCGCGGCATTTACGGCGAAGCGAGCGAGGCCGAGTCGCATCAGCTGGCCGATGAGGGGATAAGCTTTGGCCAGATCCCGTGGATCCCGCCCAGCGACGGCTGACGAGGCGGGCAGACGGCTCACTGCCGCACTGCCATTACCATATAGTTGACCCCGATATCCGGCGACAGCACCCACTCGCCGCCGCCCGGATCGTAGCTGACCCCGGCGACCTCGGTGGTGCGCAGATGATTTCGGCGCAGACCGAGGATCAATTCGGAGGGGCGCGAGAACTTGCGCCAGTCGTGGGTCCCGCGCGGCAGCCAGCGCAGGATGTATTCGGCGCCGACGATCGCCAGGCCGAATGATCGAGCGGTGCGGTTGAGGGTCGCGGCGATGACCGCCCCGCCCGGCGCCGCCAGCAATCCGAGCACTCGGCAAAAGGCGTCGCGATCGGCGCTGTGCTCGATCACCTCGAGCGCCAACACCGCATCGAAACGCTCGCCGGCCTCGGCGACCGCTTCGGCGGCGGCGAGGCGATAGTCGATTTCGAGACCGGCGCTCTGCGCGTGCGCCCGCGCCGCCTCGATCGCTTCGGCGCCCGCATCGATGGCGGTCACCCTAAAGCCGAGACGCGTCATCGGCTCGGCCACGAGGCCGCCGCCGCACCCGACGTCGAGCAGGGTCAGCCCGGTAAACGGCTGCAGCTGAGCGGGATCGCGGTGGAAATGCGCCAGCAGCCGCGAGCGGATGAAACCGAGCCGGGTCGGATTGAGCCGGTGCAACGCGCGGAAGCTGCCCTCGGGGTCCCACCAAGCATCGGCTTGCGCGGCAAAGCGCACCAATTCCTTGTCATCGACGGTGGCGCCGCTTGCGAACACGGCTTGATCCTTCCTCTTCGGCCCTTTGCCGGATGGCTTGATCGCCCAGAAAGGAGTATGTGGTCGAAATCGCAACCCGGCAACGGCTCGAACGGTGTTCACAGGGACATGGCGCGACTCGTGCAGAAATACGGCGGCACCTCGCTCGCCGATGTAGAGAGAATCAACAACGTTGCCCGGCGGGTCGGACGCGAGGTCGAGGCGGGGAACGAGGTCGCGGTTGTCGTCTCGGCCATGGCAGGGGTGACCAACCAGCTTGTCGACTGGACGCGCGAGATGAGCCGCCTGCACGATGCGCGGGAATACGACGTCGTCGTCTCTTCCGGCGAGCAGGTGACGGCGGGCCTGCTGTCGCTGGCGCTGCAAAATCTCGGGGTCGATGCGCGCTCATGGCTCGGCTGGCAGATCCCGATCCGGACCGATGGCGTGCACGGCAAGGCGCGGATCGAAGCAATCGAGGTGGACGAGGTCAGCCGTCGCCTGGCTCGTGGGCAGGTCGCGGTGGTTGCGGGGTTCCAGGGCATCGACCAGCGGGGGCGAATTACCACGCTCGGCCGGGGCGGCTCGGACACTTCTGCGGTCGCCCTCGCGGCGGCGCTCAAAGCCGATCGCTGCGATATCTTCACCGATGTCGACGGCGTATATACCAGCGATCCGCGGATCGTTGCGAACGCGCGCAAGCTCGGTAAAATTACCTACGAAGAGATGTTGGAGATGGCCTCGCAGGGGGCCAAGGTGTTGCAGACGCGCTCGGTCGAGATGGCAATGAACCACCGGGTGCGGGTCCAGGTTTTGTCGAGCTTTGTCGACAGCCCGGGAACCCTAGTGGTTGACGAGGACGAGATTGTGGAACACCAGGTGGTCAGCGGCATCGCTTACAGCCGCGACGAAGCCAAGATCACGGTTCAGAAAGTGGCGGACCGTCCGGGGGTAGCGGCAGCCATCTTCGGACCGCTCGCCGACAACGCGATCAATGTCGACATGATCGTGCAGAACATGGCGGAGGATGGTCGCGCAGACCTCACCTTTACAGTCGCACGGGCCGATCTGGAGCGTGCGGTCTCGGTATTGGAGGAGAGGCGTGGGCTGCTCGGGTTCGCCGCGTTGAGGCCCGACTCCAACGTGGTTAAGATTTCGGTGATCGGGGTCGGAATGCGCAGCCACGCGGGGGTCGCCAAGCAGATGTTCCAGACGCTTTCCGAGAAGGGGATCAACATTCAGGTGATCTCGACCTCGGAGATCAAGGTGAGCGTCCTGATTGCCGCTGAATACACCGAGCTTGCCTTGCGGGCGCTGCACACGGCGTACGGGCTCGACGCGGTCGGATGAGCGAGGGCATCGCTGCGGCCGAATTTACACCAGCAGGCGGGCGGCGTGCGGCGGGTGGGCAAGGTTCGGGGCCCGAGGGTTTTCGCGAAGAGCTAGACCGGCTGTGGGCGCGTGGCCGGGCGGTGCTCGGCTGCAATTTTGCCATTATGGGCGGCGCGATGACCTGGGTGTCGGAGCGCAATCTGGTTGCCGCCATCTCCAATGCGGGGGGCTTCGGGGTGATCGCCTCGGGGTCGATGTCGCCGGAGCTGCTATCCGCTGAAATCACCGCGACCGGAGCGCTGACCAAGAAACCTTTCGGGGTCAATCTGATCACGCTGCACCCACGGCTGATCGAATTGATCGAGGTCTGTGCCCAGCATCGCATCGGCCACGTCGTGCTGGCGGGGGGCCTGCCCAGCGGTGCGGCGATGAGCCGGATCAAAGAGAGCGGCGCGCGGGTGTTTTGCTTTGCGCCGGCGCTCGGCTTTGCGCGCAAGCTCGTGCGCATGGGCGCCGATGCGATCGTCATCGAAGGCAGCGAGGCCGGCGGCCATGTCGGGCCGGTTTCGACCGGGGTGTTGGCGCAGGAAATTCTGCCGCATCTGGACGAGGTCCCGATATTCGTTGCCGGGGGCATCGGGCGCGGCGAGGCGATGCTGGCCTATCTCGAGATGGGCGCTGCCGGGGTTCAGCTCGGCACCCGATTTGTCTGCGCCGCGGAATCGATTGCCCATCCGCGGTTCAAGCAGGCATTCATCCGTGCCGCGGCGCGCGACGCGGTCACCTCTCTGCAGCTCGATCCCCGCTTCCCGGTGATCCCGGTTCGGGCGCTGGCGAACCCGGCGACCGAAAAATTTCGGACCGTCCAGCGCGCGATCGTCGAGCGGTTTGCGCGCGGCGAGCTGTCGCAGAAAGCCGCACAATTGGAGATCGAGCACTTCTGGGCCGGCGCGCTGCGGCGCGCGGTGATCGAGGGCGATATCGACACGGGTTCGCTGATGGCCGGGCAGAGCGTCGGATTTGTGACCCGGGAACAGAGCACTGCCGAGATACTCGATGAGCTGATCGCTCAGGCGTCCGCGGCGCTCGCCGCTCGCCGCCCGAGCAGCCAGCATCCGGTGATTTTATCCTTGCAATCTTCGTCACAAACTTCGGCGGGGAGCCGGGGCGCCGCGGAATGAGCGAGGTTTCGGGCGGCGTCAGCGGAACCCGCCGCTTGTTGCGCCGCTTGCGCAACATCATGGCCGGCTCCGCAACCGCCCAGGAGCGGCTCGATCGCATCGTTCGCATCGTCGCCGCGGAGATGGTCGCCGAAGTCTGCTCGGTCTATGTCATGCGAGCGGGAGAAGTACTCGAACTGTTCGCCACCGAAGGGCTGCGACCGGAGGCGGTGCACCGAACCAGACTTCGGGTCGGCGAGGGCCTCGTCGGATTGATCGCGGCGACGGCCCGCCCGCTGGCCTTGGCCGACGCGCAGGCTCACCCAGAATTCGCCTATCGGCCGGAGACCGGCGAGGAGATCTATCACTCGCTGATGGGGGTGCCGATCCTGCGCGGCGGACGGGTCCTCGGCGTGCTCGCCGTTCAGAACCGGACGTTGCGCCACTATGCCGAGGACGAGATCGAGGTTCTGCAGACGATCGCGATGATCGTTGCCGAACTCGTCGCCAGCGGGGAACTCGTCAATCCGCACGAAATTGCTCAGAGCCATGCCGGTGGAATGCTCCCGGTCCGGCTGGTCGGCGTTCGGCTCAATTCCGGGCTGGCGATCGGCCCCGCGGTGCTGCACGAACCGCGTCTTCCGATCCGGCAGGTGGTCGCCGAGGACGTCAACTCGGAACTCGAGCGGCTGCGGCATGCGCTCGCGGCGATGCGCGAGTCGATCGATCGGCTCGTGGTGGCGAGCCAAGGGCTCGGCGACGGCGAGCATCGCGACATTCTGGAAACCTACCGGATGTTTGCCGCCGACCGCGGCTGGGTCGCCCGCATCGCCGCCGCGATCCGCAGCGGCTTGACCGCGGAGGCCGCGGTGCAAAAAGTTCGCGACGAGACCAGAACCCGCATGATGCAGGCGAGCGACCCCTATTTGCGCGAACGGCTCGTTGATCTCGAGGATCTCGCCAATCGCCTGCAGCAGCATCTGTCGAACCAGCCGCCGAGTGCGGCATGGGCCGAGCTGCCCGCCGAGTTCGTCCTGGTCGCCCGCGCAATGGGTCCGGCCGAGCTGCTGGATTACGCCCATCGCCGGATCGTTGGCCTGGTGCTCGAAGAAGGTTCGCCGACCGCGCATGTGGCGATCGTCGCCCGGGCTCTCGACATTCCCGTCGTCGGCCGGGTCGAGAACGCGGCGAGCCGGATCGAGAACGCCGACATCATCATCGTCGATGGCGATCATGCGCAAATCCTGATCAGGCCCAGCGCGGATATTCAGCACTCGGTGGCGGCGGCGGTCGAGGCGCGAACCCGCCGGCGCGCGCTCCACGACAGCCTGCGCACCGCCCCGGCAATCACCCGCGACGGGGTCGGAATCAAGCTGCTGCTGAATGCGGGATTGCTGATCGACATGCCGCAATTGGCGGCAACCGGCGCCGAAGGCGTCGGACTGTTTCGCACCGAAATTCCGTTTATGGTGCGCGATACTTTTCCGGCAGTCGACGATCAGACCGAATTCTATCGCAGCGTCTTCGATCAGGCGGACGGTCGCCCGGTGGTGTTCCGCACCCTCGACATCGGCGGCGACAAACTGCTGCCCTACCTGCCGCATGCGGCAGAGGACAACCCGGCGATGGGTTGGCGGGCGATCCGCATCGGGCTCGATCGGCCGGCGATGCTGCGCGAGCAATTGCGTGCCTTGGTGCGTGCCGCCGAGGGCCGCGACCTGCTCGTCAAGTTCCCGATGATTGCCGAGCTTGCGGAGCTCGAACGGGCTCGTGCGCTGCTCGATATGGAGCTCGCCCGCGCCGCCGTCGAAGGCCGCACGCTACCCGCATCGGTCAAGACCGGCGTCATGCTCGAAGTGCCGGCGCTGCTGTGGCAGCTGCCCGCCCTGTGCCAAAGGATCGACTTCCTGTCGATCGGCACCAACGACTTACTGCAGTTTTTGTTTGCCTGCGATCGCGGTAACCCACGGCTTGCCGATCGTTACGATTCGCTGTCGATGCCGATGCTGGCGTTGTTGCGCGAGGTCGTCGCGCAGACTTGCGCGGCTGCGGTGCCGCTGAGCATGTGCGGCGAGATGGCGGGCAACCCGATCGAGGCCATGGTGCTGATCGCTCTGGGATTTCGGACATTGTCGATGGCCGGGACGGCAATCGGCCCGGTCAAGACGATGATCCGCAGCCTCGATGCCGCCGCGGTCGCCGAGTATGTCGGCGAAATCGGTGAAAGACCTGACCATTCGCTCAGGCCAAAGCTCGAAGCCTATGCCCGGGACCATGCGATCGCATTGTGAGATCAGGGAGCGCGAGCGCCCCGTGGACGGCTTGTGATCGATCCTCGCCGCCTCGCCCCGGCCGGAGCACCTGGCGGCTCGGATATGGCTGGAGCAGGCAAAAGGTCGGGTCGGGGCGATTGGACACGGGGGAGCCCGTTGGTTAAGGTCGCGCCGCAGGGCAACCCGTTTGACCGCTTTGTTTCACCGGACCAACACCCCGCGGGCGAAGATTGGAGCCGAAGACGAAACCCCGGCTCCGGCCGGGCCGCGCTCGGCCGGCGATGTTCTGCGGCAACAGCGTGCCGCGCTCGGCCTCGATCTCGGCGAGGTGGCGAGGGAGCTTCGGATCAAGCCTGTCTATTTGGCCGCGCTCGAAGAGGGTCGCCCGGACCGTCTGCCCGGCCCGGCTTACGCAATCGGTTTTCTGCGGGTCTATGGCGATCATCTGGGGCTCGACAGCGGCGAGATCCTGCGCCGCTTCAGGCTCGAGGCCGCGGGGCTCGACGCTAAACCCGACCTCTCGTTCCCGATGCCGTTGGGCGAGCGCAGCCTACCCGGCAGGACGGCGCTGCTGGTGGCGGTGGTCCTGACTATCTGCGGATACGCGAGCTGGTATTACCTGGCAACTGGCGAACATTCGCGGCCCGAGCGGGTGACCGAGGTGCCGGCAAACCTCCTGCTGTCAAATTCGGCTCTGCCGTCGAATTGGTCAAAACCGGCCACAGCGCCGATAACCGCGCCGGCAGCTCCCGCCGCGCCGACCCTCCCCGCTACCCCGAGCACGAGCACAGTCCCAAGCCCAGTCTCAGCCATCGTCAACGCGCCGCCCCCCACCCCCGCCAGCAGCCAGGATGCGGCGGCCGGCGGCCCACCGGAGTCGCAGAGCGCAGCACCGAGCGCCTACGGCACCGTCGGCGTACCGGCGCGGATCGTCTTGCGCGCTACCGCTGATAGTTGGATCCAGGTGCGTGAAGCGGATCACCGGGTGCTGTTCAGCGGCGTCCTGAAGGCCGGGCAGAGCTATCCTGTGCCCGATCGGCCCGGCTTGTCGATGCGAGCCGGCAACGCCGGCGGGCTCGATGTCACGGTCGACGGCAAACCCACGGCATCGCTGGGTCCGACCGGCGCCGTGCGCAATGTCGTGCTCGATCCGCGATCGCTGGCGGCGACGACCACGGGCCAGAATTGAGCGCCGCTCGGTTGCCTGCGTCTTTTGTGCGCCGCCGAAACGATCTATATGCGTGTTCCAAGAGATCACCCGAGCGAGGTCGATGATGAGCGTCAGGCCCTACCGCGACATCCACCGCCGCACCTGCCGCAAGATCTACGTCGGCAAGGTGCCGGTCGGCGGCGACGCGCCGATCACCGTGCAGTCGATGACCAACACGGTGACGAGCGACGTCAAGGCGACGGTCGGGCAGGTCCAGGCGCTCGAACGCGCCGGCGCCGACATCGTCCGGGTGTCGTGTCCCGACCAGGAATCGGCGCTGGCGCTCAAGGACATCGTGCGCCAGGTGACGGTGCCGATCGTCGCCGACATCCATTTCCATTATCGCCGGGCGATCGAGGCGGCGCAGAGCGGTGCGGCCTGCCTGCGCATAAATCCGGGCAATATCGGCTCGTCCGAGCGGGTGCGCGAGGTGATCAAGGCGGCCAAGGATCACGGCTGCTCGATGCGGATCGGGGTCAATGCCGGCTCGCTCGAGCGCGACCTGCTCGAGAAGTATGGCGAGCCCTGCCCCGAGGCGATGGTCGAAAGCGCGTTGAACCATGCCAGGATCCTCGAGGACAACGATTTCTTCGAGTTCAAGATCTCGTGCAAGGCCTCCGACGTGTTTCTTGCCGTCGCCGCCTATCAGCAACTGGCCGAAGCCTGCGACTATCCTCTGCATCTCGGCATCACCGAAGCCGGAGGGCTGCGCAGCGGCACAGTTAAATCATCGATCGGGCTCGGCATGCTGATGTGGTCGGGGATCGGCGACACCATCCGGGTGTCGCTGTCGGCCGACCCGGTCGAAGAGGTCAAGGCCGGGTTCGAGATGCTGAAATCGCTGAATTTGCGGCGCCGCGGAGTGACCGTGATTTCGTGCCCGTCCTGCGCGCGCCAGCAATTCGAGGTGATCAAGACTGTTGAGCGCCTCGAAGAGCGCCTCGCCCACATCACCACGCCGCTGACCGTCTCGGTGATCGGCTGCGTCGTCAACGGCCCGGGTGAAGCGCGCGAGACCGACATCGGCTTTACCGGGGGCGGCAATGGGACCCATCAGGTGTATATCAGCGGCCTGACCGATCATCGCCTCAAGGGGGCGGATATCGTCGATCACCTCGTCGAACTGATCGAGAAGAAGGCGGCCGAGATCGAGGGGCAGCGCAAGGCGGCCGAGCTGGTTGCGGCGCCTGCGCAGTAGCTCTGTGGTCGAGCCGGTCGTGGCGCGCGGGCGTGCGTTGCGGCCGAGCTTACTCGGATTGAGGTGTGGATATCGAGGCCGGCCCTGCGGCAAGACTATCCCGCCGCGTGCGCGCAAGGATCACCAGCACAAGGGCGGCGACAGCGCAGGGGGCGAGCAGGACGTGCGTATAGGCGCCGAGTGGCCGGGAAACGAGCGGCGCTATCGCGTTTGCCGCCAATATGGTCCGTTCCCAAGGTCGCGCGCCGCGGCGTCCCTGTATTTGAACGAGCCACGCCATGACCAGGGCGACGACCACGAGGTCGTAATCCAGAAAGAACGGCGAGGCGAGCGGCAACGCCGCTGCGAGAGAGGCGCCCCTGATTGCAGTATCGGGCGAATGCCGCCAACACCAAACGATGATCGCCGCCAATCCCAAGGCGGCGAGCGCCTGGATGGCCGCTGCCGCGGCAGGCGTCCCGCCGAGAAGACGGACTGCGGCAAAGACCGACGCGAATTTGTAATAGGGAACCAACCCGGATTCGAGCATTTGCCCGGCGAACGGCAGATTGGCGCGGAATCCGGCCCAGACACAGCTTCCGAACAGAACGTCGCTCGTAATCGCGAGAACGAGGAGGGTAAACATCGCCGCGCCGATTGCCCGCCATTGGCCGATGGCGATCAAGGCGACCGGCAGCAGCAATGCCAATTGCGGTTTGAATGCGAGTATGCCGAACAGTATCCCGGCCGTGACCGGTCGCCGATCCAACAGCAGCACACCCCATCCGAGCAGACCGGTGGTCAACAATGCGTTCTGACCATGGCCGATGGTCACCAGCACGGCGGGATAGGCGAGACCCGCCCAAAGCGTCAGCGGCCGGGGCAAAATTCGCCACAGCGCGGTCAGATATAGGGCAGCACCGAGGACCAGCCAAAGCGTGAGGGACCACAGATAGGGAAGAAGGGCCAGCGGGTACACGATCAGCAGCGCATTGGGCGGGTATTCCCAGGCATAGAAAGCCGTGCGCGCGGGGTGGATCATCGCCTGCTCCAGGCCGGCGAGCGCCTCGGGATGGTAGATCGTATGCGCCTGCCCATGGAGCAGCGCCCACGATACGGTCCAAAAGCTGAGGAAGTCGGTGCCGACCGGTCGTCCGAGCGGGTCGGTGATGCCGGGTCCGGCCAAGGTCCAGGCGATCATCGCAACGGCAGCGAGGATCAGGATGGTCGCGTAGGCGCGCAGCCGATCCGGTGTGAGCCACGGAGCGTCTCGCAAAAAAGCGGCGAACAAGGGGTACCTCGCGCGGCAGCCGATAACGGCGGCTCGGCAACGATAGCCGGCGCTGGTTAGAAGATGGTTGAGAGCCGGTAAAAGGCCTAGCCGCGGGCGAGCGTTGCGTCGACAGCCGCCGCGACGCCCACTATGTATTGGGCGCCACCCTTCCGACGGCGGACGAGATGGCCGGAGAATTCGCCTATGCCACCCTTGCAGCCGGCTCGCGGCACCCAGGACCTACTGCCCGAGGCGGCGCGGCGCCACCGCCGGGTCAGCGAGACGGCGCGCGCGGTTTCCGAGCTCTACGGGTTTGCCGAGATGGCAACCCCGATTTTCGAGTTCACCGAGGTCTTCGCCCGTCCGATCGGCGAGCACACCGACATCGTCGCGAAGGAAATGTATACATTCGCGGACCGTGGCGGCGAGGAGGTCACCTTGCGCCCGGAGAATACCGCCGGCGTGGTGCGCGCCGTGCTCTCGAACGGGCTGACCCAGGCGACGCCGCTGAAGTTTTTCTATAGCGGCCCGATGTTTCGCTATGAGCGGCCGCAGAAGGGACGATTTCGCCAATTTCACCAAATCGGGGTCGAGCTGCTCGGTGTGGCCCAGCCCCAGGGCGACGTCGAG
>Ga0210398_10003649_pt1 | contig 14656 bp, 8 predicted proteins | sample IncBWC4OmetaG_FD_161047 | JGI IMG/M metagenome (GOLD analysis project Ga0210398, IMG submission 161047) | Forest soil microbial communities from Barre Woods Harvard Forest LTER site, Petersham, Massachusetts, United States - Inc-BW-C-4-O | ecosystem: Environmental > Terrestrial > Soil >...
TGCGGAGCGATTTGAAGACACGACGCTGGCGGCCTATCTGACGGATTCCTCGACGGGACGCACCGAGCAACGACGATTCAAAATCCGGCTGACGGCGCAACCGATTCATTTGTACATGAGCACCGCGGCGAGCACTTCGAGCGCGGAACCTATCCTTATATATGTGATGAGCTCGTACGCGGATGGAGTGCCGGCCTCCGTGGATGGAAAGATTTTCGCGACGCAGCCGAGCAATGACGAGAAATCGGAACACGGATTTGACCTGAGCCGGCGCTCGCCGATAGGGACTTTTCATACGAACCAGTACGGGATTGGGCGCGTGGAGATTGCACCTTTGCCGGAAAGCGATTTGCGCGTGCCGCGGTGGTACCAGGGGCGGGGTTATTTCTACTCCGATTACTTCGATGACAGCGACGAATCCGAGGGCGCGCCGGCGGACCGGACCGCGCTATTGCAACTGGAAGCAGCAGACAGAAAAGGCCTGGCGGGATCGACGCACGAGGAACTTTCGATTGCCGCGAGCCGCGATTACCTGCAGGTGAAGACCGATCACACGCTTTACCATCCGGGCGACGCCGTACAGGTGAGCGTGGTATCGAGCAGGAAATCGCAGGACCTGGTGCTGAACGTGTGGAATGAGGCGGGACTGCTGACGTCGCAGGTGGCGCGACTAAGCGGCGGGAGGGCCAGCGCGACGGTGCCGTTTGACGCGCGATTTTGCGGAGATATTTACCTGACGGCGTCCAGCCTTTCGGCCGCGGGAGGTGAAGAAAATTCGCTGAGCGGCTGGACGCACGTGCTGTATCCGGCCAAAGAAGAACTGGACGTGAAGCTGAAGTTGGCGCAAACGGTTTTCCGGCCGGGCGAGGAAGCGGCGGCGGATTTACACGTGCTGACGCCGTCGGGCGAGCCGACCGAAAGCGCGCTGGGAGTGCTGGTGTTCGATCGGGCGGTAGCGGAGCGCGTGCGTACAGATGAAGATTTCGGGCGCGAGTACGGATATTCGATCTTCGATTATTTTGGCCCGAGTTACGGGGAAAGCATCGGCGGGGTGAGCTATCGCGATTTGCGGGGTCTGGACGCGCGCAAACCGTTTCCAGAGGGACTCGACCTGGTGGCGGAGGGCATGGTCCACGGCGGATACGCGCCGTGGATGACGAACGAGGAGTTTGGGGGCGGCGGATGGGATGCGGCGGGAGCTTCCGGCACGTTCGCGAAATGGCTAGAGCAGGAAACCAAGCTCGCGCGCAGGGCGCTGGACGACTGGGACGCCTCGCATGGCGAATACCCCAACAGCGAAGCGGAAGTGCGCGCTGCGTTGCAGGCCGAGAAGATCGATTTCGACCGTTTGCGCGATCCGTGGGGTGAACCGTTTCGTGTGAAATTTTCGTACCGGCGAGCCGATCGAGTGCTGCAATTGGTGAGCAGCGGAGTGGACAAGCAGGCTGGCACGGCGGACGATTTTACCGCAGCGACGTTTCACTGGCGATATTTCACGAAGACCGGGATGCGGATCGATCGCGCGTCTTACGAATATTTGCAGCGCACCGGAAAATACATCCGCGATTACCCGACGTTGCGAGACGAGATGAAAGTGCAGGGGGTGGATCTGGATGCGTTACGCGATCCGTGGCAGCGGGCGTATTCCTATCTGTTTGATATCGATGGCGCATACTACCGGATTCAAGTGGCGAGCGCAGGCAAGGACGGAGTGTTCGACAGCAAGGAGCATCCTTCCTGGGACGACGTGCAGGAGTGGACTTCGAGCACGCACTATTTCGCGGGGGAGAACGCGGATTTGGGCGCGGCGATCGCGGAGCGATTTGCGGCGACGGGTTCTTTCCCGCAAAACGAAGAGCAATTGAAGTCGGTGCTGGCTGCAGCGAAGCTGGGGCCGGAGCGATTGATCGATCCGTGGGGGCACGCGTATCGGTTTACGTTCAGCGCGCAGAGCCGATATGCAGACAGCGTCACGGTGCGCGATGTGCGCACATATTCGGATGCGGTGACGCAGACGCGGAAGGCGACGGAAGTGACGCCGGTGACGCAACAGGTGGCATTTCTTTACGTGGTGAGCAACGGGCCGGACAATCATGAGCAGCACGCATTTCCGGTGGCGGAATACAGCCGGGTGATCGCGGAGCAAACCAGCAAGCAAAAAGAAGCGATCGCGAACAAGACGCAAAATCCGGTGCAGGGCGGTTACGGCGGCTTGCATGGAGTGGTTACCGATCCCACCGGCGCAGTGGTCGCTGGCGCTGCCGTAGCCGCGACGTCCGTGGACACTTTCCAGGTGTACAGGGCGCGGGCGGATTATTCGGGAAATTATTCGTTTGCCAGTTTGCCGGCGGGATTTTACCAGGTGGAATGCGCGTCGCTGGGATTCGTGCGCAGTCTGGTGCAGCGAGTCCCGGTGCAGGCCGGGATTTCCACGCAGGTTGATTTCACGCTGAATGTGGGCGGAGTGTCACAGACCGTCGAAGTGACCGCGGAGGCGGCCACGCTGCAAACGGAGTCGGCATCCGTGGGTAAGACGATGGGTAGCGCGGGCACGGAGGCGGTGGAGAAGCCGCTGTTCACGCCACGGCTGCGAAAATATTTTCCGGAAACGCTGGTGTGGCGGCCGGAAGTGATTACGGACAAGCACGGGCGCGCGCACATCACTTTTCCGATGGCGGACAACATTACGGCCTGGAAGATGTCGGTGCTGGCGTCGAACGAGGCGGGCGAAGTGGGGATCGCGGAGAAGGAGCTGCGCAGTTTTCAACCGTTTTTCCTGGAGCTGGACCCACCGAAGATTTTGACCGAAGGGGATCGGATCAGTCTGCCGGTGGTTTTGCGCAACTACACGGAGGAGCCGCAAACGGTGGCGGCGGAAATGCAGGCCGAGCCGTGGATGAGCATTTTGTCGGCGGCGCAGCAGAGCGTGACGATCGCGCCGAGCGGCGATAGCAGCCCGGTGTTCGCGTTCCGCGCGGAGAAGAGCATGAAGGCTGCGAAGCAGCGGGTGACGGCTCGCAACGCAGCGGCCGGCGATGCCGTGGAGCGCGAACTTTTGGTGCATCCGAACGGGCAGGAAATCTCTTTCACCACGAGCCGAGTGCTGTCGGCCGCGCAAGATTCCGTGGAGTTGCAGATTCCGCAGACGGCGATTCGTGGGTCGGTGGACGCGGAGCTGCGGATTTATCCGAATTTGACGGCGCACGTGCTGGATGTGATGCGTGGAATCGGAGCGACTCCGGCGGGATGCGGCGAGCAAATCGCTTCGACCGCCTACGTGAGCCTGATGGCGCTGGAGCTGCTGAAAAAAGCCGCGCAGGACAAGCCCGATGACGCGAATCCGCGCGCGGCGATCGCCGCGCAGGCGCGGCAGACGTTGCAGGAAGCGTACGACCAACTCGTCGACTTGCAGAATCCGGACGGCGGATTCCGCTATTGGAAGAAGATGCCTTCGAACGTGGCGCTGACGGCGTACGTGCTGCGTTTTTTGAATGCGGCGCAGGGATTCATCGAGGTGGACGCGAGCGTTGCGAACCGGGCGCGCGATTACCTGGTGGCGCAGCAGACGAAGACAGGCGCGTGGACTTCCCCGCAATGGGATTCGCAGAAGCAAGCGATCGTTGAGCGGGAAGATCCTAATTTAACGGCTTATATTGCACGCACGCTGGCCGGTGTGAAACCGGACACGAGCGCGAAGGATGCGGAAAAACAAAAAAAAGCGCAGGCGGCACTGAAATCGGCGCTGGATTTTCTGGAAGAGCGCATCGATGCGTGGAGCGATGCGTATCTGGCGGGAAATTATGCGATCGCTGCGATTGAGAGCGGACGCAATGAACACATCGAAAATGCGCGAGCGCTCTTGACGACGCTGGCTCATCGCGAAGGCGACACCACTTACTGGAATCTGGAAGCGAACACCACGCCGTTTTATGGCTGGGGCGAGCCGGGGCGCATCGAGACGACAGCGCTGGCCGTGGAAGCGCTGGCGAAGCTGCAAGCGCGGCATCCCGACACGGATACGGCGGACAGCTTGAGCCGCGGGCTGCAATATTTGTTGACGCACAAGGATCGCTACGCGACCTGGTATTCGACGCAAGCGACGCAGAACGTGCTGGAGGCACTGGTCGCCGCGATTCCGATGGCGAGTGAAGGCACGGGCGCGTCCGAAGCAACGGTGCTGGTGAATGGGCGTGCGGCGCGCACGATTCATTTGCCGAGCCCGCAGGATGCGGTGGGGCCGATCACCGTGGAGCTGGCGGATGAATTGACGAAAGGCGCGAACAAGATTGAGATCGCGCGGAGCGGCAGCGCGGCGGCGATGAACGCCACCGTCATCGCGAGCTACTATTTGCCTTGGGCCGAGTCTGAAGCGACGGCGCAAGAAAATTTCAAGACGGGAGAGAAGCGCGCGTTGCGATTGGGCGTGCGCTACGACCACACGGATGCGCATGTGGGCGAGCGCGTGCATTGCAGCGTGGAGGCCGAACGCATCGGATTCCGCGGCTACGGCATGATGCTGGCGGAAGTGGGCCTGCCGCCGGGGGCCGAAGTGGATCGCGCTTCGCTGGAAGAAGCGGAAACGTCGCCGGGAGTTTCGGGTTACGAAATACAGCCGGATCGCGTGGTGTTTTATCTGTGGCCGGTGGCGGGAGGAACCAGCTTTGGTTTCGATTTCCGCATGCGTTATCGAATCGAAGCGATGAGCGCGCCCGCGCTGGTCTACGACTACTACAATCCCGAGGCGAACGCGACCGTCGCGCCGGTTCTCTTCAGCGTCCGCTAAGCAAAGTCGGCTACCGGATTGCCGGTACATATTTCGCGCATCGTGTCACTAACCGTGCGATGGTCCGCAGAAATTCAGCGACGACTGATGCGTCGAACCCGCTAAGTACACGCTCTGAGCGAACCACCTGGTCACTAGGCAGGTGCGCTCCTCTAAGCTGGCGTGAGCTTGGCCGAGCGTTCGGCCACGAGCCAAACGGTTCAGTTCGTTCTCTCCCGGCCCGAGTCTAGAAATATCAACCCGCGCAAACGCGGACAACGTTTTCGTTGATCCGAAATCTGAAAGGACTGCCGCATTTCTATGACGCCGCATGTCGGCTCTGCCCGCGTTGCCGAGACGCATCGTCCACTCACCGATTTTTACTGCGCGCGACTTTCACTTCACAAGAAGTGCGTTCTTGGACCGAATGGACCGAAAATCAATTTTGCAGCTGTTCGAGAAATCGGCGTAATTATCTTGTCTGATACAGGTTGCTTGTGATGCGTCGGAAGATCAGTTTGCGAGAGCACCTGCCAATAGGGCAGGTAGTCATTGGCACGATATTGTATTAGACTCGCTATTAGAATCATACAGTTGCGGGGGGCGTGTAGCTCAGCTGGGAGAGCACCTGCTTTGCAAGCACGCCTTCCTCTCACCAAGGCGTTGAATCGACGTCTCTTCACAGTGCAAAACCCTCTGCTAATTGGGCTACTAATCGGGCTACAGAAAATAAGGAAAATTCACCTGAAAACACAGGCGGCCCGGACGCTTGAATGGTATCCGGGCCGTTTTCACTTGCTGCCGGTCTCGCCTGAAGCGCCCAAAGGAAACCAGAGAGCTGGCTCGGCCAGATCGGAATCAGTAACCCTTCGTTTAATAGACACTTGAGTAACTTAGTCACGATTTGCCGGAGCGGGAGTTCTCCGAGGAGGATCAGCAAGTTGCGATGAAACGGAACGAGTCAACTTCTCTTCTTTATTCACCTTTTGTTCGTATTTAATTGCAGATTGCCGCAACTACCGTGACATTTTCGTCACAGCTGATGAGGTACGAGGATAGGGATTGTTCCTGATACCTCGTAATCGGTCCAGTATCGATGCCACGCGCGGAGAACAGTTCCTAGCCCAGTACGAGTTTGTGGGAACTTCCGTCGCCGATGCGATTTTTCAACGATGGATATCCTTGTGGCGAATTGCGCCGCTTGGATAATACAAAAGCGCCGGATTGAAAGGCAGGACTAAATGTTGGCCGAGCCGCGAGGATGCACTTTCTTGCGATGGCATTTTTAGTGGCTTGTGCGTCCCTGATGTGAGATATTGCGCGGGTATCGTTATGTTACGAAATATAGCTTTTTACTTCTTTTTGTAACGAGGGAACCATGAACTGGGCGCTCGCCGGAACACCGGCACTGCTGCAATCTGTTAGGGGCGTAGCGACGATGTCGCTTGCAGTGGCCGCACTGCTGCTATTTACGAATGGGTGCGGAAAGGAGGCGACGGTGAGCGCCCCTCCGCCCGCCAAGGCACCGGAATCGCAGATCCAAGTGACCCCGAGTGCGAACACTGTGGTGGTGGATACTTCCGCGGCCGAATTTGCAATCGCACCGAACGGATATGTTGGTGCGAGCCTGGTGACCACCGGCGGAAAGCGTACGCTCGATGACGCCGAGGGCGCTTCCGGCGTCTCGGTGACGGCCGCCGCGAAGGAGTTGCCGGATGCGGTCTTCGACGTTGCGCATCCCCAGATTTCCGCACCTCACGGACGATTGGGAACAAAAGGAAAGCACATCGAATTAACTGGCAAGAATTCCGCGGCTGACCTGGAAGAAACGCTGGTCGTGGAAGTGTACGACGAATATCCGAGCGTGGCGCTGGTGTCTGTTTCGATCCGCAATTCGGGTAAGAGTGAAGTGAAACTGGATGCCATTGATCTGGATCGCCATCGCTTGAATGCCTCGCTGGCCGATCCGGCGGTGGCGCCGAACGATATGTGGTCGTTCCACGGCGCGAGCATTGAGTGGGGCCGAGAGAACGTGTTTCAGATTCCGCGGAAATTTTCCCAACAAAATCAGATGGGCTCTGTGGTGGAAGTAAAGGGAGACTTGGGGCGCGTAGGTGGAGGAATCCCGGTGGCCGCTTTCTGGACAAAGACTGTGGGCGAAGCGATCGGCCACGTCGAGACGCTGCCTCTCGTGCTTTCAGTTCCGGTGAAAACGGAAGCCGACGGCGACGTGGACGCCAGCGTTCATCTGACTCCCGGCCGCACATTGCAGCCGGGCGAAAGTTATTCCAGCCCTGAGACGTTCATCGCGGTCTATTCCGGAGATTATTATCAGCCGCTGCGAATTTATTCCGACGTGATTGATGGCGAAGGCCTGAAAAGGCCCACCACCAACAGCGAAGACTACGCGGTGAGCTGGTGCGGGTGGGGCTACCTGGCCAATGTGACTCCGGCGCAGATGCTGGGGACAATTCCGAAACTCAAGGAATTTGGAATTCACTGGGCGACGCTGGATGATCGCTGGTTCAATAACTACGGTGACTGGCAGCCGCGCAACGACACTTTTCCCGACGGCACAATTCAAAAGATGGTGCAGCAATTTCACGAGCAGGGAATCAAGGTGCAGCTGTGGTGGTTGCCGCTGGCCGTGGAGGATGGCGGGCCAGGATATGAGTCGCATTCGTACGGCGTCTCAGACGTGGTGAAGGAGCATCCGGACTGGCTGATCTTGGATAAGAACGGCAAGCCGGCGCGCATGACGCGAAATCTGGCGACGCTGTGTCCGGCCGTGCCGGAGGTCCGCGCGTATTACAAGCAGCTCACGGAAAAATTCATAAAGGAATGGGATTTCGATGGACACAAACTCGACAACATCTATAGCGTGCCGGCCTGCTACAACCCGAAGCATCATCACCAGACGCCGTATGATTCCGTTTATGCGATGGGCGATATCTATAAGACGATTTTCGACACCACGCGCGCGCTAAAACCGGATAGTGTGACGCAGAGTTGCCCGTGCGGCACGCCGCCCAGCATCGCGTGGCTGCGTTATCTCGATCAGGCGGTGACAGCTGATCCCGTTGGCTCCGTGCAAGTGCGGCAGCGCGTGAAGATGTACAAAGCGCTGCTGGGTCCGAATTCCGCAGTGTACGGAGATCATGTGGAATTGACACGCATTGCGAACCCGAACGGAAATGAGAAGGATCTGGGGTCTGATTTTGCTTCGACGATCGGCACGGGCGGCGTGGTCGGAACAAAATTCGCGTGGCCGAACTACGGACCGAAACTGGCGGATGTGTATCTCACGCCGCAAAAAGAGGAGTACTGGAAAAAGTGGATCGGTCTCTATAACGAGAACATGCTTTCGCGCGGCACGTTCCGCGATCTATACGTTTACGGCTACGACGTGCCCGAAGGGTACGCAATCGAAAAGGATGGCGCGATGTACTACGCGTTCTTTGCGCCGCAGCCGGCTGTGGGCGCCGCGCACTCCGCCGCGGCGTCATGGTCCGGAGAAATCGAACTGCGCGGGCTGGCGGCAGGAAAATATCGCGTGACGGATTACGTCAACGACAAGGATTTGGGAGAAGTGATCGCACCGGATGCAAAGCTGAAAGTCAGCTTTACGGACCACCTGCTGATAAAAGCCACGAAGGAGTGATGCGCGGCCGCGGGATGCCGCCGAAGCGCGCTTAGCGCGAAGTTAAGTGCTGGCGAAAAAACGCTTCGACCTTGTTACGGTCCTTAAAAGCTTCGGTCCCGCCTTGACACGTGGTTGAAAACGCTCCGGCGACGTCGGCGTAATCCAGACATTCCTGTGGCGTCGCGCCTTGCAAGTGGCGATGAATGAAGCCGGCGTCAAAGCTGTCGCCGGCGCCGACCGGGTCCACCGACGTCACGCGCAGGCCCGTGCGGCGCCATTGTTCGGAGCCCTTCCGCGCGACCGCTCCGTGTAAGCCGAGTTTTACCACGACAAGTTTGCACAACTGCGCGAGTCTTTCGATCGCTTGCTGCAAATCATCTGTGCCCGCAACTTTTTTCGCTTCGCGCTCGTTCGGAAAAAATATGTCAACGAACGGAAGCGCATCCAGCAGGTCGTTTCCCCACTTGCCTTCCGGGTCATCGTTAGTGTCCAGCGAAGTAGAAAGTCCCCTGGCCTTGGCTTCGCGAAATAAATCCGGAATCCGAGGCCGCAGGGCGCGGTGCAGAAAGTACGACGAGAGGTGCAGGTGCCGCGCGGAAAAAATATAGTCGAGATCTAGGTCGGCGTAGCCGAATTCAAACATGGTGCCGGGATACGTGAGTATAAAGCGATGCTCCGGCTGGGCAAGAATCACGGAAAGACCGGTGGCGGGCCCGCTCGGAGCAACACGCACACGCGTCAAATCCACGCCGGCATTCGCAAGCCACTCGAAAGCCATTTTGCCCAGCGAATCGGCGCCGATTTTCGACACCATGCCGACGCGGGTGCCCAGCACCGAAAGATTGTGCGCGAAAATAGCGGACGAACTTCCCAGCGTCAGCCGGAATCCGTTGATCAGGGATTCTTCTTCCGGTTTCAGTTGCGCCGGCACGCCGTAAAGAATCAAGTCCGGGTTGATCTCGCCGACGACGCAAACATCAAGCGGCATTCTTGCGGCCCCTGTTATCTGGTTTCCAGCATTACCACGCGGGACAAGTTGCGAGGCTCGTCAGGATTCAAACCCTTCTTGATTCCAGTGTAAAAGCCGAGCAGTTGGCCCGGAATCACGCACGCGGCCGCGCGAGCTGCTTCGGGAACATCCAGAGACAATTCGACAAAGTAATCGGCCGCGCGGCGAATGGCAGATTCGCAAACATTGGAAATCACGAGCGTGGTTCCACCCAGTTTTTTGATTTCCTCGAGGACCGCTACTTCTGCGGCGAAGCCCGTTTCACTGATGATGAAGGTGATGAGCGTCTCAGGGCTCACAATCGCTTTCGGGCCATGCCGGAATTCGAGCGTGTGGAAGCACTGCGCGTAGGAACAGGACATCTCTTTCACTTTGAGCATGGATTCCTGCGCGATGCCGAAAAACGGACCTTGCCCCAGAAAAACGTAGTCCGCAAAGGCGCGCGAAACCGCCAGGGATTTGATGGTGCTATGAATTGTGTTCAAGCGACTGGCGACTTGATCGGGAAGTTTGCGCAGCACATTCAGAAATTCACCGCGTTCTCCGCGAATTGCCGCGAGCGATTGCAGCGTGATCAGCATCGAGGTGAAGGAGCGCGTCATCACGGTGCTTTTTTCGTCCGCGGCGGACAGTCTGATGCATTGCGACGCGATTTTTTCGATGGGAGTGTCGGTGCCACAAGTAATCGCGAGAGTTTGCAGGTGAAGACGCTCTTCCAAATACTCGGCGGCCTGCAGCACTTCCGATGTATAACCGGAACGGGTAATCAGCACCGGCTGGCAGGGAGCCGGAAATAATTGCGGAAACAATGTGATTTCGGAAGCGGGAAGCGCGCGGGACTTACCGCCCGTCAGGATCGTCCAACTGGCGGAGGCCGCCTGGGCCAGATAAAAACTCGATCCGCAGCCGATGAACACCCATTCGATATTTCTGGGAAGTTTCTCATGCAACGATTGCAGCTCGGCCGTCTGCTCCATGGCCTTGAGGCATAATTTCCATGTAGCAGGTTCCGAGAGAATTTCCGCTATGGTGTGACCGCCAACTCCTGCTTTCAAATCCACCGTCTGTTCCTCCGCAACAATTCCGAACCAAAAATTCAAACCACGACGACTTTGACGCGAGCCGCGCGAAGCCCGCGAAGGTGCCGGGCGGAAATCTTGCTGTCCGTGATGGTGTGATGGACCGCCGAAGTGGGCGCGATGAACGAGAGGCTGCGCCGGCCGAATTTGCTGGAATCGCAGACGATAATCGCAGTCTTGGCATTCTCCATCATCACGCGATTCGCGCGCGCTTCCAGCAGATTGGGCGTGGTAAGTCCGTACTCGAGATCGAATCCATCCACAGCGAGGAACAGAAGATCGGCGGTGACGTGCCGCAGGGAATCTTCAGTGAGGGGACCCACCAGCGAAAACGAATTCCTTCGCAGGACGCCGCCCGTTAGAATTACCTCCACGTCCGTGCCGGCAAGTTCGGCGGCGATGTTCACGGCATTGGTAATCACCGTGAGATCACGAATATGTTTGATGGCGCGGGCGATGGCCGTCGTAGTGGTACCCGAATCCAGAATCACCACGTGGCCCGGTCGAACCAGGCGCGCCGCCGCGGCGGCAATTTTGAGTTTTTCGCGCCGGTGCAATTGCTCTTTTTCGTGCAGCGTGGGATCGTGCAGCGCCGTTGCGTCTATCGGGAGCGCGCCGCCATGCGCACGTTGCAGGCGGCCCATTTGGTGGAGCGATTCCAAGTCCTTGCGGATGGTGATCAGGGAAGTGGAAAAGCGGCGCGCCAGGTCTTTAACGACAACCCGGCCGTCGCGCTGCGTCAATTCGAGGATTTTTCGCCGCCGCTCTTCCGCGAGCATGGATAAAAGCCTGCTTTCGATTTCTTACTTTTTGTTACTATTTCGTACCAGAGGGTGATAGCTTGGCACAAATGCCAGCCAGGAGCAAGGAATTATGCCCGGTCCAACGATCGTTTGCGTGAGCGCCAATCCGGCCATGGATCGCCGCTTGCGCATGGCGTCTTTGGCGGTGGGCGAAATCAATCGCGCCCAGCGCGCGCAGGGTTTGGCGGGCGGCAAGGCTGCTCACGTCGCCACGGCCGCACGCGCGCTGGAAGCCAAGCCTGTCTGGGTGGGATTTCTCGGCGGAGCGATCGGACAGGAATGTGCGCGGCAGATGGAATCTCTGGGCATTCAAGTCGTTGCCATTCCCACGAGGTCCGGCACGCGCGTGAATCTGGAAATTATTGACGCAGCGGGACGAGTGACCGAGATTCTCGAGCCGGGCGCAGAACCGTCCGCACAGGAGCGCAACGAATTTCTGCAGGCGTGCGTGCGAGGGCTTCGTGACGAGTGGAAGTGCGCGGTGCTGGTAATTTCCGGGAGTTTGCCTGCAGCTCTTGGGTCCGATTTTTATGTTGCGCTTATTCAAGCTGCGCGAGCGGCAGGCGCGCGGGTCCTCGTGGACACAAGTGGGGAGGCTTTGCGCGCGAGTTCGAATGCGCGCCCATATTTTGTGAAGATAAATCGCGCTGAGGCGGAGGTGCTGCTGGGACGAGCGCTGACGACGATCGAAGAAGTAGCCCGCGCCGCCGCCGAGATCGTGGAACGCGGAGTGCGCAGTGCCGCGATTACCCTCGGACGCGACGGATTGGTCTGGCTGGAGCGCAAAGGTGGACCGGTGTGGAAGGCCAAACCGCCACACGTGAATGTAGTTTCGGCGGTCGGGTCCGGCGATGCGACGCTGGGGGGCTTTGCATACTCCGCCGCTCAGGGCATCGTTGGCGAGGAGGCGTTGCGTTTGGCGGTGGCTTGCGGCGCCGCCAATTGCGTGGCGTCTGCGCCCGGCAGAATCGAACTTGCGACGGTGCGCGCGCTTCTGCCGCAGATCGAAATCGAGCGACTAACCCTGTAGGGGTTTTCTATGGGCATTCGAAAAGAAAGTCTGCCGCGCGTGCTCGTTCGCGACCAAGTTACTTCGCGGAGTCCGCGATCCCAGGAATCCAACGCACGGCATTATCGTGATAGATATGGCGCAGAACCGGCTCCGGCAAGTTCAGTCCCTGGATTTCACGGCCTCGGAGATGCAGCGTCTGATTCGTCGCCAAGAACTTCCAGTCTCTGGCGTAGGTATCTTGCCAGTCCTTCAAAGTCTCGGGCGTGGTTTCCTTAGCCAGGAACTCGAGGTCCGTGCCGTACAGTACGCGGTCCTGATACTTGATGAGGAAGTTTCGCACTTTTTCGCGCGGCGCGAGCATTAGGTATTCCATGCGCGCGGCCGTATCCACTGCAAAATTTGGATAGCGGTCAAAGCGCTTGGCGATCTCGTCCACGTCGGTTTCCATGCTGCCCAGATGCGCGCCGACCACGCGCAATTTCGGATTTTCGGCAAGGAGGTGATCGCGCGCGGCGAGGATGACTTCCTTGCGCGGGTGGTCTGTGTGAAGATACATGTACCACTCGGGATTTTCCTTGTAGTAATCGTAATCGGGGCTGTCTGGATTGGGGGGTTGCCAGCAGGAGGAAGGCTCGGCAACGTGCGCGACGAGGGTTTTATTTTCGGCGGCAATTTCCTGATAGATGGGCGTGAACGGCGGATCGTCGGGCATCACATACTTGCCGTCGGGCGTCTTTAGCTCCATGCCGATATTTTTCCAGATTTTCACCGCTACTGCGCCGTCGGCAAACTCCTGGTGAAGCTCCCGCACGGTTTTCTGCGCGAAATCCTTCTGCTGGAATTTAAACGGATTAAAGGTGACGCACAGCCTGGCGTGGCCTGGGCTCGCTTGCACAAAACTCTTGGCACGCGTGAGCTGGGCGGCTAATTCGCCGTAGATCCCTTGGGTATCGGCAACGCAGATATCCAACACGTGCAGTCGCAGGCGCGCCATCAGGTCCGTGAAGGCAGGATCGCTCTTGAACGCGTGCACGTGGGTGTCCACCGGATCCAGCGCCGCGAACGCCTGGAGCGCATCATTGCCATCAGTGGAAGCCGGGCCGGCCGCGACCGCTGCAAAAATGGGCCTAGCGGCAATCCGATTCGCCAGGAACGCCGTCGCAACCGCAGCGCCTGCGAACAACAAAAATAAGGAAAGCTTTTGACGGTGGGCACGCATATTCTCGATCAGTGCTTAGCGCCTCCTGAACGCGTGCGGCTTTTTGGGGATTCATTCTTGTCCGGCTCGAGCGACGCTTCGCGGACGTCGGCAATGATTAACTCCACGCCAGCTTCGCGCAGCGGCCGCAGATATTGCGGGTCGGTACCGGAATCGGTCACCAGGATGTCAATGTCAGTTGTGGGCCCCACATACGCAAACCCCTGATTGCCGAATTTGCTGTGATCCGCAAGAGCGATGCTCACGCGCGCGGACTTCAGAATCATTTTCTTGATCTGTGCTTCGGCTTGGCTTGCGGTGGAAATGCCATAGCCGGGATCAATCGCGCTAACGCCGAGCACGGCTTTATCCACGCGAATCTCGGACAGGGCGCGCTGCGCCCAAACTCCCGAAAGATAAAGCAGATCTTTCTGAAGTTCGCCTCCCGTGGAAATGACCGAGACGTGCTGGCTGCGCTGAAATTCAGCCACGATCGGCGGGGAATTCGTGATCACGGTGAGGCGGTTGCGATGAAGGAGGCGCCGCGCCAATTCATATACCGTGGTGCTTGCTTCGAGGAACACCGTCTCGCCATCGAGGATTAACCGCTCCGCTTCGCGGGCGATCGCCAGCTTTTCGGCGCGATTGCTGCGACCTAGCGCGTTGTACGTGGGCTGAAGATTTGTATTCGAGGTGCGCGAAACTGCGCCGCCGTGCGAGCGGAGCAGGACTCCTTCCTTCTCCAAGGCTTCCAGGTCGCGGCGGATGGTGGCGGCAGTGACGCCGAGGGTGCGAATCAGCTCGGAGGCGGTAACGGTGCGTTCGCGAGATAAGAACTCACGGATGCGAAATCTCCGTTCCTCGGCCAACAGGCTCATCAAAACTTCTCCGTGCTATGACTCAACTCAAAAAGCAGCCGATTGTGGCACAAGTCGCTGAATAATGATCGCAAAAATACAAAATACATCATATTCGATAAAAAAAGTTGACAAATGTGCACAATAGGGCTAATTACGTGAGCGATTGAGGTCTGTTTCTCGTCGTCCTGCGGCGTGGGGTGCTCCGCAGCCAACTCCAATTCGGGAAACAGGGGCCCAACTGTGTGGGGGAGGGTTATCGGTGAACAAACTCGTGCGCTTTTTTCCATCCG
>Ga0210398_10003650_pt1 | contig 14653 bp, 14 predicted proteins | sample IncBWC4OmetaG_FD_161047 | JGI IMG/M metagenome (GOLD analysis project Ga0210398, IMG submission 161047) | Forest soil microbial communities from Barre Woods Harvard Forest LTER site, Petersham, Massachusetts, United States - Inc-BW-C-4-O | ecosystem: Environmental > Terrestrial > Soil >...
GGGTCCGAGGCTCGCCCATTTCGGAAATGCGCGCCGCCCTGCGGCCACCGCCGCGTCGATTTCCGCCGCACCGCCGGCGCTGACATCGGCGAGATGTTTTCCGTCGATCGGCGAGCAAACCTCAAAGGTCCGTTTGGATGCGACGCGCTTGCCGTCGATGAAGTGATCGGTCGATACGTCGACTCCGGCGACTTTCGTGGTACTCATCTGCGAATCTCCCTCTCCCCGGGTAGATTAATTTTCTGTCTTTCAAGAGTGGCTTGCAGGTCCGCGGGCCTTGGCGGTTCTCCCAGGATTCCATCCACCAGGCTGCGCGCGCGTTCCTTTGGCGCGAGTGCCTGTGCAATCTGATAGTTTCGCGCGCCCGACGCCAGGTAAAACCGTTCGTACAACTCGTTGCGGCTGGCAAGCGCGCTGCCGACGAAGTCCCACGCCAGTCGGAAAATTCGCGCGCGTTCCTCTGCGTTCGTCGTTCCTGCGCCGCGCAGATAACGGTCGATGAGAGGGCGGAGCTTCGGATCGTTAAGTTGTGCGTCCGTAGGCGCGGCGAGCAGATTGTGCGAGCCGATCAGCGTGATGATCTCGGCGACGCGCGGGAACCAGGTTGGCAACGCGGCGCGCAAAGCAGCGAGCGGACCGCCGTTCGGGAACCACACGCCGCTGCCGTATTCGAAGCCTTCAACCTCCGCGCTGTGAATCGCCGCGCGGGCAAACTCCGCGTACGTCCAGATTTCGCCGAGCATTTGCTTCGTCGCCGGTGAAACGTCGTTGATAGCTTCGGCCATCTTCGTCGCCAGCCCGTAAGCGAACTCGAGTTTGGTCTGCGCCCGAATCATCGTCTGCTGCATGATGTTCGGATACCAGCCGGTCGCCATCACGGTGTTGTAGGCGACGCGGTTGGCGTCGATGAAGACGCGATCGCGCGGAACCTCGACGTCGTCGAAAATCACGAACGCGTCCTGCTCGTCGAAGCGGCTCGACAGCGGATGGTCGAACTTGTTCGGCGCGGTCGCGCAACTGTCGCGGCAGATGAACTTCAGCCCCGGCGTGTCGGTCGGCACGCAAAACGAAAGCGCGTACGCCTCGGTGCCCTCGGTCAACGGTACCGCAGGATAGACTGCGATCTCGTCGGCAAACGGCGCAAGCGTCGCGAGAATTCTCGCACCCCGCACGACGATCCCATGCGCAGTGTCGGCGACTTTGTGCAGTGCGACGTCGTTGCCCGGTTCCGGCACGTCGCCTTTGGCCTTGTCGATAGTGGGATGAATGATGGTATGCGTCAGCGAGAGGTCCTTGCGTGCGAGGACCTTCTGGTACGCGACAAGGTTCGCGGCGCCACGCTCGTTGCCGTTGACTGCCCATTCGTCGGCGCGTCCCGCGAATCCAGCGAAGGTGACGTTCATATAGTCGGGAGTGCGGCCCATCAGGCCAACGGTGAACTCCGCAATTGTTTTCAGGCAGGCGTGACGGCGCTCGAGGTCGGCGAGCGAGCGCGGGATGAGGTGGCTCACGTTGATCAGTTCGCCGGTCTCGGGATCTGGCATCAGGCAGAGGTCGCGCGCCTGATGCTGGAGGTCGAAAATTTGCGCCAGCGTCTTGGCCGCTCCCGCAAACGCAGGGTGCGACACGATGTCGGTGACCTTGTCGGCGCCGACCCAGAGCTCGCGCGGCCTGGAGAGTCCAGCAAGGAACTCGCGTCCGGTGCGTGCTGACATCAGCGGCCTCCTCGTACGATTCGTCTCGATACCACAGGTCCAAGCGAGCGGGCGGCGCGATGGGAGTGTTTGATCGCGCGTGTCTTCGGACGACCGTTCCGCAACCCTTCGAGCTGCAGTTTGAGCGCGGCGCGCAGGCTGTCGTCGCGCTTCCGGCTGGTAATCGGATCGCCGCCAAGCCATCGCTGCAACTGGAAGAAGTAGAGCGCGAACAGACTGTGCGCGAGGCGGCTCGCGGGGACGTCCGGATGAAGTTCGCCGCGCGACTTCGCTTGCTCGATAAGGTCGGCGATCCCGCCGAGCATCGACGCCATCATTTCGGCCACGCCGTGACGGCGATCTTCGACGAACGGCAGTTCTCTCACGAAGACGCGGGCCAGGCCGCGATCGCGCTCGTGCAGCGCGATCATCGCTCCAAACAGGTGCATCACCTGATCGAGCAGCGGCCGCGCGGGCATCGTCGCAAACGCGTCATTGACGACGCGGCCGATCTCCTCGCGGAAGAGCAGCACCAAAAGATCCTCCTTGGTGCCGGCATAGAGGAACAGGGTGCCGGCGCCGATATCGGCGGCGGCGGCGATTTCGCGCGTGGTGGTAGCCTCGAAGCCTTTGCGGCCGAAGAGTTTTCGTGCAGCGCGTTTAATCCGATCGAGCTTGTCGCGCTTGGCGCGTTCAATTCGCCCAGGATTTTTGTCTTCCATTTTCATTTTGAACTGAGCGCGCTCAGTTGTGAGCGTGCTCAATCAATTACTAAGATTCGCCTGATCTGTCAAACGCATCCGCTGAATTTCGGACTCGCATATTTGCCAACCTGCGTCGTGCTGATTAGGCTGCGATCTCGATCGGAGGACAATTATGGCTGGATTAGTACTTCGCGAAGACCGGGACGGTCTCGCCACGCTCACCCTGAATCGCCCCGAGAAACTCAACTCACTCAACCTCGAGATGTTCGTCGAATTGCGCGCCCACGTCGACCAGCTTGCGCAAGAGACCGAGCGCATCGGCCTGGTCGTCGTGCGCGGCGCCGGCAAGTGCTTCTCCGCGGGACATGATCTCGCGGATATCGCGAAAGGTGAGCGCCCGCCCAAGCCTAATTTTCAATCTGAGACGATCGAGCGGCTCGCGGACCTGCCGCAGCCGGTCATTTCCGCCGTGCATGGACATTGCTACACCGGCGCGCTCGAGTTGGCGCTGGCAGGAGACCTGATCGTCGCGGCGGAGTCCGCGAAATTCGCCGACACGCATGCTCGATGGGCTCTCACTCCCATCTGGGGGATGAGCCAGCGGCTGCCGCGACGCGTCGGGCCGTCGAAGGCGCGCGAGATGATGCTGACTTGCCGCACTTACTCGGGGATCGAGGCGGCCGCGATGGGCCTCGCGAACATTTGTGTGCCGGATGATTCGTTCGACAAGGAATTGCGCGCGCTGGCCGAAACGATCCTCGCCAATTCGTGGTTCAGTCATCGCGCCAACAAGCGCCTGCTGATCGAGACCGACGGATTGCCGCTCGGCGCCGGCCTCGCGCATGAGGTGTACCGAAACCCCGGCGTCGGCCCGGATATGCGCGAGCGCATCGCGGCGTTTACCAATAAGTCGGCGCGCCGTGCCTGAGATCGACCCGCCCGCGGTGGAGACCGGCCAACCCGGCCAGCTCCAACCGCCGAGTGAACCTACAAGCGAGCGTCGCGGCGCGTTTCGCGCACTGAGGCATCGCAACTACCGTCTCTATTTCTTCGGTCAGCTTACCTCGCTCGCGGGAACCTGGATGCAGAGCGCCGCGCAGGCGTGGCTGGTGCTGAAATTGACCAACTCGGCGACCATGCTCGGCGTCGTATCGTTCGCGCAGTTCACTCCAATCCTGCTGGTCGGTTTATTCGCCGGGGTCATCGTGGACCGCGTCGATCGCCGGCGCCTGATAATCACCACCCAAATCCTGCTGATGCTGAGCGCCTTCACGCTCGCGACGCTGACGTGGACCGGCACCGTCCGCGTCGGGTACGTCATTCTTCTCGCTGCGTTCAACGGCACCATCGGATCGTTTGACATGCCCGGCCGCCAGTCGTTCGTGGTCGAGATGGTAGGTTACGAAGATCTGGCCAACGCGATCGCGCTCAATTCGATGATGTTCAACAGCGCGCGCATGCTGGGGCCGGCCGCGGCGGGATTGCTGATCGCATGGCTCGGCATCGGCACCTGTTTTTTCTTGAACGGCGTGAGTTTTCTCGCCGTCATCTGGAGTTTGACGCAGATGGAGATCCCGGCGCGCGTCATAGCCGTGACTGGCGCGCGGATGATTCATCAACTGCGAGAAGGACTTGCCTATGTCTGGACGAACCGTCCGATCTTCTACCAGATGGCGCTGGCGGCGGTGACCAACGGCTTCGGCTACCAGTACCTGGTGCTGGTTCCATTGTTCGCGAAAAACGTGCTGCATGGCGATGCGCGCACTTACGGATTCCTGGTCGCGATTCAGGGACTCGGCTCGGTCGTTGGTGCGGTCACGCTGGCGTCGCGCGTGTCGACGCGGGGGATGAGGAACAATCTTCTGATCGGGCTTTTTCTCTCTGCGATTGGAATTGTGATCTTCGGGATGTCGCGATCGTTCGCGCTCTCGCTGGCCGCGCAATTCGTGATCGGCGCGGGACTGACCAACTTCAGAGCGAGCAACAATACGCTGGTGCAGATGTTCGTCAACGACGATCTGCGCGGCCGCGTGATGAGCACCTACCAGCTCGCAGCCGTCGGGATGACACCGGTCGGCGCGCTCGAGGTCGGCTACCTGGGATCGCACCTTGGCCCGATGAAGACGGTCGTCATTTGCGGATTGATCATACTGACTTCCGGCATCGTCCTGCTTACCAGCCTCAAGTCAGTCGGCATGGACGAGGAACCATCGTAATCCCCTTGCCAGACGCCCACTTGGCGTGTTGAATGCTCGCTAACCGTTCTCAACTGAAGGAGCCTGCCTATGAAGTCCTGGATCTCGAAAACTGCGTTCGCGATCGCGATGCTCGTCACGCTTCCCGTCCTCGCCCACGCGGAAACCTGGCAAATCGATCCCGCGCATACCAACGTCGAGTTCAGTGTGCGCCACATGATGATCTCGAACGTAAAGGGGCAATTTCAAAAGACCGCGGGAACGGTCGATGTCAACGGCAAGGATCCTACGTCGGCAAAAATTGACGCGACGATCGATGCCACGTCGATCAACACGCGCGTCGACAAGCGCGACGCTCATCTGAAGAGCCCCGCGTTTCTCGACGTCGACAAGTTCCCGACCATCACGTTCAAATCCACGAAAGTCGAAGCTGACGGCCCGGGCAAGTGGAAAGTGACCGGCGACCTGACGCTGCATGGCGTAACCAAGCCGGTCGTGCTCGAGGTTGAAGGAACCGGGGCCCCGATCAACGATCCGATGGGCAACACGCGCGCGGGCGCGTCGGCGACGACGAAAATCAAGCGCAGCGATTTCGGCCTGACCTGGAATCAGCCGCTCGAAACCGGTGGCGTGATGGTCGGCGACGAGGTCGCGATCTCGATCGACGTCGAGGCAATCAAGAAGTAGCGACGCGCTCGTAGTGTTCTACCTGACGCTGCATGGGGAGACCGAGTGGAATCGCGAACGCCGGTTCCAGGGACAACTCGATTCGCCTCTCACCGAGCATGGCGTCCAGCAGGCTCGTCGAATGGGCGTCACTCTGCGCGAGCTGCTCGGAAACTCGACCGGATACGCGGTAGTCAGCAGCCCGCTCGGCCGCGCACACCGAACGGCGGAGATCATCTGCGAGGCGCTGGGAATAGAGTCGCGGCAAATCGAGACAGATGCACGGCTCGCGGAAATCAATCTGGGTTCATGGGCAGGCTTGACGCGCAATGAGGTCGAGACGCGCTGGCCGGGAACGCTTGACGGTGCCGGACGTTACGATTGGTACTTCCGATCTCCCGACGGTGAGACACTCGACGACTTCACGGCGCGCGTGCGGCAATGGCTCGACGACATCGCCCGCCGCGATCGCATAGTCGCCGTCTCGCACGGCGTCACTAGCCGTATACTGCGGGGCCTCTATGCTGGCATCGCAGAGTCGCAAGCGCTGACGCTCGAAGTCTCGCGCGACGTAGTTTTCAGGCTCCACGGCGGATTAATCGACCGCATTCCTTGCGACAAGATGGGCACCGACTAAGGTCGCGGTCTCGATCGACAGTCGAGGTGATCGAGAAGTAGCGATTTCTTGCGACTGGTCCGATCGGTTTGCATTTAAATCTGCGCCGCGATACCGCTGGAACGATCTCACGTCTCTGATCGTCGGGGAGGGCGGCCATGAGTATGTCGCGGCGTTTCGCAGCGGAGTTGATCGGCACGTTCTGGCTGGTTTTCGGCGGATGCGGCAGCGCGGTGCTGGCGGCGGGCTTTCCGAAGGTCGGAATCGGATTTCTTGGCGTAGCGTTTGCGTTCGGCCTGACGCTGTTAACGATGGCGTTCACGATCGGATCGATTTCGGGATGCCATATAAATCCAGCGGTCACGATCGGATTGTGGGCCGGCAAGCGTTTCCCGGGGCGCGAGGTCCCAACCTACATCGTCGCGCAGCTGATTGGCGCAATCCTCGCGTCGAGCGTGCTCTACGTGATCGCGAGCGGCGCAGCTGGATTCGACTTGAGCGCTGGCTTTGCCTCCAACGGATACGGCGCGCATTCGCCGGGCGGTTACAGTCTTGGCGCGGCCTTCGTCGCTGAATTCGTGCTGACTTTCATGTTTCTGATCGTGATTCTCGGATCGACCGACAAGCGCGCCATCGCCGGCTTCGCGCCGATTCCGATTGGCCTCGTGCTGACGCTGATTCATCTGATCAGCATCCCGGTGGACAACACTTCGGTGAATCCCGCGCGCAGCACCGGCCCCGCGCTGTTCGTCGGCGGATGGGCGCTGTCGCAGCTATGGCTGTTCTGGGTCGCGCCAATCATGGGCGCTGCAGTCGGCGGATTCTTCTACAACTGGCTCGGCGTCGAGCGAAGGACCAACGAGCAGCTAGCCCGCGAAACCGGCCCGGCTAAGGCTTGACGTTTCGATAGTGTCTATAGTGCACGCGCCCAGTCGGGCGTTCACGCCGCGCGATGTTCCAGACAAATCTTGCCCATCGCAGTCCATGCCCGCTCTCCCAGTTCCGCGTCTGCCAGATCGTCACCGCCATGGGCGTTTTGGGTGGAGTGGACCGGATTCTCTCCCGGCAGGAGAACGCGATGACCCGCATCGGGGTGGATGAGAAGCACTACCGGACGACCAGCGTCGGTCCGCCGCTTTCCAAGCGCTCGAGCAAAGACATCGGAAGGCCAGAGCGCGTCGGCGCTTCCCGCTACCAGAATAATATCGGCCCGCGCCGCCTCAACGTGAATCGTCGCCGCTTCAATGTCGCCGCCGAAAGTGATCAGGCTTTGCTCAACGTAGCCGCGATACGAAGGCAGGCCGTCGATCGTGACGATCGGCGCCGAGAGGTCATAACGCACGAAGGGCAGAGGCTCGCCCTGATAAGTCCAGGACGATCGCAGTGGCAATCCAAGGCCGTCTCGACCAACGCCGCTGTTTGCCCAGACCACTGAAGTAGGACTGAGGGCCATCACGAGATCAATGCGAAGATCGAGTGTTGCAACGAGAAGCGCAGCCTCGGCCCCTTTCGACGTGCCGATGTAGGCCAGACGTTCGGCGCCCTCATGCAACAGCCGGCTGGTCGCTGAGAAGAATATTTCGAGCGGGATTTCACAAATGCCCGGCGTTTGACCCTCGCCACCAAACACCGAAGAGCAAGAGCTACAAAACCGGCTTCGGCGAGCAGTCGCGCGCGCGCCACATCTGTCCTGCCGCTCGAACCTGCCAAAACTACGATGCCCCAGCCGCTGGGCGTCTCCGGCTTCACAAGGCAGCCCTGCAATTCACCGCTCAAAGTGGTTTCGACTGGCATTTGACGAAAGAGTTTTTCAGCCGGCTACGGCTTGACGTTTCGGTGATGCTCTATAGTGCGGGCGCCGAGGCGGGCGGGGGCGGTTTCTGAGCCTTGGACTACCACGACGCAGCGTTTGGGGTCGGTTAGATCTTCGGGGGAGAGGCCGACCTTGTCAGCTAAGTTCGTCGCGACTATGACGAGGCCGCCCGGGGTTTGACGGGCGAGTTGAGCGGCGGTCGGCGCGCTCAGAACGTCGGTGTGCAGGCGGCGGCCGAGTGCGCGGCCGGCGTCGCGAATCAGTTCGAGCAGTTCGGCATCTTCCGCGGTTCCATCTTCGGGCACCAACACTGCGTGCAGGCCGGATTTCTTGCGGAGCGCTACCCGCAGCGCGAGGTCGAGCGCGGCACGGCCATGTGTGCCGCGATCTACTACCGCGAACACCCGGTCGAGCGGACGCCCGCCGCCGTGAATCACGACGGCGACGTGGACCGGGAGCGCGCGGGCCTTGTCCAGAATTTCGCGGACCACGCCGCCCATGAAGTCGGAGCCGAAGACCGCGCGATGCGATCCCATCAGCAGCCATCCGATTTGCGGCTCTCTGGCGAACGCCAAAATGTCTGCCGCCGGGTCGGTCGTCCAGACCGCCTGCGGGGTGATGATGCTGCCGCGCTCGATTGCGAGATCCAGCGCCGCCGCCAGTGCGAGAGAGCGGGGCGGCACGCGCTGCTCGGCCTCGCGCAGTCCCGAGCGCACACCGCCCGACGGAGTCTTCACCAGTGCGAGTACGCGTGGCGGCGGTGCATCGTGCGGCGTCGCCGCGAGCGCCAGCTCGATCAGGACGCCGACGCCCTCGGGGTTCGATATCGGCACCAGGATGGCGCTGTGTTCCGTTCCAACCAGCATCGGGCGCGGCGGAGGCTGAACAGGCCGCGGGGCGGGCTGCGGTGCGCGAATCGGAGCTTGTGGCGCGACGGCAGGCTCTGGCGAGAAGGTGCCGAGCTCCGGAAACGGCTCAAGATCCTTAACTTGACCGCGCGTGATCAGATGCAGAATCGGAGTGGTCGAAAAGGTCGTGACCAGCGCCATGATCACCAGCATCGCGAACAGCGTCGGCGAGATGACGTTCATCTCGAGCCCGATATTCAGCACGATCAGTTCCATCAGGCCGCGCGTGTTCATCAGCACGCCGAGCGCCGACGAGTCGCGCCAGTTCAGGCCTGTGATTCGCGCCGCGATCGCGCTGCCGCCGAACTTGCCCGCCGACGCGACGACCACGATCAGCGCGCACATCATCCATTGCTCGTATCCGTTGACCAGCCCGATTTGCGTGCGCAGGCCGGTGTACGCGAAGAAGGCAGGCAGTAACAGCACGATCACGATGTCTTCGAGACGGTCGGTCAGCTCGCGCGCCATCCCGCTGTCGTGCGGAATCACGGCGCCGAGCGCGAACGCGCCGAACACGGCATGGATGCCGATCAACTCGGTTGCAGACGCGGAGATCAGCAGCGCAACGAATATCGCCGCCATCACGCCTTGCGTCAGACGCCCGCGATTTCCGTAGAGCAGCGACAGGCGCACCATCGCGGGCCGCACCACCAGGATCATCAGCAGGATAAATCCGAGCGCCATCGCGATCGTCGTCACCGCGCCGGTCGCCTGGGCGCGCGCCACGCTGACCACGAAGGCCAGCATGCACCACGCCGTGACGTCATCGACGGCGGCGCAGGTCAGCGCAATCGCACCCATGTGGGTTTTGTGAATCCCGCGATCGGTCAGGATTCTCGCGAGCACTGGAAATGCTGTCACCGACATCGAGACGCCCAGGAAAAGCGAGAAGCACGTGAACGGCACGTCGCTGGTCGAGAGTTTCGGATATAGGTAAAGCGCAATAGCTGCGCCGAGCAGGAACGGCAGTATGATGCTCGCGTGGGAGATCGCGACGGTTGAGTGGCCGCGTTTGCGGAGAAGCGCGGGGTCAAGCTCGAGTCCGACCAGGAACATATAAAGGATGACGCCGACCTGCGCGATGATATTGAGGTAAGGCCCGACCATCGCCGGGAACAGATATGCTTCCGCGCCCGGCACGAGACGTCCGAGTAACGACGGACCGAGCACGATGCCCGCGAGAATTTCGCCGACAACAGGCGGCTGATTGGCGCTGCGGAATATCCAGCCCATCGCGCGCGCGGTCGCGATTACCACCACCAGCGCGAGTAGGACGTGCAGCAGGTCGCCTTCGTTCGCGCGCGACGCGGCCGAGCCGAAGAGGTTGCCGACAGGAGCCGGCGCGCCGAGCGTGTCGCCGTACGAACGAATCCACAAGTAGAGCAGGACCAGCGCGCCGATCATCAATGCGTAGACGGCGGCGGCGCGAGAACCAGCGGTGGTAATTCGCGGCTGTCCTTCAGCCATTGGCCGATACTACCAGACTACGAGCTTGATGCGCAGGGTCGCTGAAAATCGCGTCGACTCGAGGGACGAACGCCTAGCGAAGATCATCGAGCGGTCTCGACGCGCTCGAGCGCTTCTTTCTCGGCGCCTTGATTGAGTCGCGAGCCGACTTGGCGGCTCCATTCGAGGAAGCGGTGCCGGCCGCAGTGTGCTCGCGTCGGCGGCGAATCGCGGAAAACGTCGCCGCGATCTCGACTGCCTGCCCGGTTGCGCGATCTCCATGCCAATGATTTATGACGTCGCTCAACGACAGGATTCCGATCGGCCTGCCGCGGGAATCGACGACCGGGATGCGGTGAATTTCATGCGTGCGCATCAGGCGATGCGCGGTGTCGAGGTCGTCGGTGCGAATGCATGAAATCACTTTCGGCGACATCGCTCGCTCGATAGCGATCGCTTCGAGCGGCGTGCCTTGGGTGTATGCAGCCATGCAGATGTCGCGGTCGGTGATTATTCCGATGAGCTTGCCGTGCGCATCGACGACCGTCGCGCATCCGCAATCGTGATCCCACATTATACGTGCTGCCGCGTTCAACGAGTCATGAATCGTGCATGATCGAACGTGACGGGTCATCAAGTCAGCGACTTTCACTTATTCCACTCCTCACACAACAGCCTTCGTCGTGAAAATTATTTCCAGCTCGAGAAGGGTTTGATCGACAAGTTCGAATTGAAATAGCGCGGATCGCCGCTCACCTCGCGATCGATCCAGTCGGGAAGCTCAACCTGTTCCTTCGCATCCTTGAGCTCGACCTCGGCGACTGTGAGCCCGCGATTCGCGCCGGTGAATTCATCTACTTCCCAGGTGTGGCCCTTGAACACAATCCGGTAGCGCATCTTTTCAATCGGCGGATGCTCGCTGAGGTTAACCAGAATTTCGTTCGCGTCGTCGAGCGGAATCTCGTACTCGTATTCGTCGCGCGTGATGTCCGCGGTCGCTCCCTTGATGGTGACGTAGGCTTTGTCGCCGTAGGTGCGCACGCGGACCGAAGATTGCTTCGAGGCGCATAGATATCCCTGTCGAATGACGAGACCGGCACCCAGGTCGCTCCATTTGCGGGGATGCACCAGGAATTTGCGTTCAATCTCTTTCGCCATTTTCTTTTTAAGTATCTACCGAGTCCCTGACGGTTCGCGCCGCTCGAACGACGCCCGATGCTTCGTGCGCTCAGGTTGCAATCGCGGCAGCGCGCGGCGACATTCCAGTCATCAGCTTCAGATGGCGAACGTAGTTTATATTGGCGAGTGAGTTCAGGCCAAGTTTTGCGATTGCGCGCAGAACGGCGGCGGGGTCTTCCGATTCGATCTCGACGGTTTCGGAGGTTGCGCCGCCGCCGATTCGAACTTCGGCAAACTCGGCCGTGTACTTTTCGAACACGAACTGACGGCGCACTTTTGTGACTTCGAGCAACGCCAGATCGCGATTCGGCCGAATCAGATCGCGGATCAGTTCGCCGTGCGTATACGACGTCTGCGCGATTTCCGGCGCCGGAACGCCGAGGTGCGGAAACAACTGCTCGACGATCGTGCGCGAGTCGAGCGGGAAGCCGGACTTCAGCACCGGCCGCCATCGCTCCAGCCGGCCGACCTGCTCGGTCATCAGCTTAATGTCCATCAAGTCGTCGCGAATCTTGACGTTGGCGGTGTCAGTCGCGCGCGAGAGAATGTAGGTTTCCGCGCTTTCACGCGGATCCGACGGCGCCGCTATCGCAGTCAGCCGATCCAGAAACGGGTTCAGGTGATTTCCCCAGATGCGGAACTCAAATCTTCCCAGCGGATTGCTCATCGTCGTCGCAACGAGACATCGTCACGCCTGGGGATCACCATAACACTTCGCCGGGCGGATGAAAAAAATCGGGCTGCGCGATTTCCACCTTTAACTTTTCTAAAGACTCGCGCCCTCCCGCACTCCTGCCGCTCGTGCCAACGAACCGTGATCACCGCCATTCGAGCGTTTGCGTGACGAGCGCCCGGCGCGTACGACTTGCCGCCGGCCGACCGAGCGCATCTGTTTGGTCGGCAGATCGTTGACGCTCAACAATCTGAGCCGTGAGCGTAACGACGCTGGCTCGATTCCCAACACATCGCATACATACTCGAAGGAAAACGGACTGTGGATTCCGGCGTCCGCGTGGAACCAGCGCTGAACTTCGTCATACTGCTCGCGGTCGCAACGGCGCGCGGAGTTCACCGTCTTGACGTAACATCGGATCGCGTCTTCCAGCACCGCGAAGACCAGCCGCGTCTCGCCGTCGAGCATCGAGCGACGGCGGGTGAGATCGAAAAACTGAACGGGCACCAGAAAATCCGGCTCGAAGCGCGCGCTCAGCCAGGGATCGGGGCCCGAGCAGGCGTCGCTCAGCTGGTTCGGATTCGAAGGTCCGAATTGAAGAACCCGCTCTGAAGAAATCGCAGACATACTTGGACCCTCCTTGAGCCGAATTGAACTCCTGCCAGGCAGCATTGTCTGTGCCAACTCGGGTTGGCGTGCTAAAATGAGAAATCAAAGGGTAAATCAGAGTTCCCGCGATGTCAGCGACAGCGGATGCTGCTCAATTATGCGGCATCATTGCGATTGTTGAGTGTGCAATCGAATCTGCACCGCCTCACCAGCAATTTCAGAAAGCCTCTCGCGCCTGCCCTCGGATCCGACTACACTGCCGCGGTCCGGGGAGCGGCGACGTTCTGCGAGGCAACCAAATTGAAACAATTTCCGTATATGGAACTACTGGACTCGAACCGTGCGCGGAAAGACTATTGAGTCCGCTCGATTAAGAAGAAAGTGGCGCGAGGCACGATCAATGCTGATATTAAAAACTGGCTCGATGTGCGCGAATGGCGCTCCCCTATGAAAACTCGAACAAAAACTCGACCTACTAAAACCAGCAAGAGGCAGAAGACCAAGATGGTATCCGCAGTTTCCACCGGCGGACGGAGGATCGACGCGCTCAAACGCATGCTCGCCAAAGAGCGCGCGGACACGCTCGCTCGGGTCAAAGAATTGATGCGCGAGCAGGCTCGTAACGGCGGCCAGCCGCCGGCCGATGAGATGGACGTGGCGCGATCGTTGTCTGAAGTCGAGACGCATGCTGCGCTGTTCGATCGCGCGCAGGAGCGGCTCAGCGCGATCGACGCGGCAATCGCCCGGCTCGGCGCGGGAGTCTATGGCACGTGCGCACGATGCGGCGATGAAATCCCGCTGGCGCGGCTCCAGGTGATTCCGTTCGCGCAATATTGCGTCGATTGTCAGAACGAGGCGAACACCGAAGCTCGCAGCGGTCAAAGTGGATTGGCCAAGCCGTTTGGCGGCCGCTGGACCGGTCCCGAAGAGCTGAGCAATCCGGACGACTCCGAAGAACACGTCGAGCCGGTGCGCAACGCCGAGGACGACGTGCAAGTGGACAGCGCGTTCGGCCCCGATGAGGACGAGCTCGAAGCGACGGGCGTCGAGAAGCGTCGTCGCGGGCGTCCGCCGAAAGCTAAGAAGCCGCTGGTACAGAAAAAAGCGAAGTAGCGCGCCGGGATTCAAAAGGCGAACTTTATCGTAGCGAACCCAGCCTGGGTTCGCGCTTCCTTGGGCCGGGGGGGAGGACCCCTCGCCAAAGTTTAAGAAAATAGCGCGCGAGGTTCGCTTACCGCGTGGCACTGACCGGAAGGTGTACCATTGCGGGACGCGGCTTCGCCGGTTGCGGCACAAATCAGTTGACAGCCCGACGCTTCCGCTCTTTCTTTGGATTCTAACTCATAACTATCGCGCGTCTTTTCGAAATTCAGCGCAACGCATCTGTGTCGGCATAGTGATTGCTCTGCTATCGCAGCGGCCTTAGCGCCGACTGCGAGTGCGGGGAATTTTTTTCGAATGTTCTTGTTGCTGGTGGAAGACAACCCTACCGATCGGATGGTTATCCAGGCCCGACTCCGGCGCGCTTTTCCGAGCGCTCAGATCATGGCCGCCGACGATCCGATCGCGATGAATGAGCATCTCAAGCGCGACCGCTGCGATATCGTAATCACGGACTATTGGCTGGGCTGGAGTGACGGCTTGTCGATTCTGCAGCGTGTGCGCGAGCGATGGCCGCGGAGCCGCGTAATCATGCTGACGGGCAACGGCGGCGAAGAAGTGGTGGCCGGGGCGTTCAAGTACGGGCTCTATCACTACCTGCTCAAGCCGGACGGATTCGACGAGTTGGCGGCGGTGACCGGGGCTGCGATGGAGAGCAAGCGGCGCGAAGATTTCAACGAGTTGATGGCGATGCTCGTCAATTCGATTCCTGACGCGGTGCATAGTGTGGATGCGGCCGGAAGGATCACTGCGATTAACCTGGCGGCGCGCAGGATGTATGGCTACGCCGAGCTCGAGATCGTCGGACTCACCGACCAGATACTGCTGCCTGCCCGGCGCCGCGACGAAATCCGGCGGATGCGTGAACGGGCGCTCGGCGGGGAAATCGTGCCGCGCTTCCCGACGTTGCAACTCCGCAGCGACGGCGCCGAAATTCCGGTCTCGATGACAATACTACCGATGCGTCATGGCGACGGCCCGATTTCCAA
>Ga0210398_10003651_pt1 | contig 14650 bp, 11 predicted proteins | sample IncBWC4OmetaG_FD_161047 | JGI IMG/M metagenome (GOLD analysis project Ga0210398, IMG submission 161047) | Forest soil microbial communities from Barre Woods Harvard Forest LTER site, Petersham, Massachusetts, United States - Inc-BW-C-4-O | ecosystem: Environmental > Terrestrial > Soil >...
GGCTACACGCAATTCCAACTGGACAAGATCGCGCTGCGTCTAAATCAACGTCCGCGAAAAACTTTGGGCTTTCAGACTCCAGCGAGTAAACTGCGCGCAAGTGTTGCACCGACCCTTTGAACCCGCAGAACTTATCAGGACTTGAGAGACAGCTCGCTGCAGGCTTTCATAGGTCGCGAAACTTGCCTCAACCGTGGCGGGCGAGGCAGACACTCCCTTAAGCAGCGGACACCTCTGGTATTCATTGATACAACTCCGCGGATGCCAGACCGGCAAAAATACCGCCGCCCACAACCAGCACGCTCCCATTCGGGAGCAGCGTTGCGGTGTGGCCCGAGCGCCCGATCTCCATCCCACCGGTAATGCTGAAAGAGCCGGTCGCCGGATCGTAGAGCTCCGCGGTAGAATTTTCGACGCCGCCGCCCGCTACCAGCACGTTTCCACTCGGTAAAAACGTCGCTGTATGTAGGCTTCGGGCTTCGGCCATGGATCCGGTAACCGAAAACGATCCAGTAGATGGGTCGTAAATTTCCACAGTGGCGGTCGGTTGCAAATCACCTGTGCCCGTCGGGGTTGTGCCGCCGACGATCAGCACCCTACCGTCGGCGAGAAGCGTTGCCGTATGTTGTTCGCGGGCCGTCGCCATTGCGCCGGTCATAGTGAAGCTGCCAGTCACCGGGTCGTAGAGTTCCGCGCTGGCGACTGGGTCTGATGTGGATGTTAAGGCACCACCTACAAAGAGCACCTTCCCATTTTGCAGCAGCGTGGCCGTGTGCAGGAAGCGCCCAACCGCCATGCTTCCCGTTTGTGTGAAAGCTCCAGTGCTTGGATCATAGAGTTCGGCGCTGTCCAAGCCCGTTCCAGTTGGATCTTGATCGGCCCCGCCTGCAATCAGAACTTTGCCGTTCGCCAGCAAAGTCGCTGTATGACCCCCGCGCGAGGCCGTCATGTTGCCCGTCCCGCTGAATACACCAGTGGCCGAGTCGTAGAGTGTTGCCTCGTTGTATGAGGTACTACCTGAGTAGTCCCAAACAGAGTTTACGAAGCCCCCGGCTAGCAAAACCTCTCCGTTTGGCAATAGTGTCGAGGTGTGACCGAATATCCCTGCGCCATCCTCTCCAACGATTTCAGTAAACGTGCCCTTGCCAGCGTCGTACACTTCGATCGATGAGAGGCCCACGTAACCGGTTGCATTGGTGTATGCGCTGCTGTTTGAGCCATACGCCACGAGCACCTTGTTATCCGGTAGCAAGGTGGCAGTGTGCAGGCCCCGCGCCTCGTTGAGACTCCCGGTAGGCGTAAATCCACTGGAAGAGGTCGTCACGGTAACGGTAGCACTCGCGGTGACCGTCGCTTCTTCGGTACTGGTGGCGACGACGTGATACAAGCCGCTGGCACTCGGCGCGGTATAGAGTCCGGCGCTGCTTATCAGTCCCCCAACACTTTCCTGAATTGTGAAATTTACAGCCGTATTGGTCAGCCCTGAGACAGTTGCCGCGAACGTCTGCGTCCCAGCAGGACGCAGTGTTACCGTCACAGGGACAATCGTTACTTGGGGCATCGGAACAATCGCTACGGCTACGCCAGCGGCAGCCGAATTGGCCTGGCTCGTCGCTATGACATGAAAGTTGCCAGCCCCATTTTGTGGAGGCGTGTAGAGACCCGCACTGTCGATCGTACCGCCGAGGGTTTCCTCCACGCTCCACGTGACCGCAGTGTTGGTCGTTCCGGAGACCTTGGCCGTAAAGGCTTGAGTCGCACCCCGTAACACCGTGACGGAATTGGGGGTCACCGTGACGCTCACCAACGCCGGTTCGGTAGGGACCGAGGGGACTGATTTTCCGCCGCCTCCACAAGCACTGAGGACGGACAGAGCACATATTGAGACTGCCGCCGTCACAACGAGCGGAATTTTGGCCAACGCTTTCGATTTCATGACACACCTCCCGAACAACAGCCCGTTGCGAACCGTGCGCGACATCAAATTTCGCGGCTTCTATTTATGAAATCGGAAACGGCGAGCAAAAGACGACAGGAGGCAACACAAAATTACCGAGGATTTTGGTATGCAAGTAGGAGTTTCTTCCGATTTGCGCGAACGAGGGCAATGTTGGGGTAGCCGGGAGCTGGTTGGCGGTTTAGCAACCGAAGGACGTGCTTGTACAGTGCGTCAGCTTCCCCGAGTTTGCCGCGGCGCGCGCAAACTACCGCGAGGTTGTTCAGGACGTTGGCAAGGCGTGGATGATTGCGCCCCAGTACATTCTCGAGTGCACGCAGGGCTCGGCGAAATACTCGTTCCGCCTCGCGGAAACGCCCGGCTCTTGCGTACAAGACGCCGAGATTCGCCAGCGCCGATGCCGTCTCGCGGTGTTGTTCTCCGAACTTGCGGCGATAAGCACGTAGGATACGACGCAGAAGTGCCCTCGCATCGCGCAATCGTCCGAGGTCAACCAGGATGGCAGCTAGGCCAGCTTCATCCTCAGCTATCGCCAGACGATCTATCGCGCGAACCGTTTTGCGTAACCGTAGACCTCGTCGTGCGTGAAATAGCGCCCGCGTAAATCGGCCGCGCGCATGTTCTAGTCCGGCAAGGTTGTGGCAAAGAACCGCGCGAAACTCTGCCGAACGCGAATTCCTGCGCGGGATCAGAGCGCCGGCACGGTGATACAGTTTCTCCGAATGCTCGAACCGGCCTGCATATTTCGACAGGACTCCGAAATCGTTGCATAGCGCGGCAAGAAAGAGCGGGCTCGAATCGGACCGTCCCTCCGCGCGCGAAATCGCCCGCTGAAAGAGATCCGCAGCTCGCCCGTACTTTCCGCGCGCCGTCAGCCGAAGCGCCTGAGCGTGAAGCGCTTCGGCAAATTGCAGATCGCGGTCAATTTCGCGCAGCTGCTGACGGACGGGGCGGGACAGTCGCGATTTCCTATGTCCCACTCCCCGCGAGGGATCGGCGGCGCAACGGGCCAGCGCCAATTGCAGACTATGCACGCAACGCGATTTCGTTGTGGTTGACCGCGATTCTTGGAGATTTGTTAGGTTTCATGGCCTTGGGGGTTTGGAGCTTCTTTTTCGCTGGCATTCCTGTTTCCTCCTCTTCTGAGTTGCCCTTCGAGAAAGCCGCCGAACGCGGATCGCGAGCGGAAATCTTTTTGGGGTCCCTACCTATAAGATCGGAAACGGCAGGCAAAACGCGACAAGAAGGCAAGAATATTTCGCTATTGCAGTACAGCCGTAAAGAGTTGAGGAGAGGGCTGTTTGCCTGTTACGGCAGGTGGCGCTCGCCTAGTTGCCGGTAATCGGCGGAGTACTGCGACGCCAGATCTGACGCAGAGATTGTCGAATCAGGAAATCGCCATTGGGTAGCTTGGTCTTCCAATAGGCGAATAACTCCGCCCGCTGTTTTTCAAGTTGGGCTGCGTCGTTAACGCGTCCGGCGCGGCGAAGGAGAATTGCAAGCCCGGTCCAAGCCCGGGCGATGCAGGTCGCATCGCGAAGATCGTTCTCTATATCAGGTTTCCAGGCCATGAGCTTCGCTAGGAGCTCCTGATACGCTCCAATGGCCTCGACGATTTGACCTGTCTCAGCGTAATCGTCCGCTTGAGCTTGCAAGGCATCCTCGGCCTCACTCATCGGCTCGACTTTATCCGCCGGGTAGATGTGAAGATCGCGCAGAGGCAGGAACGCATCGTTGATGCGCCCCCGGGCATCCTCACCGCGCCCGATCCAGCGGGCGGCGTAAGATGAGGCGGCGAGCAAATCTGCCTCAGCCAGCTGGGAACTGGCATTCGGTTTTATTTCTCTGAGGCGAGCCAGTGCGTGGTCGTAGACCGCCAGAGCTTCGCGGGGATCTTGGTGCCGCAAAATATTGGCAAACTGGACGCTCAGAACGGCCAAGGTGAACCGGCTCATGAAATCGCTGGAATCCGTGCTGGCCAGGTCCTCGCCGATTTCCATTCCTCGCTGGATCGGTGCGAGTGCGTCGTGATATCGCCCTAGGCTTGGTTCTGCATCCGCCTTCCCCAGGATCAAGCCTTCGGTGAAAAGGGCGTTCGCCAAATTGACCCGCAATGACGCGTGACCGGTCGCGGCCTCGACTTGTTGAAGTTCGACCGCCCTTTTCGCGTCATTGAGGGCTCCAACAAGGTCACCAGTTTGCCAGCGAGCAATCACCAAGGTTCCGATCACACTCCCCTCCACTCTGCGGGCAGATGGAACTGGCTGCACGATTTCCAGGGCCCTGTTGGCGGCGTGTATGGCTTTGTCGAAATGCCGGGTGTCGGCATACGCCCTGGCGACGTTTTGTTCGAAATACCCCATGCTGTAAACCTCATGCGGGGTAAACTCGCCACCAAGACGCATAAAGCGTTCGACCAAATCGCCGGTTTTGTCCGCCCATGAAAATATTTCTTCAACGCGCTCCTGAGAGCTCGCCAATTCCATCCGATCGTGCGCGATAGTGGTCGCAATGAATAACCCTCGCTGGTTCAGCGGGTCTTGTGCGAGGACCGCGTCTACAAAGCGTTCTGCGTTATCGAGGCTGACTTTTGCTTCCGCGAACTGCCCCAAATTGGGCGAGGTGGGGTCACCTTGAGCATGCGCGACTCGTACATAGGCATAGGCAACTTCGAGCTCTAACTCTCTGTCCCCGTGAACGTCGCTGCCCAGCGAAGTCAAATACTGCAGCGAATCAGTAACCATTTGCATTCTGACTTTCGTCGATCCCGGTAGACCTCTGATGTCATTGTCGAGTTCTATGAATTTATTTGCCAGTTGACGCACCTGGGCAAATCGTCGTTCAGACACCTTGCGCTCGCGATTAGCAATATAGAGCCCGGTGGAAAGGCTGCAGATCACAAGCACAACGGCAGCAGTCGTGAGCGTCACGAGCGTGCGGTTGCGGCGGACGAACTTAGCGGCGCGATAGCCAATCGTGTCAGGTCGTGCGCTAATCGGCTCGTGGCGGAGAAATCGCCGCAGATCGTCGGCAAAAGCCTCGGCCGAGACGTAGCGCTCTGCTGGATTCTTCTTCAGCGCCTTGCCAACGATGGTGTCCAGATCGCCCCGAACACTCCGCCGCAGTTTTTCCGCCGACGCGCCCCGTTTCATCGCCGTGGCTTCGTCTCGCGGCCCCACCGCATCCGATAGGCGCGGCGGTTCGGTTTCCGTGATGGCCTTCACAAGCTCCGCCGGCGAGTGCAAACCAGGACCCGCCGGGTGCTGTCCCGATAGCAGCAGGTAGAGCAGCACGCCCAGCGAATAAACGTCGGTTGCCGTCGTAATCGCACGACCGCTCACCTGTTCTGGAGCGGCAAACTGCGGAGTCAGCCCTCCTCCGCCTTCCAGGGTGAGCTGCGTCGCTGCCGCCGGACTGGTGTCGTCTTCAAGCAGCTTGGCGATGCCGAAGTCCAGAAGCTTCACTTCTCCGCCGTCCGTGACCAGCACGTTCGAGGGCTTAATATCACGGTGAACGATTAGATTCGCGTGGGCGTGGGCGATTGCCCCCAGAACGTCCAGAAACAGCTTAATCCGTTCATCAACGTCGAGCTTGTGCTCATCGCAATACTCGTCGATCTTTCTTCCTTTCACATGCTCGAGAACGAGATATGGCTCTCCGTTCGGAGTGACGCCGGCGTCGATCAGTTCCGCGATGTGAGGGTGCGCGAGCTGGCCGAGAATCCTGCCTTCGCGCTTGAATCTTTCAGTCGCCATGCGCGAAGCCACAGCAAATCGCAGAAACTTCACCGCCACCTGGCGTTCAAAGCGGCCATCCACACGCTCGGCCAGCCACACATAGCCCATTCCACCTTCGCCGATGCGATAAATCAGCTTGTAGGCGCCGAGGGTCTCCCCGGTTAAGGACGGTTCAAGCGCCGGTCGCGCCGGCTCACTTTCCAGAAAATGCTCCTCAGCGAGGACGCGATGCTCTTCCAAAAGTTTCTCGAGGAGATCGGCCAACTCCGGGCGCTGCGCCCGGAACGCTGCCAGCCAGTTTGCGCGTTCCCCCTCAGATAGCGAGAGCGCTTCGTCCAGGTGCGTGCTTATTGCTTGCCATCGCTCAGGGTTCAAAGCGGACACGCTCGTTCAAGCCTCCAATTCTGCTCGAATGGTGCGATGAAGATAGATGCGTGCTTTTTCCCATTGGCGTTGCACGGTTCGTTCGGAGACGTCTCTAATGGCCGCGATTTCCTGAAACGAAAAGCCGCAAAAGAACTTCAAGTCCACCACTTCCGCTAGCGCCGGCTCCGCCTTCGCGAGTTCGTCAAGCGCCTCGCCGATCCGAGCAAGCTTTTCGCCATCCACCGCATTTGCAACGCCGGTTCCAAGCGTCGTAATCTCGAATTGGCCACCCCGCTTCTGAGCCTGGCGGCTGCGAGCGTGATCGATAATCAGGCCCCGCATGACACGAGCGGCATAACCCATGAATCGGTTGCGATCGGGGAAGGAAGTTCCGTCCTGGCCGGCGATCTCGATATATGCCTTGTGCAGGAGGGTGGTAGCGCTGAGGGTCATGTGCGCGCCGTGTCGCGCTAATTCGTGCTTCGCAAGTCGGTGCAATTCAGCGTAAAGCGCGGCAAACAATGCATCGGCAGCCGGTCTGCCACCGCGTTCGGCCGCTTCCATGAGAGCGAGTAGGCTGGGCGCGCTTCCCACAGCAGCCCTCCCAAGAGCCAATTTCCAGGGTGCTAGTTCGCGAAAAGTGTGGGGGATTATACCCGCAATCTCGATCCACAAGAGACAAATCGTCGGTCTGGGCACCAACCGGACCTTGGGCGCAATCATCAAAATTGGCCGAGTCTACTTCCCGTGAATCACGAGTAACACCCTTCCGTCTGATTGAGAGAGCTTGATCAGGGCAGCGCCCCCATTGGGGTATGGGTTGTTCCCGTGACTGTCCAGACGCCCCGACTCAAGTGAGCATAGAACGGACGTTTGCCGCTTATCTGGGGAGTGCCATATATCGGGTACCAGACAGCCTCGGCAATTCTTATCGCCGTGGTGTCGTCTGGCACAAAGCCGTTCTTTGGTTGAATAGATAGGACACCCTTCGTCCAGCTGTCAAGGGAGTCCCAATCAGGCTCCGAGGTTCTCTGCCAGTTCCGTGCCGACACCGTCGTGATTACAAAGACCAGCGCCAAAACCAAGAGTCCTTTCTGAGTGCTCACAGTCGTGCCTCCACGCGCTCGATGTTCACGAGAAAAGTCATTGTTCTTTGACACCGATTCTTGCTTCGGTCGGTGGAAATCGCGTACACAGTGATCATAAATGTGCGCTAGGTGTTGCGGTATGGACGATCATTGCTGATCACCCCCCGCACAGATCCGTACCAGCGGCATTACCGCATACGGCTCCCACCTTGGATGAGTGGCGAGAGGTGCTGCTTCTCGCACACCGCTCAATCCTTGGAACACTCCATCCCCGCACTGTGTCGGGTTGGTGTTGGGTTGAACGATGTTCTCCTTGGACCGCGCCCTTCTCTCCCCAGGCTCCGCCGAAGATCGCTCTTCTTTGTTCGTCTGGTTCATCGATACCATAGCGCGGTCCGACTCCTCCGGAGCGTGCGTGTCCGCCTTGTGGCTTTGCACCTTCGCGGACCGGCCTCCCTCCCTTTCGGGCCGAGGCGTTCCAGAGCTCTCCCGGTTCTCGTGCATGTTGTGTCTCAGCGTGCGCGGGTTCTAAGACTACGCAGGACCGACTGGTCGCTCGCGTCCATCGCGAACAGCCGTGGTGCCTCCCTCCATCAGGAAAGAGTCGGCGTCCTGGGTTTGCGTTTTTCGAAGCTCAATAGCCCGGCCCACCGATACCCCTGTTTACGCTTCAAGCGGCATCTCGCGATGCCACCTGCAAAACTCGGGGCCAAGATGGAGTCGCTGTCTCGTTTCTCGTAGGACTCTCCTTACAACATGCCGGTTTATCCCGGCGCACCCTGATTAACGCGGTAATGGAACCAAAATGTCCGATAAAAGGGGCCGACGTTGTTATGCAATCAAATGGGTTTCGGGAACTCCATTGAATCCACCCGACGTAATTTCATGGAATTTAATATCGTGACCACATTTTGAATGCGGATTTAACGTGCAATCGCAATCGTTATAGCCGTCTAATGTCCCGTATCTTCTTTGTTTGCCGTCCCATTTGCGGGGCAAATGCGGGGCAGGAGCGCGGTCGCCGACGATAACCGCAATTTTCGTTTAATTTCATTCAACGGACATGGAATCGTCGATCGTCGATTCGCGTGCGACGGGAGTCGCAATGCACGGCTGCGAACGCTTGGGCGCAGCCAGATCGAATCATTCCTGCAATCGACACACGCCACGCGGATGAGGGTGTAGGTCAATTTTTCCCTTAGGATACTACCCCCACAACCACTCTACGGGGTTCTCTACGTCACCCCCAAATAACCATACACCCGGGAAACGGTGCAGTTCTTGTGAGGGCAGCAACGTAGTCGGGGAATGAAAACTCCCCAAGGTACGCGCACCGCGGTCGTCCGCCCGTCGGAGCTTTGCGAGAAATTTCATAGCTTGGATATCAGATCAAGCTGGATTAAATGGAACCTGGGCCCTCGTGCGGTCGGCTTAAAGGAAGGGACCCTATCTCCCGTGTTTGCTGCATCCTGCAATCCGCGTAGCGATATTTCACGGCGTGAAATCGGGTTGAACCACGTTAAATGAGCGCACAACTTTCGTGCGCCGAACTACAATCTGCTGAAATTGTGATTCACGCATGAAATTTCGTTAAATTGACTTCGCCGATGTCCGGTTAATCAGGCACTGGCCTCTATACCGGAGTGGAGAGCTAAGTCGGAGATCGTAAATCAGCGCACTTGGAACGTAATGTCGGCTGCGTAGACGTCAGGCTTCCCGTCTCTGAGATAAGGCCGAAAATGCCATTGTTTCAGGGCATTGCATGCTGCGAGGAAGAGTGCCCCCGGCAGTTTGCTGAGATTATCGACACCGGCCAGTTTCCCGTCAACATCCACCGTTACGCGTACGGTGAATGACGTTCCCGGCACAGCGCTTCCCGGTGCGATTTGCGGTTCGACAGTGTTTGTCGCCAGCCTGCGTGCATCCATATCTGATAAAACCGGCACAGAGTTTTCAACCTTAGTGCTGAAGGCAAACGTCAAAGTCGATTCGACTTGAACGGGCACGCCGTTGGAGACAGCCGGTTTGAATTGCCACTTTTGCACTTGTTGGCGCGCCGCATCGTTCAGGCCCGGGTTGTCGGAGTTTAGCGGAAACGTTTCCCGTACGCGCCCAGATGTGTCCATCGAGACGTACAAACTGAGGACACCAGAGGTCTTGCCACTTCGCACAGAAGGCCAGGCGATCTCCGGACTCTGAAGCGCCGTACTCGTCAAATTGGCTTCTGACACGATTACGTTATTCAGTTGTTTTTCCTTAGGTGTCGGCTGCAAAACCGCGAACAGGTTTTCATCGACGCCACTAAGTTCACTCAATTCGGTGATAGCCCCCTCGATGGTGGTGCCGGGTTCCGGGTCAATCACGAGAAGGCGTGGGACGCGTTTGTCTTTGAACCTCTTATAGTTCTTGAAAACCACCGAGTATTGAGGCGTGACTACGTAAGCAAGGAGACCGTGATCGGCTTCGAAGCAAAATACATAAAACGCCGAGTTCTGCACTGGTGGTACGCCGACTTTGGATTGAAATCTTGCGCAGGACGTCGATTCCGCAGAGCCACTTGGTTTGGCGATCTGAGCATTCGTCTGTTTCAGAGATTCCAACATCGGCAATGGATCCAGCATTGCGGTCACAAGTTCGCGCAACCAAAAAGGATAATAATCGCCGTTATTATGCTCCGAAATTCTGTCTCCGTTGACAATAAGTGTTTGCGTGAAATCTGGCGACGTGATGGAGCTGCGCCACTTTTCCGGTGATACCCAGAAAACCTCGACATCCGCCTTGAAATCTGAATCCGGACTGTCTTTCTCACCGATTTTCGCCTTCAGGTGGAAAGGCGTGCTGCCCGGCGTTGTGAGTTTCGACAACGTAACGGCGTGGTCCGCTGCTTCGCTCACCGAAATTTGCTCCGCCAACGTGGCCGGCGGGTTGGTGGCGAAAAGGAATCCAAGCATTAGAGGGTAGAACGAGTTACGCAGATCACCGACTGTAATGAAGCGTCGCATTCCTTCCGATCTTGCGCTCGAAGTAGTCGAAACGAGTCATCGGATTTGTGAAATGTTTATAACACATTATCGGGCTAACGACTTACCAGGCACTTGAAAGGGCCAACCTTTGAGTCTAAATAGGGAACATACGTAGTTGAATCGGAGATGCGCGATGGTGCGACGCAGCCGGGTCATTGTGAGTGGTTGCCTTGTGGGGCTGGCCGCGTGCTTCTTTGCGGCGCCGCTTTGGTCACGGCTGGTGATGGACCAGTCCATGGTGGACGCTTCCGGGACGTATTTCGTGCACCGCACGGACCCGAAAGCAGTGCCGTACTGGGCTCACCCGATTTGTATTTGGGAAGATCGACAATTCCTCAAAGCCGGTGACATCCGTGAATGCGGAGTGACTGTCCCCTAATCGATTTGACTTGTCAGTGCCTGATTACCGGACATTGGCGTACCAGAACCCACTTTACCGTTAGCGCAGCAAAGCAGATACAATCAGGGCCTCTCGAAAATCGCTGCCTACGAATTGAGGAGCATGATGGAGCACAAGTTGCATCACACAATATCGCTTCTCACTCGCACCCCCGCTGCTCTCAATGCGCTTCTGCGTGATCTACCGGAAACGTGGACGTTCCGAAATGAAGGGGAAAACACTTGGAGCGTGTTCGAAGTCCTCGGCCATCTGATTCACGGCGAACGCACTGATTGGATGCCACGGGCGAAACTAGTCCTGGAATTTGGCGAGACTAAGACGTTTGAGTCCTTTGATCGTCGGGGGCACGTACGGGAGAGTCAGGATAAGTCGCTAGGGCAATTATTGGATGAATTTGCTAGTTTGCGGTCAGAAAACCTTGACGAACTGCGCGCATTGAATCTGCGCCAGGAGGACCTCGAGCGACGTGGACGACATCCTGCCCTCGGAGTAGTTACTCTTTCAGAGCTGCTGGCAACCTGGGCAGCCCATGACTTAACTCATCTGCACCAAATCTCAAGGGTAATGGCCCACCAATACCGAGAGGCCGTGGGTCCGTGGAGCGGATACCTCGGGGTGCTGCAGTGCGCCGGCCACAGCGCTTCTTCATGAACTGTCCAGATGGATCCTCTCTAAGTCCTGATTACCGGTAACTTGGGTCGGATTACCGGTAACTTGGGTACCGGAACCCACTTTTCCGGTAAGCGTTAATCGTCCAAGTGCCCTCACATTGTCTTCCCCAAATTCCTCGAAGCAAGTTGTGGACTAGGGCCCGCTTCCCCGTGTAGCCGAACTTACCAGCGAAGTGATTGCAGATTTTTTGCAGCCCTTCGTTCTGGCTGGGATGAGCCGGCAGCTGAATATTAATGCTTACGCGCCGTTTTCCGCATGGAGTCGGCAGTTTTCACGGCAGGTAGGATAGATTCATCGTAGGTGATTTACCTGCAAAAGCGACAGCCCAATTCCTAGTTTTCTCGCGCCGCTTGTTACTTCGCCACGGAGGGTTTCTCATGTCCAGGGCCGCAATCGTTGCAAGCCTTCTCATATTTTCATTTTGGCCGAATACGGGCCACGCCGAGATACCCGCCACTGCAGACACCGTTGATCTTCACGACCGCGCTTTCGCCGGCCATCCAACCGGCGTCGTGTTTATGAATGCACCCTGCGTCTATAGCGAGAGCTACCATTACGAGATTAATTCGGAAGGTAAACTTAGCGTTCTCGGTCCGTTAGTCTGTGGCAATTTCAAGGGCAGCGCAGGCGGGGAGGAAATTTGTTACCTAAATCCCCAGTTAGACTGTCAGAGTCGAACGGGTTTTAGCGCAGGTGCCGGGGCCCCCTACGCGATCAATGAGACTGGAGTGAAGGTGGGCAACAGAGTAATTCCATGGGTAGACCCGCAGCAAGCGACTGGTTTAATGCCTTCAATACAGACGCGAGCTAAAGCAAAATGCGACAACGTTCTATTCTGGCAGTCTAAAGAAAAGGAACACAACAGAACGACTTCAATTCCTTCGAAGATTGAAGCCCAAGAGGGGTGTAAACCCACTTTGGTTCAGATTTGCGCATCATCCGGCGGTAAGCTTTCCGACGGCAAGGATATATCCATCTTGTGTCGTCCGTAGGGACCCGACGAGCAACCGCCAATCCTAACTCCTTCCATGAGAAGGCCGGTAACTTGGGTACCGGGACCCACTCTTCCGGTAAGCGTTAATCAGCTGAGAATTCTGGGTACGCCGGAGGGCCGATGGCCAGAGTGAAGCTACCGGGTTTCGTGTGGCAATCGGGGTCACAAAACGTTGCGACTTCAATCGCATAAATTCGTAACGTATCTCGAAGGGCTTCGGCACCGGGAGGCAACTTACTTGGTTCGCTTACCACAAACGCCAGGCCGGTGGATTGACTGCTCACGGCCTCAAACGGTGCACCCTCATTCACTTTCCATCCAATCGCCTTGAAGACCGTCAGGAAATCCTGCGCGTAATCGAGGGAATCGCTTGCTGAGGGATGATAACAGACACCGACTTCCTGGTCAGGAAACCCACGGAGAACGCGAATGAGCACTGCCTTCTGGAGTGTAGTTAGCTTCCGCGAAGTCGGCTGCATTGTTCTGCCCTAGCCAGTGTTGCCACGGCGGCCTACCCTCTGTCAATGATTCAAGTTGAAACCCAAAGTTAGAGGCATCCCAGAAATCGAGTTCGGCATAATTTCCGGTGAGCGAGAATCCGTTGAAAGGATGATAGTCTCACCCGACGAGGGGCTATGCGTCTTCTGCCGGTAATCATTCTGACGGCTCTGCTGGGCGCGTCCGCGGTCCAGTCGGGCGAGACGCAAACCGAGAATTGGAAGCGGTGCACGAGCGATGACCCCGATAAGAGCCTCCGAGCATGTTCCGCACTCATACAGTCTGGAGACGAGACGGGTTTCAGGCTCGCAAAGGCGTTCTACGACCGGGGCCTGGCGTACGCGCACGAGGGTAATTGCGACCTTGCCGTTAAGGACTACGATCAGTCGCTCCGGCTAAATCCAACCTTTGCCTATGCGTTCTACAGCCGGGGCGCGGCACACGCCTCCAAGAGTGATTACGACCACGCTTTTCAGGATTACAATCACGCGCTGCAATTGAATCCAAGCCTTACTTTCGCGCTCTACGACCGGGGCTTGGCATTCGCTCATACGGGCGATTACGATCGTGCAATTCAGGACTATGAATCGGTGCTGCGGCTGAATGCAAACTTTCCGGATGCGCTATGTGGCCGCGGCCTGGCGTTTGAGCACAAGGGCGATTACGACCGTGCCATTCAGGACTACAATGAGGTGCTGCGCATCAATCCTAACTACACAGATGGGCTTGTCGGGCGTGGCAGTGTCTTCAAATGGAAGGGCAATTACGACCGTGCCATTCAGGACTTCGACCGAGCGCTGCGACGGAATCCTAATTCTTTCGAGGCGCTCATCATGCGAGGTTTGGCGCGCACTAGTAAGGGGGATTCCGACCACGCCACCCAGGACTTCGATCAGGCACTCCGGCTGAGCCCAAGTTCTGCCGACGCGCTCTACGACCGGGGCTTGGCGTACGCGCACAAGGCCAATTACGACCGTGCTATTCAGGACTTCGATCAAGCGCTGCACCTAAACCCTAACGACCGCAATTCGCTCTACGAACGAGGCGTAGCGTATGCGAACAGGGGTGACTATGACCGTGCGATCACCGACTACGATCAGGCACTGCAGTTGGATCCGAGCTTTGCCAATGCTTACTACAGCCTTGGAGTGGCATATGAGCACAAGGGTAATTATGACAGTGCGATCCCCGAGTACGATGAGGCGCTCCGCCTGACCCCCTACGATGCCGATTCATTCTACGGCCGCGGCTTCGCGTACTCGCGCAAAGGGGATTACGACCGTGCGATCCAAGACTATGATCGTGCCCTGCGGATCGATCCAAGCTATACGAACGCATTAGGAGGCCGGAGCATAGCATTCGCGCACAAGGGTGATTATCACCGCGCGATGGCCGACAGTGCCCATTTCCATTGGCTGAAGTCTGGCACTTTAGAGAAAATAATCCGGCTGTTCCACCTCGCCTGTTCGATTGGGGTTGCTTTTGGATTCATTATCAAACGCTTTCGAAAAGGTCCTGTGACAGGCCGGGAATCGTATACCGGGATTTTCCATTCCGGCAACTAGCCCCGATTCACCATCTCGCAATCTTTTCCCGCATTCAATCGCGGCCTCTTGTCAAGACGCACAAAGACGACGCTTACGGTCGTAACTCCTTCCATGAGAAGGCCGGCAACTTGGGTCCCAGAACCTCCGGTAAGGGCTGCCAGCTCAACCGGTCGACGCAACACCATATAACCAACTGATCTGACAATACTTCCCATAGTGAATCAATGCGTACGGCAGTAGTCAATCAAAACCTAAACAGAGCCTTTGTTTTGTCTGAATGGACGCGTGCGAGTAAAATCAGCCTCGTAGACTACTGTTAAGAGGCTTTGTGCAAGTGTTGCATCGACCCATTGAGACCACCGCGTTTA
>Ga0210398_10003652_pt1 | contig 14648 bp, 11 predicted proteins | sample IncBWC4OmetaG_FD_161047 | JGI IMG/M metagenome (GOLD analysis project Ga0210398, IMG submission 161047) | Forest soil microbial communities from Barre Woods Harvard Forest LTER site, Petersham, Massachusetts, United States - Inc-BW-C-4-O | ecosystem: Environmental > Terrestrial > Soil >...
GTTTGATGTCATCGGCGTGATCGCTGGGAGCTATCCAGATGCTCGCAGTGACGTCGGTTTGCACAGCGACAATGGTGCCCGCATCGGCAGCTTTCATTGCCCAATACGTCGCACGCTCGCCGCTCACCGGAGTTTTTTGCTCGGCGTAGGTGTCGGATAATAGCGACATCGCCGGCACATAGCCGGCTTCAGCGGCCTTTTGCAAAAGCTGAAACGATTGCGACGCATCCGCCGGCACTCCCAGCCCGTCGCGATAAGCAATCGCCAGTTCATAGCGGGCCTGAGCCACCCCGTGATCCGATGCCTGGCGATACCAGTAGGCGGCGCCGGCATCGTCGTGCTGCGCGGACCCATCGGAAGCCAAGGTGCCGGATTTATAGAGTCCGCCCAGCGCCAGCTGCGATTTCGGGTCCCCAGCGTCGGCTTTCGCGGTTAGGGCGCGTTTCAGCAGGTCGATCCCGCTTGGATTCGGACCCGGCTTGCCCAGCACTGGCTTAGTCAGTCCGGTGGACGGGGTTCCGTAGGAGAAGCCGGCTTTGCGAAGCGCGGCCAGCGCCTTCGCGGCCAGCGCCTTTTCCTGTTCGAGGCCGATGTCGCTCGGACCGATCATCAATCGCGTCGTGCCGCCGAGAAAAACAAACAGCGTTACGTTATTGGGCGCTCCAATCCAAAACGCCGCATCGCCCAGTCCGGCTAGATCCGTCGGATGGTCGTAGGTGCGCGTGTCCACTTGCTGACGAGCCTCGTCCACGGCGTGAGGGTCGGGTGTCGTCGAGTACCGCACTTCCAGGCTGACGTTCACCACCTTTGCCGGCGTGGGCTGATTAGGTGCAAAGTTCGCGAAGTGGCAACCCTGATCTGGCGTGCCGCTGGTGAAGTCCGCATCCAGCAGCGAACGAAACGGCGCGGTGGGTTTCGGTGGCTGGAGCGTCACTCCCAAAACGCTTTCGGCGTCAGCTTGGGAAAGCAAAGCGCACGCTGTTTTATTCTGCGCATAGCAGGGCAATCCCGAAAGGGCGCCCAGACCAAACAGAACGGCTATAAGGGTCGCAGGGCTTCGCATGGTGGGGAATTATAAATTAGATGTAGGCAGTTTGCCGGTGGTTTGGCAGCTGCGTTGTTGTTTGCGCCCTTGAAGCCAGGTAGCTCTGTTACTTCATCGGTAATATGGACGGACCCTGGCCTTTGGCAACAGTTGTGCAACGATTCGGACGGACTAAGGGCGTAAGTGATTGAAAATATGGCGGGGACGACGACACTCGAACTCGCGACCTCTGCCGTGACAGTTGGCCTTTCAACCGCTGGCACACGCAGAATCAGCAGGTTACACGTGCGGTAGTCGGCAACGGTTGGGCTTATCGGGATACGCTGGCTCGTTTTTGTGCAACGATTTGTGCAAAACATTTTTTCGCTTACCGGCGCGCCTCATTTACGTTTCCGCTCTGCTTGCGCCTATTGTCGGCGCGCCGCCAAGCTAAGAATGCTCTGCATTGAACGTGGCCGCCCGGTTTGCGGCGGACGCGGGCCCTATGGAAATTCAATGATGGGAAGGAGCGGTGTCGAGATTCGCCGTTACCGTCCATGGATTTCAAGCTTCCGATTAGGCGACATTACTGGCCAATCATGATGCCCGCGCAGGCTTAACTCCTTCTCCGCGTGCTAATTAGCAGCGCGTGCACAGATTGGACCAGTGATGTCGAAAATTACCGGCCATCAAAGGAAGAACACGGTTCGGGCTATTCGTATCTCAACGCGACCATGGGATCGACGCACATGGCGCGGCGGGCGGGGATGTAGCACGCAAGGAGCGCAACGAGCGTCAGCAGAATCGCGACGGCTGCGAAAGTCAGAGGATCCGTGGTGCTGACGCCGTAGAGAATCGAAGTCATCAGCCGCGTGAGTCCCGCGGCGGCGATGAGGCCGATGGCCACGCCGATTACGGCGAGGCGCACGCCCTGGCCGAGCACGATTTTCAGAACGTCAGCGCGCCGCGCGCCCAGCGCGATGCGAATGCCGATTTCGTGGGTGCGCTGTCCCGCAATGTAGGAAATCACACCGTAGATGCCGATGCTCGAAAGCACCAGCGCGAGCGTGGCGAAAACTCCGAACAACATCATGGTGAAGCGGCGCGCGGCTAGCGACTGCGCAATGACGTGGTCCATGGTGTCCGGCTCGAAGAAAACCGTTTTGCTGTTGAAGTCGTGCACAGCGCTGCGCACCGCGCCAGCAAACGCATCGGGCGAGCCTGCGGTGCGAACGATGAAGCCGCTGGAGCTGAAGAATGCCTGCATCAATTGATCGGGAAGCTGGAGCGTGGAGGTGTACATCTGCGCCTGAAGGGGAGCGCTGGCGTTTTCGTCGAGGCCGAACTGCTTGGCGTGCGCGACCACTCCGACGATTTCGAGCTGTTTGTAAATCAGGTTGAAGTCGAGGCGCTTGCCGACGGGATCATGATTGCCGAAATACTTGCGCGCGAATGTTTCATCGATGACGCACACGCCGGGAGAAGTTCCACTGTCCTGCGGGCCGATGAAGCGCCCCCGCAGAAGCGGGATTTTCATCACTTTCAAATAATCAGGGCCGACGCTGTACCACAGCGCATCCGGCATGCTGTTTTCTGTTGCGGGCTTGGGTGTGCCGTCGATCCAAAACGTCAGGTCGTCTTCTTCAGACATGGGAACTGCGCCGTTCATCAGAGATACAGCCTGCACGCCGGGGACAGCGGCGATTTTGTCGGTGACCTGGAGAAGATCGGCGCGGAGCTGTTCGGGGCTGACGTTGGCGCCGGCCAGCGCCGACGGGAAGCCCACTTCGAAGCTGAGCACGTTGTGCGGGTCAAATCCGGGATTGACGCTCCAGAGTTCGACGAGAGTGCGAATGGTGAGCCCGGCACCGACGAGCAAAACAACGGCGAGGGCCATTTCGACGACGACGAAAATTCCTTGCGTGCGATAGCGCGCGCCGCTTGCGCCGCGGCCGCCTTCTTTGAGCGTTTCGTGTAAATCAGGATGCGAAGTTTTCAGCGCGGGCGCGAGGCCGAAGAGAATTCCGGCAACGATGGAAATGATCAGAGTGAAGAGCAGGACGCGCGGGTCCATGCGCACGTCACCCGCGCGCGGCAAAGTGCTGGGAAGAATGGAAAGTCCGGCGCTGGTTCCCCATGCAGCAACGAGCAGGCCGAGCGCACCGCCGCAAATCGCAAGAAGAATACCTTCGGTGAGCAACTGGCGCACCACGCGGCCCTGACTGGCGCCGAGCGCTGCGCGAATGGTGAATTCACGCGCGCGTCCGGTGGAGCGCGCGAGAAGCAAGTTGGCGACGTTGACGCACGCGATGAGCAAAACGAATCCGACGGCGGCAAGCAGGACGAGCAGGAACGGCTCGATGCCTTGCACCATTTCCTGTTTTACGGGCGTGACGGCGACGCCGCGATCTTTGTCAGCGTCGGGATAGGTGACGGCGAGATTGTGAGCGATGGCGGCCATGTCCGCGCGCGCTTGCGCGAGCGTGACGCCCTCCTTGATGCGAGCCACGCCATAAATGCCGGGATGGATTTTGCGGTCGCTGAAGAGCGGATTCTTCGTGGCGCTGAGAGGTACGTACACGTCGCCGGGACTGAAATTAATGTTGCGACAGCAAAAGTAGAAATTGGAGGGCAGCACGCCGACGATGGTGTAGTCGGTGCCGTTGAGATTCATGGCTTTGCCGATGACGTCAGGCGAGGAAGCGAATTTGGATTTCCAGAACGGCGCGCTGAGGATGACGGAAGGCGCGGCGCCGAGTTGGTCTTCGGCGGGAGTAAAATCGCGGCCAAGCGTGGGGGCAACGCCAAGAGTGGAGAAAAAGTTGTAGGAAGCCTGCACCGCGGAGACGCGCTCCGCGTTGCTCTGGCGCGCCCAGGTGAAGCTCTGAAAAGATTTGTAGCCGGCGAGCGAGGAGAAAGTGTGACTGTCGCGGATCCAGTCGACGAGGTCGGGATAGGAGACGGAGCCTTCGCCGCCTTCCGGAAACCAGCTGGCGACGGTTACGACCTTGTCCGGGTGCGGATAGGGCAGGGGATTGAGAAGCACTCCGTTGACGACGGAGAAGAGCGCGGTGTTCGCGCCGATGCCGAGCGCGAGAGTGAGGACGGCGACGGCGGTGAAGCCGGGGGACTTGCGGAGCATGCGAAGGCCGTAACACAAGTCCTGCCAGAGCGAATCAAAAAACATGTGCGCGTCGGCTGCTGTCACCCGTTCTTTCAAGACGGTTCGGTTGCCGAAACGCAGGAGCGCGTCGCGTCGCGCGTCTTCCGGCGACATCCCGGCTGCAATGTTATCTGCCGTGCGCATTTCGATATGCGCGTGCAGTTCCGCCTCGATCTCTTGGTCCAGCTTCGAACGGTGAAATAAATTCGTGATTCGGCGAAGAGTGGACATGGCTCACCCCTACGCGTACCTGAGCACCGCACGCACGCCTTTCACTAGCTGTTCGAAACTATTTTCGGCCTTGCGCAATTCCTTCTGGCCCGCAGCCGTCATTCGGTAGTATTTCGCTTTGCGATTCGTGTCCGTCAACTTCCACTCCGAGCGGATCCATCCGCTCTGCTCCATCCGGTGCAACGCGGGATAGAGCGAACCCTCCTCAACCGACAACTGCTCGTCCGACGCCCGCTGGATGTGCAGCACGATTCCGTAACCGTGCAGCTCCCCCATCTGCGAAAGAGTTTTCAGTATCAGCAGGTCCAGACTTCCCTGAAGATCGTTTCTCGCCATTCTCCGGAACCCCTAGACGACTCAGCGTGGTTGACAATTAGCCTAGAACTCTAGGTATGTCAAGGAACATTTTGCGCGCCGCCGAGTTCGTGAGAAGAATTCGAGCCAGAGAGGCTTTTGCCTCTTTGACTCGGGCTACGTGGATGTCGCTGGTGGTCGTTCGGCAGCTGCGGGAATGAACGCTTCGATGGTCTTGTATCCGTTGACGCCCTGACCGACTTTCACCGCTCTGGGGTGTGGTTCCTGGAGAGATCGTCCGGATCCGGCCGCGCACGCACTGGCGCTACGCCGGTCACCCCTATGATGTGTCGGGGGAAATCGAATCGACGCGGCTGGACGTCCCGGCCCTCGGGCTCGTAGCCCTGAGACTCGAGGACCGGGGCATTTGGGATCCACGGGACGCGTACTGGGGCGAGCCAGGCGAGCCCATCGACGACTGGGCGAGACCGATCATCGCCCGCGACCCTCGGCCGGAGTTCGAGATGGAGCAGGTCTTGCCCGGTGTGTATCCGGACGATCCCGACTCGGATCCGATCACCCAATCTAATGAACTCAAAAACGCCGGCGATGCGCGCGCTGCGTACAAGATGCTGATGGAACTCTGTGTGGCCGACATCAGGTGCCTGGATGCTCATGCCCACCTCGGAAATTTCGTGTTCGACCGGCCGGCGGAAGCCATTCGTCATTACGAGGCGGGCGTGCGGATTGGTTCGAACTGTCATTGGGCCAGAGCTTCGAGGGGTTTCTCCCGTGGGGTCACTTAGACAACCGGCCGTTTCTCCGCTGCATGCACGGGTACGGCCTGTGCTGCTGGCGTGTGGGTCGGTTCGAAGAGGCCGAACGTGTGTTCGATCGCATGCTATGGCTCAACCCGTCCTACAATCAAGGCGTGCGGGGCTTAATCGGCCCGGCTCGGCAAAGACTCAACTGGGAAGACGATTGAGCATGACATCGACGGCGATGGTTCAGCGAGTCGATATCGGGAAGGGAGGTCGTTGCCGAGTCCACAGTGAACGTCTGTTCGGTTATCGCCGAAACAGCGAAGGAGATCAGCAACTCATCGATGCTGTCGTGCCCCTTGAACGGCACACTGCGCGCCCTTGACAGCGCGGCCGGCCAAGCGCTTCGCCCCGCCAGGAAGGGCATTTGCTTTTAATGCACCGCGTTCTGCGGCGCCTGTGAGAAGCAAAAAACCGATCCAACGAAGGGAGTTTTTCCAATGCAACAACTTAGCAGACAACCTGCTTCGAACCCGGCCACATCGTCGCAACACCAGGCGCTTTGGCGGCGCCTAAGAAATTAGGACAACAGCCGGGCGAGTTCCTCACACGCCATGTCAACCGCGAGTGATAGTTATGTGGAATAGCTTTTGGCAAGAGATTCTCCGAGTCGTTTGGGCGGGCAAGGTGTCCTCGTGCGATCTCATGCAGCCTGGCGCGCTTCCACGATACGGCGTTCACCGGGACCTGTGCGATCAATTCCGGGTTGCCGATGATTCATCAACCGGCCAGTCCCCTCCGGCGGGAACGCGAATCAAGAACGCCTCATGCCCGAAACTACTGCGATTTCTGCGGTCAACTAGGGTTTTGAATTAGAAACCGTGTCAGCCAAGCCGACCCGGCGCAGCAGCTCCTGAAAACGCGGGTCGCTGCGCAACGGGTCGTACATAGGGTCCACCTTGATAGAGGTAACGACGTTGGAATGGTCGGCAACCGCTTGTTGCAGGAGCGCGATGGTCTGGTCTCTCCGGCCCACCGCCGAATAAACCGGGAGCAAGGCCGCGATCCTCCGTTCCGGTGTCCAGGCATACTGCTCCACCTTGGTCAATGCCACTTCCGCCTCCGCAGCGCGGCCCCAGTAGCCGTAAACAATAGCCTCGAACACCAAAGGCCATCGACTGGTGAGAGTTGCCTCATGCTGTTTGATGAATTCTTGTGCCTCGGCGAACTTCTTTTGTTGCACGTAGGAGTAGATTATGGTGGATGTAGTGTGCGGGGCGCTTGGGTCCATGTTGAGCACGACGCGAGACTGCGCGACGGCGCGATCGTACTGCCTGGCGTAATACAGGATTGTGGCGTGGTCGGCGGCGATGATCATCGATAACGGATCCAGTTGGCGAGCCTTCTCGCTCTCCGCCAGGGCTTCTTCAAAACGGCCCTGCCACGCAAGATATTCGGCGTACCATTGGTGCGCGGTGGCGTAGCCTGGATCCAATTGGATTGCGCGTTTGAATTCCTTTTCGGCGTTTTGCCAGTCGTAATCGTAGTTTTCGGTAATCAACGCCAACGAGGTATGCGCTTCGGCCAGCGTGTCGTCCAGTTGCAACGCCTTCAGCGCGGCGGCACGCCCTTTGGGCATAAGCTCGTTCTGCGGGCCCAAATAGAAAGAGCTCATCAGCCCATCGGTGTCAGCCAGGCCGGCATAGGCACGCGCGTAGTTGGGATCGCGCGCAATAGCCTGCCGGAAATAGTCCGCAGCGCGCTGAAAACCCTCCTCGGTACGCTTGTTCCAGAAATAGCGGCCTTGCAGATAAAGGTCGTAAGCGGCATACGAATCGGGAGACGCCGCGGGCTTGGTGACCGAGGCGGCGGCAGTCGCCTTGGGCTTCTCGCCCAAAGTTATCAGCATTTCGTTGGCGACTTCCTGCGCCAGTTCGTGCTGGAGCGTCAGCAGGCCGGCCAGCTCCCGATCGTACTCGCGCGACCACACCGGTGTCTGATCCTTTACGCGCACAAGCTGAGTAGTCATGCGGACGCGACTCGAATCCCGGCGCACGCTGCCTTCGAGCACGTATTGAACTCCCAGTTCGCCGCCGATCTGGGGCAGCGCCTCAGAGCTGCCTTTGTAATGCATGACCGAGGTGCGCGCGATCACGCTCATTCGGTCCGGGTCCACCTGGCCAAGCTGAGCAATCATTTCTTCCGTCAAACCATCGCTAAAGTATTCCTGGCTAGGGTCTCCGGTTAGATTGGAAAAGGGAAGAACCGCGAGAACCACTTTTTGTCCGGCCAACCCCGGGCGAAGGTGCGCCCCTCGCCATGCGAAAGTTGTGACGACTGCCAACGCCACGAGGGTCAAGCCACCCGCAACGAGTCGCGGCCAACGCCCGTGTGAGACCTTCGGTGCGGCTTGCGCTTGCGATTCCGAGGGACTCGTCAAAACTTCCTCTGCTGGCGGTCCCGACAGGCGTACTTTCTGCACTGGGGCAATGAACCGATAACCCACCCGGGGGATCGTTTCGATGTACCGCGAATTGTCCGGGGAATCGCCCAACACCGCACGGAGCTTCTTGATGGCGCTATTCAAGCTGTGTTCAAAATCGACAAAGGTGTCGGCGGGCCAGAGTTTCTGCCGCATTTCGTCGCGGGTAACTACCTCGCCCGGCTTCTCCAGAAGCATGGCCAGGATGTGAAAGGGCTGGCCGCGCAGCCGGACATGGGTGCCGTGTTTTCTTAATTCGCGGGCAGGAATATTTGCCTCAAAAACACCAAAACGGAGGACCGGGTTTTTGCGTTCTTGCGGCATTTCGACGCTCCAGAGCGGACTGAAGAGAAAAAGGTGGCGGGCCTCCGGTCACCTGTGGGGCCAAAGGCATTTGTATCAAGGAAATGGCAGCTCATCAACATTTCATGCTTCGAGCATTGCTTCAGCCTCACGAGTCCTGCGACAGTCGCCGCAACTGCTGCTTCTGCGCTTTTCAAGCAGCCATCTACAAGGACACTGTTCTCGAAAGGAAAAAAACATGCCGGCCCATGGCAATTCTCCGACACCGCGAAATGACTTCCCTGCAAAGCAGGCACGCGCAAAAAGGGACATTATGAGCAGGCCGTTACGCATCGCGTCGGCCGTAGCATTGCTCGTGGCCACCACAGCTGGTATCGCCTTCAGCGATTCGGTCGGTTTGGTCATTCCGAAGTTCCAGGTATTCGGAGACCCTGATGGCGCCTTTGCCACGATAAACGTCGGGGGACCGACCGACACTTCCACCAACCCGTTTTTTCTGGACATGGGCACAAACGGCCGAACGTGCGTCACCTGCCATCAACCCAGCGACGCTTTCTCGATCACCCCGCCGCACCTGCAACAGCGCTTCTCCGCCACGGATGGGGCTGACCCCGTTTTCCGGCCGGTGGACGGCGCGACCTGCCCGACGGCCGATGTATCTACCGTGGAAAACCGGCGCGACGCGTATAAGTTGCTGCTAAGCAGAGGCCTGATTCGCATCTTCCTCGCTGTTCCCGTGAACGCCAATTATGAGGTGATGAACGTCAGCAACCCGTATGGCTGCAACGCCACGGACGTCATTTCCATGTACCGGCGGCCTCTGCCGACCACCAACGTTTCGTTTCTAAGCGCCGTGATGTTTGACGGCCGGGAATCCACGCCGGTCACGGGAACCACGAAAATCGCGTACAACAATTATCCCGCTTCTTTGATGAGCGACCTGGCGCATCAATCGGTGGATGCGACGGTCACGCACGCGCAGGGCGATGGAACCCGGCCCACTTCTGCAGAGCAACAGCAAATCGTCAATTTCGAGATGCAGCTATTCACGGCGCAGCTGTTCGATTCGCGCGCCGGACTGCTCAACCGGGATGGCGCGAGCGGCGGCCCTGCACTTCTTACCACCCAGCCTTTCTTCATCAGCATCAATTCGAGCGTGCACGCGCTGGTGCCGGCATTGGAACAACCGGGCGGGCTGGTAACTCCAGGAGACGGTCAGTTTACTCCCAACATTTTTAACCTCTACGGAGCGTGGCCGCAGCAAAACGGCGCGTATAACGATGATTTCGCCGAGGCTCGCCAGTCCGTCCCGCGCGGCGAAGAGCTTTTCAACTCCCTCCAAATTCCGATTAGCGGCGTGGCCGGCATCAATGACGATGTGGCCGCCGGGGGACTTCTTGCTGGGGGAATTCCAACTTTGCAAGGAACTTGCGGCACCTGTCACGATACGCCGAACGTGGGCAATCACTCTTTCCCGACTCCCTTGAACATTGGCACAGGAGATCCAAGTCCCAGCTCGCCGCTCGTCAATCTTGGCGGGCTGGATTTGAGTTACTTGCCGCAGATCACAGTGTGCCAGAAAGATCCCACCACAGGTTTGCCGACCAACAATTGCAAAACGACGACGGACCTGGGACAGGCGCTTATTGACGGGAACTTTGATCACGTGGGCAAGATCAAGGGGCCGATCCTTCGCGGGCTTGCGGGACGCGCGCCGTACTTCCACAACGGGTCGGCAACCACCCTTATGGACGTCGTGAATTTCTACAATACACGATTTACATTGGGTCTCACGGACCAGCAGAAGGGAGATCTGGTCGCGTTCTTGAAGACTCTCTAGTAGCAGCGCTGACCTGGCGGGGACCCAATTTGTGCCAGGCGCCAGATTCTCTTTTTGAGCGAATTATAGGCTGAAAGGGTCGGGGAACGGACCTGTCCGTCGCTAGGTCGCGAGCCACTACAAGCGTTTCTGGCTAGCTTCCGTCAAATTGACGGGTATCGGGCCTGGCACGGTCATCTATATATTACTTAATAGGTAATATAGACCCGGACTTTGGCAACAGGTGTGCAACGATTCGAATGGACAAAAAGCGTAAGTGATTGAAAGATATGGCGGGGACGACGAGACTCGAACTCGCGACCTCTGCCGTGACAGCGCCCAAGGCTGATGTAACTGATTGATATCAAACGGTGTCGGCGGACATCTTTTGATACCACAAGGTACCGTTCGTCACTTCTTATCGTCCCTTATTGTACCCAGATTGTGCTTATCCGCTCCCGGCTACGGTCGGCCTTCTTGGCGCTTCTTGCGTTCGGCGTCCTGCTCCAGCATGCTCACCATGAGGCGAAGCCGTGACCGAAACGTAGTCGCGCGCAACCGGTCGAACATCGTTTGCAACTCAACGAATCCGTGGACTGCAGCAAGGTCCAACGTTGCGAGCGTGCCGATCACCTGCAATCCACGATGCCGAGCTATAGTCACGCCGTCTCTTTCGTCCATCAATAAAATGGCGGCTTGGAGTTCGGACGCAAGCGATATGGCTTCGCGCTCGCCTTCGTCGAGATGTGCCAGAGCCGAATCGACGGGCTGCTTCAGGTTCACTACTTCCACCACAAGGGAGACTGCGAAATCCACGCACGCACAATCGCCGGGGTGTTTGCATGGGCCAGTTCGACCTTCACAGCGGGAGGGATCAAAACCCTTTTGATATAAGTTTAGAAGAATATCGGCTGCTTGGATAAGTAAATTGGACCCAACGTCTCAGCCCGAAGTTACCGGTAGAGGGTTTCTATTTGGTCTTAGTGCGAGGCCAAAGGACCAAGCACGATTCCGCATCCTCTTGGATGAACCGCTTGATGATCGGCAAAGACGTACGCAAGAGATTCTCGATTTCTTCGGTCGAACAGTTGGCGGCGCGAAGCCAAATGAACTTGGGTGGCTGGCCGTGGAGAATGCATCGTTCCTGAAAATCCGAATCCTTGGAAACGATCGTGAAACCATTGTCCTTGGCATACTGCCAAATAGCGGAATCGTCGGCGTTTCCCAATCCGCATCTATGAACGTGGACCGACCCAGGATAAACTTCCGCAAGCACTCCAGCCAGGCGAGGAGACAGGTTTTCATCGAAGAGGAGCGTCACGCGGTCGAGATTTCCAGTTTGCGCTCGCGATCAGCAGCATAGGCGAGACACGCACGAATGTCTTCTTCCGTCAGATAGGGGAATTCCCGCAAAATCTCAGGATGCGTCATACCACTGGCAAGATATTCGAGCACGTCATACACGGTGATGCGCAACCCGCGGATACAGGGTTTGCCGCCTCGCTTGCCGGGTTCCATCGTGATGATGTCGGAATACGTCATAAGCGTCACTTTATTTGAAAACCTGGTCCCAGGCAATGAGAAACGCGCTTTCCCGCCCCTCGGTGGCTCGCCAATTCGTTGTGCCCGACGTGAAAAGGGTTTCTTTCTGCTTGGCACAAGCCTTAAGTTTGGGATTGCAGGCTGATTCGTCGACGTGCCAAAGATGCTCGCACAAGACGTGAACCGTGCTTTGGCTTGGTTACAAGAAAAAGCGTCTGGTCATCAGAAGAATTGCTCTTGAGTCTACGCTGCCACCGCATAACGATGATGCAGCCCGCCGAGTCTCGGAAAGGATTGAATCTTGGTTTCACGCGCAGTGAGAATTTCTGTCGGCCGACCTGCTGGCGTGTCCTTCGCGAGTCCAAGATGAGTTCGGTCCTCGTGATAGTAGAGTAGGTAGGAAGACATCAGCCGTTTGAGATGCCGCTCATTCAGGATAATCACGTGGTCCAGCAAGTCGCGTCGGCAACTTCCCACCCAGCGTTCAGCAACACCGTTCTGCCACGGACTGCGAAAGGCCGTGCGAATTGGCTCGCATCCCATGCCCCCCACAGCTGAAACTACATCGGCGCCAAACTTTGCGTCTCGGTCGAATAGCAAGAATCTGTGCGGCTGTTTGTAGGGCCATGCTTCTCGCAATTGCTGTACAACCCAAAGAGCATCGGGATTTCGCGTCACATGGAAGCGCAGGATCTTACGCCGGTCGTGGCCGATGACGAAAAAGCAGTACAGAACACCAAACGTCAGCGTTGGGACGGTGAAAAAGTCCATCGCAGCAATGGCCTCGCGGTGGTTTCTGAGGAACGTCACCCATCGCTTCATCGGGTCCGGATTTCTCGGGGCTCGCCGGATCCATCGCGACACACTCCTTTCCGAGAGATCGAAACCCAGCTTGAGCAGCTCGCCATGAATGCGCGGCGCTCCCCAAGTTGGATTCTCAGCCACCATGCGGAAGATCAAAGCGCGAACCTCTTTGCTGACACGCTTTCGTCCTCCTATTTGTCTAACTCTGGAGACCCACGTCCAATACAAACGAAACCCCGCCCGATGCCAGTTCACGACGGTTCTAGGAGTGATCAAGACGAGAGGCTGCCTCCACCCGGACCAGCACGTTCTCAACGCAACCCAGAACAACTTGTGCAGGGCGGTCAATCGACGGCGAGGTCGTTGCGCGTGCAGAGCCAGCAATTGCCGGCGTAGAGCCAGGTTTTCAAGGACGAGGTCCTCGCGGGAACGGAAAGCGCTGACTATCCAGCCGAGGAGATGTCGGAGCGACGCGATACCGAGTAGCCAGCCCCCATTGCTGGGGGCCGGCCCTCTGAGAACCGGACGTGACAGTTTCCCGTCATCCGGCTCAGGCCCTTCAAACGCCTCTTTCAGGGAGACGCGGTTTCGATACGGAAAGATGTTGGCGATGAACCCTGTCGTGGCACTCTGGGTGAAGTAGGACGCAGTTTTCGGCGCTTTTCGAACCACCCTTCACGAGAGGAACGCAGTGGTGAAGGCGCCATCCCGTGATCCGAGTGATTTTGATATTGCAAACAGCGCAGAGCCCACGTTGTTCCATCCAGAGAAAGCGAAGAGTCCGCGTACCCCGAAACGTTTCCGCCATATGATCTCCTTCGCGTTTCTCGAAGTAGGTTTCATGGGCCGGATCGTAAGGATTAGCGGCGCTCTTGATCTTGACGTGCCTTTGAATGGGCGTGCTACTGGCGAGCAGTAATCGCACTTTGTGCGGTTTACCCTCGTTGTCACACGACTCCCCGAAGAAGGACCAGTTGTTCCCTCCGCGCCGCTCAAAGTATTTCTGTTTGAGCCAACGAGAAGATTTTTTCGGGTGCCTTCGCCGGGCCCATTGCCACAAACGATTGAAGATGGCGTAGTCAACGCGTGAAAAGACGCGTGTACTCACCACGTGCCGATGATAGTTGGACCAACCCCGTATTTTGGGGTTGAGCCAATCGATCAGATCGGCGGCGGACATGCCCAGCGCAGCTTTGATGTTGCCGCGGATACCATCCAGAAAGGTCTTGATATTCTTTTTGGAAGGCTTGATGAGCAGTTTCCCATTGGGATACTTGCGCACATTTTGTCCGAGAAAATCAAAGCCTTTTTCCACGTGCGTGATAACTGTCTTCGCAGGAGAAAGCTCCAGTCCTCGTTCTTGCAGAAACTGCTCCACGAGGGGCTTGATTTCTCCTTCCAGTAGTTCTTTGGTTCTACCGGTGATGACGAAGTCATCCGCATAACGGATGAGATTTACACAGGGAACTTTACCCCCAAGAGACAAGAGAGGCTTTTTTGTCGGGAACTTTTCCTTCAAGATCCTCTCCAGTCCATCCAGCGCGCAGTTCGCGATCGCTGGGGAGATAATTCCACCTTGTGGGGTCCCATTCGTCGTTTCGTGAAGGACGTGTTTTTCCATATACCCGGATTTCAACCACTTTTGGAGAATGGCGCGATCCATAGGGATATGTGCCAGAAGCCAATCGTGTGAGATTCGGTCGAAACAGGACTTGATGTCGCCCTCTAGAATCCACTGTGGATTGGGTCGGACAAGTGTTTTGAAACACTGTCCGATCGCATCGGCACAGGACCGCTGCTGACGAAACCCATAGGAGTTTTTGTCAGCAGTGGTTTCCAGCACGGGATCGAGCGCCATCAAATGCAATGCCTGGTGGCTTCGATCTTTCATGGTGGGAATTCCCAGAGGCCGCATCGTCTTCTTGTCCGATTTCAATATGTAGACACGTCGGAGAGGCTGAGGTTGATAGCCTCTGCGCTTAAATGCATGTACTGCTTGTGCCTTCTTTTCTGGTGTGTCCCAAATTTCTTGGTCGACACCGGGAGTTTTCTTGCCATCATTTTCCGTCACTCGTCGAACGGCGAGAACTTTGCCGCTATACGAGTAAGTCATGGTCCTCAGGGGCCCACAACGAAAGATGAAAATGGGCCCGAGATGGCGTAGCGTTTGTGCAGCCGCGTTGGCGACAGAGGCCGTTTCACTCTGGAGCGAGCATAGCCCGCAT
>Ga0210398_10003653_pt1 | contig 14642 bp, 10 predicted proteins | sample IncBWC4OmetaG_FD_161047 | JGI IMG/M metagenome (GOLD analysis project Ga0210398, IMG submission 161047) | Forest soil microbial communities from Barre Woods Harvard Forest LTER site, Petersham, Massachusetts, United States - Inc-BW-C-4-O | ecosystem: Environmental > Terrestrial > Soil >...
TCTTCACGCCCGTTCGGTCTGGAAAACAGCTCTACGCAGATGGTTTTCTGCTCAACAACCTCCCGATAGACGTTGCCAAAGAGATGGGAGCCGATGTGACACTTGGAATCCATCTGCAGACCGCTGCGCTGGATCCAAAGACGAACCTGTCAAGTTTCGGTGTCCTGGGTCAATCTATCGCCGTCATGTCCGCTGTGAACGAACGGCGTTCGATGGAGCAGGCAGACATACTTGTGACGGTGCCGCTGCTGAAATACACCGCTTTGGACTACAACAAAGCGGATGCCATCATCAAGGCGGGATACGATGCGGCGGCCGCAAAAGCCTCCGTATTATCCCGTTTTTCCGTGAGCGAAGCCGAGTGGGAGGCGTATCTTGCGGCTCGGAATTCCAGGCGGAAGACCACACCCATACCAAAGTTTGTCCAGGTTACCGGGACCTCGCCTGAGATGGCAGAGGCGATGGAGAAGCAGATGTCCTCGCTTGTGGGAGAGCCCGTCGATACGAAGAAAATCAACCAGGAGATGATGACCATCGTTGGCATGGGCCGGTTTGCTACTGCCACCTATTCGATGCTTGAGAAGAACGGCGAACAGGGGTTACAAGTTCAGGCTGAGCAAAAGTCCTATGCGCCACCCATAGTACGCCCTCTGATTTTGATTGACGGCTCCGATTACAACAATGTCCTCTTCAGCATTGGGGCCAGAGTCACATTCATGGATGTAGGGAGCTATCGTTCAGAGTTGCGCAATGATGTGATACTCGGATCGCAATACGAGTTGGCTAGCGAGTACTATCATCCGCTCACGACAACCAGCAATTGGTTCATTGCACCCAGATTCGGGTTCAACAGCCAGCAATTGAATATTTACTCTGGCAGCACGTTGCAGGCCAGCTATCGCTTACGCCAGGCGCTAGGCGGCCTCGATACCGGGTATGGGTTCGGAAGAACCGGGGAATTTCGGCTTGGATATGAAGGTGGTTATGAAAAAGTGTCTCCCGAGATCGGAAACGTGCCGGATCTTCCAACGACTTCTGGAACGACTGGCGATGCGAGGATCCAGTTCCAGCTCAATACGCTGGACGATCCTGTCATTCCCCGCTCTGGCTCCAGTCTCTTGATGTACACGAAGGGATATAACGTCAATCCCGCTGCCCCATCGGCCTTTCCGCTGTCGGAGATTCAGGCTCAAGAGTTTTTCCGATTGAGCGCTCCCACATCTGTGTTTGTCTCTGCCTCTGGAGGCAGTAGCTACGGGTACAAAACGGGGGTGCCGGCATTTTCCCTGGGTGGCTCGCAACGCCTTGTTGCTTGGAACACGAATGAGTTACTTACAAACCAATACTTCCTGGGGCAACTTGGCTATATTCGGGAGTTGGTGAAGTTGCCCCCCTTTCTGGGAAGCTCTGTGAACCTTATCGGGCTATTGGAAGTTGGGAAGACGTACAGGCTTCCACTCGGTGCTAAGCCGCCCACTCTCCCGATTGATTTTGCGGGAGGTCTCATCGTAAACACCATATTCGGGCCTGTTGAAATCGCAGGTGCAGTGGGTGACTACGGCCATGCACGGTTCTTTTTCCGGATCGGTCGGATCTTCTAAGAGTTTGAGACCGAGCACACAGAACCTGCGATCTGCGAGCCCGGGTAGGCCACGAACGAAAGTAGGCTGGGATACCGGAGGTCGGAAACGACATGGAGACGGGACACGCTGTGATCATTCGAGCCATCATGTTCATTTCCACTCTGCTTCTTCCTGTATCTCTCTTTGCACAGGACAGCAAAGACGTGATCGTAATGAAAAATGGCGATCGGATCACTGGCGAGATCAATGGACTTAGCGCGGGTGTACTCTCAGTTAGGGTTCGCTACATAGACGGCAGAATCTCTGTACAGTGGTCACAGGTGGCCCACCTGGAGAGCAACAAGTTGTACCTGGTGCACACGGAGAGTGGCGTCGTGTATACAGGGAAACTGTCAACTTCAGGAGAATCCGACGACCCTCCCATACGAATTGAAGTTGCTGCAACACCGGAGCATCCAGTGGAAATCGCACAGCGCAAGATCATCAGCCTGGGCCCCACCTCCGACAGTTTCTGGCATCGATTCGATGGCGCAGTCAACACCGGCATCCTCTATTCGAAAGGCAATGAATCTGTCCAATTCAACCTGAGCTCCCAGGTAGCCTATAACAGAGAGCGCTGGTCGAGTCAGGTCAACTATAACTCCACATTTGCATCAAGTAGCGGCGCCAATCTCTCGACCCGCAATCAGACGGACATAGGTACGTTGAGGCTCCTGCGCTGGAACAACTGGTTCTACGCAGGCACCGCCTCGTTCCTGCAAAGTTCCGTGCAAGCGATCAATCTGCAAACGACTCTCGGCACAGGAATTGGACGCTACCTAAAAAATAGCAACCGGGCTAGTATCTATGTGCTTGGCGGTTTGGGGTGGCAAAATGTCAGCTATAAGGAATACGCTCTTAATCAAGGCACCCAAAACACGGCCGTCGGTTTCGTCACTACCGACATCAAGACTTTCAAATTCAAGAAGACCAACCTCGATATTACGGCCTCGGTTCTACCAGCAATCTCCGGACCTGGACGTGTTCATTTCAATACGAACGCAACCTACAACATCAGGTTTACCCCCGATCTCTCGTGGAACTTCTCGTTTTACGGAAGCTGGGACACTCACCCTCCCACCACATTCCCCAAGAGCGACTACGGCACCAGCTCAGGACTCAGTTGGACCTTCGGCAATAGATAAGAACCTAGGTGGAACCGGTTGCGATAGTGCATTTCGCGCGGTTTTGCAGCGTCATTCTCTATGCTTCTTCAACTTTCGAGTGATCTCGGGGGCAAACTCTCCAAGTACATTGATGAGGCTGCCAACCCAGGCTTGGGTGACAGCGCTTTGGTATCCCTTGACCAGATAGTCTGGATTCCCAGGCTGCCATGTAGCCGTGATCACACCAGCGCCGAATGATCCGACGTATGGCATAAGCTGCGGCCGCAGATGTTTCTCAGTGCGGTCGTAGGTCACAAAATTTCGCGCAATAGCATGACGAGTTCTCGGCCAGAATCCAGCGCATTTGCAGCGATCGTACCGAGGCTCCCATCCAACCATCGCATTCCCCAGCGACGTGAATGAGTTTTGCAAGAGAAATTGTGTCTGTCGCGTACCGAGTCGCTTGGCAAAACCTTCAAACCCATCTTCCCACTCGGGAGGTGAGTCTCTGACCTGGTCATGAATCGCAAAGAACCCTGTCTTAATATAGATTCCAGGAGTGGTGAAACTCTGTCTTATAAACAGTCGATAGCGTTCGTTGCCATCGAGTGTCACTATAGGTGCGTCTTTTGGAATGTAAGCCCCATAGAGCCAGTTGACCGCCAACTGGTTTTGGGTCGTCGCAGGTTCCACCTGGCTCACGCTCACGCCATCTTGTGCCAAACAGGCATGAACCAACAATGCAAAAATAACGAAACAACTCTCGTGGCGCAGAGCTCTAAAGGTCCGCTCATACGACCATGCAGAATTGCGCGCAACCCTTTTGCAGAGCGAGGCGCAGGTCTCTCGTCGACCAAATAAGATTGAAGGTAAGTTTCGCTGCCTAACGTCATCAGATGCCGCGCCGCTAAATCCGGTATCGGCAGCCAGGACTCGAGACATAACCCACCTCAGGTCTCAGTGCTGAGACTATACGAGAAATACGCAATCAGACGGTAGTTGCCAACTAGCAAAATTTCTAGAGCTCTCTAAAACTCCAGCGGGCTAATAAGCTCTTCAGTTTTTTGCACGGGACAGAACAGAGTAATATGTCGCTCCGACAAAGCAGCATAGAATCAGAAATAGCTCACAAACTGCCTCGATGTAGTTTTCATCCTATCGCGCGAGATGTTTGAGCGCTTCTCGAAGCGGCGCGCTGGACGCGTGAAGCAGCCCGCTAAAGGGTGTATTCATCTCTACGATCAGGGAAAATCCGCCTGAGACCGCTGATGCGCAGATGGCCAGGCTGACAATGACCGTTACATTTCGGGGTGCCAAAAGCCCGAAGCCGGTAAAGATGATTATCGCCCATGAGATCTCGACAATCATCAAAGGGATTGCGGTGGAACTCCTCATTCTCGAAGCGCTCATCCAGCGCAATTGCCCCAACTCAACCGCCATGCGGAGAGCTAAGCCCTTTTTCGCACGCTGGTCTTCATCCGCTGGAGAAAGCTTCTGAATCTTGTTGTATACATCGACTCCACCTTCGCTTTCTGGGATCCAGCTAGATGATTCTGTTCGTTCCTTCGGCCAAACATGATCAAGAAGGTCGGCGATATTGTCTCGCAGTGATTCACGCACATTTTGGGCCTCGGATCCGTAGTGAGCCAATACGCGGTCAAGCATCACAACCCTCGACGCTAGCATAGCTACATCTTGTTCTCGTGTGTCGAAGCTGGTTTTTCCGGAGGATAGCTGCAAACCGAGCAGAAGGGAAAACATTGTTGTCAGCAAACCGACACCCGCTCGCAGGGCTATCCTCGTCTCCTCTTGCAACTGGCTGGCGGGCAACAATGGGCCGAGGTACATTCCCAATAGAGCCCCACCAAATACTAAAGCGAAAACTAAAACGCTAATTCTGACCGCATTCATTGATAACCGGCCTCGAAATACTGGGATAGTCTCCTTGGCGTGAACTGCAGACATGGCTTTTGGCAGTCCCAAGCGATCAGAGATGAAGACACAGATATCTATATGCTTATGGCAGCCATTTCGGGCCTATCAAAAATGCCAGCCGTCAACGAATATTTAGACTGAACACTCAGTGTCGACGGTGAGGGCCTGTTCATCCAAACCAGCAAGCGTTCGCTGCGAATTTGCGCGGTAGTCATCCTGATATGAACGCGCACTTCCAGAGATCCACGTTTTTTCGGGTCACGCTACTACTATTGCTAGTCGCACGATCAGCGCTAAATCGCTACGTTGGAAAAGCACCCCTCAACGCGCTGACGTGGTGTAATTTCGCAGCCGAAAGGCCTGCCGTGGACAAGAGAATGTCAACAACGGTTTTTGCATCGTCCGAGGCGCTGTTCAGAAAATATAGGCGATTTATGTTGCGCGGTATCACCGCGATGACGATCTACAGCGCATTCGTAGGTCCAAACCTCAGTGGCCAAGAAAACGCTCCGGACCCAGAAGCCTACAAAATTCAATTTGGCGGCCAATTCTGGTATGCGACTCCAACTGCAACCCTGGCAGGATCCAGTACACAGGTCCCCATAGACTTCGATAAGAGTCTGGGGTTCCAAACCTATTCGACCTTCAATGGTGGAGTGGATTGGCATTTCAAGAAAAAGCACCACTTATTTTTTATCGCGTCTCCGAACCAAACATCTCGCAGCTCGATACTCAACCAGACAATCACTTTTAGGAACACAACCTTTGAAGCTGGATCCTCAGTATCAAGTCAGTTGCGCACTTACTCTTTTGCTCCCGGATATCGTTACGATCTCATCCACCGTCATTGGGGACACCTTAGTATTGTCACCCAGATAAACCTGCTGGACATCAAAGCGACCATTACGGGCGTCGCCTTACAATCAAGTGGGCAAACTTCCGCAAGTGCATCGGGGTCGGTCTTTGCTCCGCTGCCCGTCTTTGGCCCGGTGGGTCGCGTGTATTTCGCCAAAAATCACCTGTTTGTCGACGGGAATCTGAAAGGAATGTACTTCTTTGGATACGGAAATTTTATTTCCACCGCTGGAACAGTCGGAGTCACGCTAAGCCGGCATATCTATTTTATGGGGGGATATCAAATGGGAAGCAGGCTCGCGGTTAACGGCACAACCGACCGCCTTTCCGTCCGACTAACGCAACGTGGCCCTACCGCCGGTTTAGAGTTTACTTTCTAGTGTGATCTGCGAATCTTGGAAGCACCAAAAGTGTGCTGCGGTCGTTTTGCGAATCTGCAACTGATTGACGCTGGTGGATTGCCCCATCGGGAGATTGCCGTTGACGAAAAGTTTTCCGTCGACGTCGCGTGGAACAACGCGAGCGTCTTATAAGCTTCAGAAAATGGCTCGGTGAGAATGCCTGGGGACCAAAAACCTCGGCTTCCTCGAACTTTAGATCGGTAACTTCCTGAATGATTCACACACGGTTATAACAAGAACTCGCTGCAGTTATCAGGGGGATTTACGCTAATAGTCTGCATTTTATCGTCGTTCGATGGTGGAAGGAGATAGCGAGAAAGAGATGCCATGGAAGTGAACCAGAAAGCTGTCTTTAAGGCTTGGTCTTCTACCTAGCGCGGTTGAAGTTCAGTCGTAGAGGCTAAGTAACCTCCCAGACTATTAGAAATAGCAGCAGACAGCTCAACATGTCACCTGTAGTGTTATGCGAAGCAAGCTTCTGAAACACAAGTCAGATGACATCTATGAGCCCTAGCTTTGCTTAAACAGGAGAAAATGTATGCGATTGAAGAGTCTTCGAATGATAGGCGTCCCGTTGGTTCTCTCAGGATGCATCTTGTTGTCCAATGCATTTGCCCAAAACGGAGACAACAAACCTCTCTCAGACCTACCCAGGCAATTTTCGGCTACTGCTTTTGGTCAAGCTGGCACAATGGCCGGAAGGAGCTTCGGTGCCAATATCTATGTCACTGGGTGGACGACCAACCAACAAGTCCAGGACTATATCAGCGTCCTGAAGGAGAAGGGCCCAGACGGTCTGGTCAGAGCGATGGAGAAGACCAGCGATGTAGGCCGGCTCTCCCCCACAGGCTTTGTGGGCAGCGGCTTTCGTTTTGCCCGGTACAGACCAACAGCAGACGGCGGTCTGCACATCGTGATGGTGACAAACCGTCCAATGTCGTTTGGCGAACTCTATCATGGCGGTCGCTCCACGAGCTATCAGTTTGGTATCGTCGTGCTGAACGTTGACAAGAACGGCAAAGGCACCGGGACCTTGGCTCCGGTATGCAAGATCAAGTTCAACAAGAAAAACGAACTCGAGATAGAGAACTATGGCCAGAAGCCCTTCCGTCTCGCGAATGTATATCTGCAGAAGTAGACCTATTCTGTCTGCAAAAAAGATCCGGCCGCTTGATCGCTATCTAGACTGTTGATGCCCATGTGATCCGCATCGCACGCCCCTAAATCTAGAATCGCAGTTTTGCCGTGAACTGTGCGGAGCGTGATCCAGCTGGGGCGTACAGCGCGCTCTGTCCGCCAGACGAATCCGCCGCCCAGGACGTTGTTCGTTCTGGGGCCAGAATCTATTTGGCTAAAACCAACAGTTTCGAAGTCCGAGTTTGGTTCGTTGAACCCTGGAGTTCCGAACATCGGATGGTTGAACAGATTGAAGTACTCCGCGCGTAGATTGAGGCTGATGCGGTCTGTAAGGTTGAGGCGTCGGCGAAGGGCCAGATCGGTCTGGTTTACGGAGTACGGGCTGCGCAGCCCGTTCCCGGGGGGAAGTTTCCCGTCACTGCCTCCCTCTGGCTATCGCAAAGACAGCAGGATTGAGGGCCCTGCCGACCGGTTGGGACGAATCGGCGATCCAGTAGGGTTGCCCGGGTAAAGCGTCAGCCTGCCCCCGGTAGTAGTCAATTGCGGGCGAGAAAATATAGGTCTCTACGTTGATCGGCGGCGCCGAACTGAGGCTCACGAGAGCGTCCACTGCCCGGCCTCTGAGGATTGCGCTGGCTGCGCATCCCCAGGGAGGCGTCGTAAGCTCGTACGAGACGGCGGCGGCGATGGAGTTCCGTATGTCCGACATACCTGACACTGTTACTCGGAAAATGCCCATCACAGATTTTTCATCCACTCGTAGAGATTGTTTTCTCCAAACAGCTAACGGAGAAGATTTTTGTAGACTTTAATGTCTTGTCGCGAAACTTCGTTATTCGGGACATTCACCTTAGCTGAACGTGTAAATACGGCATAGGTCAAAGTTGGTCAAGCCTATCGCTTTTCGCGGAATACTACGATTTTTGCCAGTTCCCCATTTCACTCTTGTTCCCTAGTCTCACAGCAGATAAGACTGGGCAAGTGTTTCGGGGTTCACTTACGCCATATGGCTTTACACGCCAAAGCTCATCATCACTGGCCAATAAATCGAAGCTCGACGCCGTTTCCGGATGGAGAGAAGAATGATCAGGACTTTCATGAAAAAGCTTTTGTCAACGTTGCTATCTTTCCTGCTGGCATTCACTAGTGTGCCCATTAAAGCTGTTGGGCAGCAACCGGCACCAACGGGATCGAGTGGATATTCGGGACAGGGTACGCCCCTGTCTGCGGATCAGTTGCAACAACTGGTGGCACCCATCGCACTGTACCCCGACGCGCTGGTTGCGCAGATTCTGGGCGCCGCGACTTTTCCGGACCAGATTGCTGTGGCCAACAACTGGCTTCAACAGAACAAGAATCTCACCGGCACCCCTCTCATGCAGGCCGTTGATAAGCAACAGTGGGATCCCAGTGTGAAGGCGCTCACACAGTTTCCATCGGTCCTCGACAACCTGGCGAAGAACCTCAGTTGGACCTCCGCATTAGGGGAGACGTACCACACCCAGGCCGCTGATGTTATGTCGGCGGTGCAGGCACTGCGCGCCAAAGCACAGGCTGCCGGCAATCTGAAATCAGGCTCACAGATCACGGTTGTACAACAATCGCCGCAAACGATCGTGATTCAGCCTACCAATCCGCAGGTAGTGTACGTCCCGCAGTACAACCCCACAGTTGTCTACGGTGCCCCGGTTGCGACGCCAGGGTACAGTAGCGCAGATGTGGCGGCGACCGCCATTCTTGCATTTGGAATTGGCATCGCCGTGGGAGCTGCGATTAACAATAGTTGTTGTGGTTGGGGTTACAGCTACTGGAACTGCAATTGGCACGGCGGCGCGGTCGTATACAGAAGCAACGTCTACTACGGAAACAGCGCATGGCATGGCGGATTCTATGGTTCCACCGCGACCGCGTACGGTCCGTATGGGGCTGCGCGAGTGGGAACTGCTTACAATCCAAATACTGGAACGTATGCTCGCGGCGCGGCTGTCGCGACCCCTTACGGCACGCAAAGAGCGGGGCAGGCGTATAACCCGAACACGGGAGCTTATGCCGCGACACATCAAGCCTCCAACGCCTATGGCAACTATGGAAGCTCGGTCGTCTCCAAAAACGGCAACACCGCTTACACCCAGCATCAAACCACGGCGGCAGGGTCAGTAGGAACGGTACAAACTTCGGCAGGTGGCAGAGGTGTGGCCGCGTCGGGCGCGTACGGCAACAATCTGGCCGCCGGTCAGTCCGCAAATGGCAATAAGTATGCGGCGGCAAACGGTAATGTCTACAAAAACACCGGCAGCGGTTGGAACCAGACCCAGGGAACTCCTAAATCCCCCTCAAACTACTCGGGAGCCAACTCTGCTGCCGCTCGCGGCTATGGAGGGCAGGCACAAAGCAGCGGGACATCGGCTTTTGGCGCAGGCGGGGGCGGAAGCGGTTGGCAATCCCGGCAGGAAAGCGCTCGCGGTTCGGCAAGCCGCGGTGGTGGCGGCGGCTGGGGCGGTCGCAAGTGAAGCAGGATTGCCACAGACGAAGCCAACCTAAGTCAGCAATGATGGGAAACGGTCTTACACGTGAAGTTTTGGAGGATATGATGTTGTTCAAACACCGCAGAATTGCGTTCATGATCCGGTTACTCCTTCTGGCGTCGGTTGTCCCCCTCGCTGCTTGCAAAAAATCCGAGAATCCGGAAAAACCTTCGATCAGTGTTTTTGCTTCCCCTGACGACGCGAGTACTGCGTTGCTGGCAGCGGCAAAGTCAGGCGATCCAAATGCGTTACTGGAGATTTTTGGGCCGGATTCGAAAGAAGTTATCTATTCCGGTGACTCCGTGCAGGACAAGAATGCCGTTGATGCATTCGTGACTGGGTATGGGGTGATGCACCGGTGGCGCAACATGCCGGATGGTGCTCAAATCCTGCTGGTCGGCGCGGACAACTTTCCCTTTCCGATCCCGCTGAAGAAAAATAGTGATGGGAAGTGGTTCTTCGATACGGCTGCCGGAAAGGATGAGGTTCTGAATCGCCGCATTGGCCGGAATGAACTGGCAATTATCGAGGTTTGTGAAGCGGCGGCGGACGCACAGGCGGAGTACTTCGCCCACCCTCACGATGGCGAAAAGGCAAAACAATTCGCGGTGAAGTTCATCAGTGACCCTGGCAAGCAGAACGGTTTGTACTGGAAGTCGGCCCAGGGGGAGCCCGCGAGCCCGCTCGGGCCACTGGCGGCGTTCGCAACGGCTGAAGGGTACAGTGCAACGCCAGAGGGACACGCCGCATTCCACGGCTATTACTTTCGTATGCTGAAGGGCCAAAGCGATAAAGCGCCGGGCGGCGCGAAGGACTACATGATCAATGGGAAGATGACGGGTGGCTTTGCCTTCGTCGCCTATCCGGCCGAGTACGGCAACTCGGGGGTGATGAGTTTCATGATCAATCAGGATGGCGTGCTGCTTCAAAAGGATCTCGGAAAGACCACTGCAGAAACAGCAGCCGCAATGAGCGAGTTTGATCCCGATGCGAGCTGGAGTGTCGTAGAGCAATGAGCGGGTTCTTCCGCTTCCGCCGATGAGGCTCCAACCCACTGCTCGGTAGAGCGAGACTATGCCGCGACGCGAACCGAAAAGGGGATTTATGAAAATCGTCATCTTGGTCTTTCTGATTGCCAGCCTGATTGGCACGAGCGCCACGCAGGATCAGAAGACCGGACACGACTGGGGTTACGACGGAGCCGAAGGGCCCAGTCATTGGGGCGACATAAAGCCGGATTTCGCCTCCTGCAAGAACGGACATCATCAGTCCCCGATCGACATCAGCAAAACCCAGACGGCAGATCTGCCGGTCTTGAAATTCGACTACAAGTCCTCCCCTTTAGATATCATCGACAACGGCCACACCATCATGATTAACTACGCCCCTGGCAGCTTTTTCCGTACAGGCGGCAAACAATACCAGCTGGTACAGTTTCATTTCCATCGGCCCAGCGAAGAAACAATCCATGGAAAGCATTTTGAGATGGAAGTGCACTTGGTGCACGCCGACCCGACGGGACACTTGGCGGTAGTGGCGATCTTGCTGAAAAAGGGCGTGGACAATCCGCTGGTTCATGAATTGTGGAACGACCTGCCCAAAGAAAGAGAAAAGGAAGAGGTTCTGGACAATGTTCCGATCGATCTGACTGCCCTGTTGCCCGCGAACCGAGGTTATTACACGTTTTCCGGGTCGCTGACTACACCGCCCTGCAGTGAGAACGTGACCTGGTTCGTGTTGAAACATCCGGTCACGGTTACAGCGGCAGAAATTGAGAAGTTCGGGAAACTATACCGGCACGACGCACGACCGACCCAGGCGCTCTATGACCGAGTGGTGCTGGAAAGCAGGTAAATCTCCTGCCAGCGACTTTGACCAATCGTTGCTCATGAGCACCAGTCCCTGGATCGACCTCGTTTAATATTCCCAGACGATTCCATACGCCATCCAGGCGTACGAGCGCATGAGTCATCGACTCGATAGCGAGGTGGACGAAGTGAACCTGCCTCCATTGATAACGACATCAATCGCCTTGGTAAGATCTTCAGCTACGCGAGATTTGAACACATAACCAGATGCACCGATATTGAAGGCTTCACTCACGAAGTCAATGGCTTCATGTACTGTCAGGAAGATGATCTTTGCAGGACACCCACGGCCTCCTAGACGCTTCGCCACTTCGAAACCGCTCATATCTCCCAAAGAAACGTCCAAAATTGCAACATCGGGCCGAAGCGCATCGATCTGATCGAGAACGCTGGCTCCGTTTAGTAGTGCCGCCACCACTGTATATTTCTTCCCTAGAACATCTATGATTATCTCCAGCATAGACGGGTTGTCATCTGCCAAAAGTATTGTCGGGAATGACTTAATCACTTTCCCCACTTTGGAACTCCCTCTTCTTAACACGCTATCTGGCGATATGGTACGTGTTAGTAAAAAGGGTTGCTACTAGCAAAAATAGGGGTCGGCACTCAAAATGTTGCGGGAGTCACCTTCGAAAATTACCTTTGGGAAAGGTCAGGAGACAGTTGGGACGTTAGGATGGGACAGGTTGACTGTCGCTTCAACACGCGTGCCACAGCCGGGTTTCGAGCTGATCGTGAATTTCCCACCGATCAGGTGAAGTCTTTCTCGCATGCTGACCAGTCCGAGTCCAGCTCTTGACTCTGAAGTATTGGAAGCGAAGCCGACTCCATCGTCGGCGATAGAGAGGCGAAGGAATTTAGTAGTTCCATGCATCTCAATGTCGACCTTTGTGGCTCGACTATGTTTCGCAACGTTACGCATCGCCTCCTGCAAGACACGAAACAGGCAGAGAGAGATCTCGCCGGGTAGGTTATCGAAGGCGCCGGTGCACTTGCATTGGGCCTGTACGCGATATTGCTCCGAAAACTCTCGGCAAAGGGCCTTCATGGCGACGGCAATGCCAAGCAACTCCAGCTCCGATGAGTGAAGTTGATGGGAAAGATTGCTGACATCGCGGCCAAGGGTCTTCAACTTAACACAGAGCTGGCCAACCCTTGCATGGTTGTCGGAAGACAGATCAGTCATGGCCAACCTGGTTCTGTCGAGTTCTATAGTGAACAGCGCCAACGAGTGGCCGATGTTGTCGTGAAGTTCTCGCGCGATACGGGTACGCTCCGCCTCTTGAGCGTTGATCAGACGCTGCGCCAAATCCATCCGCGCCTCTTCTGCCTGCCGGCGCACGGTGATATCCTCTCCAATCACCAACAGACAGGGTTCCCCGCCAAATTCGATGATCTCGCCCGATAAAAATGTGATGAGGGACTCGCCTGTCTTCGTCTGAAAGACTCTTTGGCGCCCGCGGAAACCGCCGTTGGCAAGCACTTTTCCAACCATGCGCTCGCGATCTTCTGCCTCCTTCCAGAGGCCGAGCCTTAGACTTCCCTTGCCCAGAACTTCGCTCCGGCTGTAACCGGTGTGTTGTTCGTAGGCCTTGTTGACTTCAAGGTACTGCAAATCGTTTAGTCCAATAATGCAAAGCATCGCCGGGCTCGCGTGAAATATTGTCGCGAAGTTTTCTCGCGCCTCTTCTTCTTCCGTCGTTGCGTTGAAACGAGGAAGGAATGGAATTCGTTCCGCCGGCCGAGCGATTGTAAGATCGTTCGGCTCCAGGCGTCTGCCTCCTGCAATGTGCCAGGGAGACGGGTTAATCAAATGCATCGCGGACTGTGGTTTCTTCCTATCAGTAACAGACCCAAGAATACCGTCTGTTAGGGCGGGAGGAATGCGTCGGCCCACACCACGGATCTCCGACGAATCATTTGCTTTTTGCACTTGTTGAGGCATAGGCAGTCCTTTCATCTCAGGGGGACCGGCATCGTTCTCGCCAATGCACAGGCAAGGAGGTTGGATCAAGTTAGAGGAGGTCTTCTAATTTCTAATTAGAGGAGGTCTCCTAAATAGGGGGAAGTCTTCTGATCTATATATGCCGCCAGACGGATCAAACTGTGCCAACTCCGAATGACGTTCTCAAAAAAATTTACAAATTTGACACACTTTGGAGAATCGCTTGCATTAGGTGGAAATGGCTAGACCGGGGTGGATATCGCTACCGTTATCCGAACCAACTCTAGAAACAAAGAGAATATCGAGGGTGTGAGAGTTAGGTGGGGTTAGCGGTAACTAACGACCCAAGATGCCTCAAGGTGGCCTAACCACCTTGCACGATCCCGTTCAATCAATTCCGCCTTTCGGTCTCTGCCGCTTGAATACTTTCGGTCCAGAAGAATAGTCTTCCCTGTACTAGGCACAAACCCAAGCGCTCGGGGCCCGAAGAGAAATTCAATGAAGTATCCCGCGCTCTTCCTGATTCTCGTTGTGAACGGGATGTTGGCGTTCGCCCAAACAGAAGGCGCCCGCATCTCGGGCAGAGTCACGGACCAGAGCGACGCAGCGATCGCCGGAGCCGAATGCAAAATCACCAACCTCGAGACTAACGTCGCGATCTCCACCACAACCAACCAGGACGGGATTTACGTCATCCCCGGCCTGCATCCAGCCAGCTACCGGCTGACCATTCAGAAGGATGGCTTTCGCACCGTCGTCCAACCCAGCCTGCAACTCTACGCGCAAGACGCTGTCAACGAAAACTTCACCCTCGCAATCGGTCTCAGGTCGGAGATCATAAACGTTGAGAACAACATTCCTCTGCTCCAAACCCAATCTGCGGCTGTCAGTACCGTAGTGAACCAGCAGTTCGTGGACAACATGCCGCTCAATGGGCGCAGTTTTCAGTCCCTGATCTCGGTGGCGCCTGGCGTAGTCTTCACCGCCTCCCAGAGTGAAGGGCCTGGCCAATTCAGTGTGAACGGCCAACGTAGCGACGCCAACTACTTCATGGTCGATGGTGTCAGCGCAAACTTCGGCGTTCAAATAGGTCAGCTCAGTCAATCGCTGGGCGGCGCGATACCGGCATTTACCTCGCAGGGTGGCACCAACGGATTCGTCTCTGTCGATGACATGCAGGAGTTTCGTATCCAAACCTCATCGTATGAGGCCGAATTTGGACGTACTCCCGGCGCGCAGATCTCCATC
>Ga0210398_10003654_pt1 | contig 14638 bp, 15 predicted proteins | sample IncBWC4OmetaG_FD_161047 | JGI IMG/M metagenome (GOLD analysis project Ga0210398, IMG submission 161047) | Forest soil microbial communities from Barre Woods Harvard Forest LTER site, Petersham, Massachusetts, United States - Inc-BW-C-4-O | ecosystem: Environmental > Terrestrial > Soil >...
AAACCTGGGAACTCGCCAGCCGCTCGCTAAAGGAGACCGCGCCAGCTTCCATCGCACGCTTATCGGACATGTACGCCTCACACCACAATCGCCAGCATCGCGCGGCGCGTGCGCGCTGTCCAGCACTGAGGCGCGTGAACTTGCCGACATAGTTGCCGGTTGGGCTTTGCCGAAAAAGAAAATCGCGGCGTGGTCGCGCCGGTCACAATCATTAATAAAAAAGAGCCGCCGTTGCCGGCGGCTCAAGGTGATAACAGGGAGGCGTCAAACAGAGTGGACAGGAGCCACTCAATGTCCAGAAGATGGACAGTGTTTGTAATGAACGAGAAAGCTTAACGAAAGGTTAAGGAATCACAGAAGCTTACCGATTCTTTTTCAGATTCAGCGCGAGGCAAACACCGCAACGCGGATGTAAATGCCTGAAAACGCTCACTTCTTGAAGATGCTGTCGGCTGCGGATTTCATCGCCTGCTTGCGCGCCATATCGGCCTCAAGTCGCGCAATCTCGTCCTTAAGAATTCCAAGGCGCTCGGTGAGTTCGCCCGCCGATAACAGCGTCAAATCCTGGCCAATCTCGTGGACGATCTTCTTCTTCGGCCGATCTTCATCATCGACAGCGGGCATCGCGCATTCTCCGACGCGGAAATTTTAACGCTCGCGGCAGCGGTTGTCACACCACGGCCCATCCGCCGCGGCGGCTGAACGGCTGCGCCACCAACGCGCAGCAACCACGATGACAAAATTGTCCTGACCCTTTGAAAGTAAACGGGAAACGACCTTGCCCCGCAACCCGTCAGCGGCTACTAAGAACGGCCTAGGGCGTGCGCGGCCGTGGCTGGATTGGGGCGCAAGAGGGCCAGAACAAAGCCACGCCGTCGCGAATTCGGCGCAAAGCCCGGTAGGTACTCCTTTCCGGGATAGACCACAGTGGCACGGCCGGCGCCGGTTGCCGGTCTCGGAGGGGTTCCTTGGCATTTTTGCGCGCCGCCAATTTGAGTGCCCGCACATCCTGCGCCAACGCTTCGCGTGCCATGCCGCTTTGCGGGATGTCCCGCGCGATTTTGGTCCTCGCTTTCATGGCGCTGACCTTCGTGGCGCTCCCAGGGGTATCGGCCGCGCAGGCCGTCGAAGCCGTCAACGTGCGGACCGATGCCGCGGCAATCGATCTGACCGCCGCGGTCCAATTCGAACATACCGATGGCGACCGCATCCAGGTGTCGACCGCGCCGGGCGACGACGGCATCATCCGGCGCATCGAGGTGCGCGCGCGCCAGTCGGGAAGGAACTGGGCGGTCTTCGCGCTCGCCAATAACGGCGACGAGCAGATCGACCGGCTGATCGTGGCGCCGCATTACCGGATGGTCGGCTCCGGCCTGATCTGGCCCGATCTCGGCCAGTCGCGCATCGTCTACATCACGCCGTCGTCGGGCGATCCGCCGGAGCGGCAGGACAGCGCCGACGCCGACATCTACCGCATCACGCTCGATCCCGGCACCGTGATCACCTTCGTGGCCGAATTGCGCACCGACAACCTGCCGCAGCTCTATTTGTGGGAGCCCGACGCCTACAAAGACAAGCTCAACTCGCTGACGCTTTATCAAGGCATCGTCATCGGCATTGCCGGCCTGCTGGCCTTGTTCCTCACCATCCTGTTCGTGGTCAAAGGCAGCGTCATGTTCCCGGCGGCGGCGGCGCTCGGCTGGGCGGTGCTGATCTATATCGGCATCGACTTCGGCTTTTGGCCCAAGGTCTTCGACATGTCGTCGAGCGCCGAGCGCATCTGGCGCGCCTCGGGCGAAGCGATCCTGGCGGCGACGCTCCTGGTGTTTCTGTTCGCCTATCTCAATCTCAACCGCTGGCACGTGCGCTACGCCCACATCACCGTCGGCTGGCTCGCTTTCCTTGGCGCGCTGGTCGCGGTCGCCCTGTTTTCGCCGGCGGTCGCCTCCGGCATCGCGCGCATGTCACTGTTCCTGGTCGCGATCCTTGGCTTTGTGCTCGTCATCTATCTCGCGACCCACGACTACGACCGGGCGGTGATGCTGATACCGACTTGGCTTCTCCTTGTAGTCTGGGTCATAGGCGCCGCGCTCACCGTGCTCGGCTTCGTCACCAACGATATCGTCGGTCCCGCCTTGCTCGGCGGCCTCGTCCTTATCGTGATGCTGATCGGCTTCACGGTGATGCAGCACGCCTTTGCCGGCGGCGCGACCAGCGGCATCGTTTCCGATGTCGAACGGCGCGCACTGGCTCTCACAGGTGCCGGCGACATGATCTGGGACTGGGACGTCGCCTCGGACAAAGTCTTCACCAGCCCGGAGACCGAAACCGCGCTCGGGCTGAAGCACGGTTCGCTGGACGGTCCGGCTGCCAAATGGCTCGATGTGCTGCATCAGCTCGACCGCGATCGCTTCCGCGCCACGCTCGACAGCGTCCTCGAACAGCGGCGTGGCCGCGTGGCGCAGGATTTCCGCATGCGCACCGCCGACGGACATTATCTGTGGTTCTCGTTGCGGGCGCGGCCGGTCGTCGGCTCCGACGGCGAAGTCGTCCGTCTGGTCGGTACGCTTACCGACGTCACCGAGTCAAAGACCGCCGAAGAACGGCTTCTGCACGATGCCGTGCACGACAACCTCACGGGCCTGCCCAACCGCGAACTATTCATCGACCGGCTGCAATCGGTGCTCGGCCTCGCCAAGGCCGATGCCGCGATCCGACCGACCGTCATGGTGGTCGATCTCGATCGCTTCAAACAGGTCAACGATTCCGTCGGCATGGCGGTCGGCGATTCGATTCTGCTCACGCTGGCGCGCCGCCTCGGCCGGCTGATCAAGCCGCAGGACACGCTGGCGCGGCTGTCGGGCGACCAGTTCGGGCTGATCGTGCTTTCTGAACGCGACTTGGCGCGCATCACTGCGCTGGCCGAGACCATCCGCAAGACGCTGCGGGCGCCGATCACATTCCGCGACCGCGAAATATTTCTCACCGCCTCGATCGGATTGGCGCTCGCCGACGGCGAATCGCAGCGCGCCGAGGAAGTGCTCAAGGATGCCGAGCTCGCAATGTATCACGCCAAGCGTGGCGGCGGCGATCGCATCGACGTGTTCAAGGCGGCGATGCGCGCGCGTAAATCTGACCGGCTGTTGATCGAATCCGACCTGCGGCGCGCACTCGAGCGCGACGAGATCGTCATCCTTTATCAGCCGATCGTGCGGCTTGAAGACCGATCGATCGCCGGCTTCGAGGCGCTGGCGCGCTGGAATCACCCGAAACTCGGCCGGCTGTCGCCGGCGGAGTTCATCAACATTGCCGAAGAGACCGGACTGATCGTCGAGCTCGGCCTGTTCGTGCTCGATCGCACGGCGCGGCAGCTTTCGACCTGGCAGCGGACGCTGCGTCATCGCGAACCGCTCTTCGCCAGCGTCAACGTGTCGTCGCGGCAATTGCTGCGTCATGACCTCATTCAGGATCTGCGCACCGTGCTGGCACGCGCACCGCTGACGCGAGGATCGCTCAAGCTCGAATTGACCGAGTCGGTGGTGATGGAGAATCCGGAGCACGCCGCGCAGATGCTGCATCGGATCCGCGAGCTCGGCGCCGGCCTGGCGCTCGACGATTTCGGCACCGGCTATTCCTCGCTGTCCTATCTGCAACGCTTTCCATTCGACACCATCAAGATCGATCAATCGTTCGTGCGCACCACAGCCAAGGGCACGCGTCCGGTCATCCTACGTTCCATCATCACGCTCGCCCACGATCTTGGTATGGACGTGGTTGCGGAGGGCGCCGAAACGGATTCCGACGCCGTCGAGCTGTCCCAGCTCGGCTGCGAGTTCGCGCAAGGCTTTGTCTTTGGCGAGCCAATGAGCGCCGAGCGGGCGCGCGCGCTACTCGAACCAGAGGCGGCAGCAAACAGGCATCAGGAGGCAGGAATCAGAGCCAAGGTTTTCGGCTCCTGATCGCGGACGGCCAATCCGCTACGCGTGCCCGGCTTCGCTCGACAACATGCCGAGATCAATGCCGATCTTCTTGAGTGCCTTGTCGTATTTGGCGGTGATATCAGGACCGAAGATCAGCTCCGGATCGGCTGAGCAGTGCAGCCAGCCATTGCTTTGAATTTCGGTCTCGAGCTGGCCGGGCGCCCATCCGGCATAGCCCAGCGCCAGGATGGCGCTGGCCGGCCCGTCGCCGCGCGCGATCGCCTTGAGGATATCGATGGTGGCAGTCAGACAGATGCCGTCGTCGATCGGCAGCGTCGAATTCTCGATGAAGAAGTCGGCGCTGTGCAGCACGAAGCCGCGCTCGGTCTCGACCGGTCCGCCGCGCATCACCTTGACCACGCCGGCGCGCGTCGGCAGCTGGATCACATCGGCCGACGGGATGACGTTGAGCTTCACGAGCAGATCGGAAAAGTTGATGTTCGGCGCCGGATGGTTGACGACGATGCCCATGGCGCCTTCGGAGGAGTGCGCGCAAATATAAATCAGCGAGCGGGAAAAGCGCTCGTCGCCCATCGCCGGCATGGCGATCAGCATTTGGCCGTCAAGGTAACCTCGACGCCCCGATTTTCCCGAAGTGCTGCGCGGCAATTTCATATGGAAAGGTTAGCCCAACAATCCGGATTTGCAAACGAACGAGCAGGCTAAAAGTTCACGATATTCCCTGTGATCGATCAATCGCGGCCGGAATTGCGGCGGTCCGGTGGCGCAAGCTGGCTTGCATGTTGCTCGCGATTTTCGCTGCCATTCTCGGTCACGATCATGTCAGTGGCGCCGACCTTCAGTTCGCCCTAGACAGCGCCGATGACGAATCTGCGATTAACGATTGCGGCGGTGACGCTGATCGGTCTCGCGGCCTTGCCGGAGATCGCGTCGGCGCAGGACGCTTCGGACTGGGATGCACAGCCGCACAGCGCTGCCCGGCTGATCGCCGGGGCGACAAGCCGGACGTCCGCTGTGCCGATGCTGCGCGCCGGTGTCGAGATCAAGCTCGATCCGGGCTGGCACACCTATTGGCGCGATCCCGGCGATACCGGCGTACCGCCGACCTTCGATTTTTCCGGGTCCGACAATGTAAGATCGGCCACCGTGCAGTGGCCCGCGCCGGAGCGATTTCCCGACGGCGCCGGCGGCACCTCGATCGGCTATGTCGATCACATCATCTTGCCGTTGCAGGTCGCGCCCAAGGATGCGGCGAAACAGTCGCTGCTGCATCTCAAGCTCGGCTACGCGATCTGCGGGAACCTCTGCATCCCAGCGGAGGCTAAGCTGCAACTTGCGCTCAACGGCAACGGCGCGGAGGACCAGGCCATCGCGAAGGCGGAAATTCACGTACCGCGCCGCGTCCCGCTCGGTCCAAACACCGGCCCGAGCCAGAGCCTCGCTATCCTTTCGGTGCATCGCGAGCCCGGCCAGCCGCACGACCGTGTCGTGGTCAACGTCGCGGCACCGGCCGGTGCGCCGGTCGACCTGTTCGTCGAAGGGCCGACGCCCGATTGGTCGCTGCCGCAACCGGAACCGAAAAGCGGCAGCGGTACAACGCGGCAATTCACCTTCGATCTCGACGGGTTGCCGCCCGATGCCAAGCCGCAGGATGCCACGCTTACCTTCACCGCGGTATCCCCCGACGATGCCATCGAGGTGCAAGCCCATCTCGACTAATTCGCGCGGGACGCTAGTTTATGGCACCGTCGCTTAAACGACATCCCGCGACGGACGAGTTTTCATTGCAAAATGTGAGAGGAAAACGATCATGGCGATTAAAGTTGGCGACCGCGTGCCCAGCGGGACTTTTATGGTGATGACGGCCGATGGGCCGAAGCCAAAGACCTCGGACGAATTGTTCAAGGGCAAGAAGGTGGTGCTGTTCGCGGTGCCCGGCGCCTTTACCCCGACATGCCACAAAAACCACCTGCCCGGCTTCGTGAAGAACGCCGGCGCGATCAAGGGCAAGGGCATCGACACCATCGCGGTGACCGGCGTCAACGACGTGTTCGTCATGGACGCCTGGAAAAAGGCTTCCGGCGGCGACGCCATCGAATTTCTCGCCGACGGCAGCGGCAACTGGGCCAAGGCTTTGGGCCTGACCGCGGACTTGACCGAGCGCGGCCTCGGCGTTCGCTCGCAGCGTTATGCGATGGTCGTCGAGGACGGCGTGGTGAAGACGCTCAATGTCGAAGATGCTCCGGGCAAAGCCGAAATGTCGGGCGCCGACAATCTGATGAAGTCGCTTTGAGGCGACGCCGTAGGGGCGGGTTTGAAACCCGCCCCTACGATCGCTGAGCCCGGATTTCGGCAATCGCGTCGCGGGCGAGTTCGTCGGCGCGCTCATTCATGTCGTGGCCGGAATGGCCCTTCACCCAGTGCCAGTGAATCTGGTGCTCGCCGAGCGCGGCATCGAGGCGTTTCCATAGATCGATATTCTTGACCGGCTTCTTGTCGGCGGTGCGCCAGCCGTTCTGCTTCCACTTGGCGATGTAACTCATGATGCCGTTGCGCAGATATTGGCTGTCGGTGTGCAGATCGACGCGGCATGGCCGCTTGAGCGCTTCGAGCGCGGAGATCGCCGCCATCAATTCCATGCGATTGTTGGTGGTGTTGGCCTCGCCGCCTTTGAGCTCTTTTTCGCGATCGCCGAAAGTCAGGATCGCGCCCCAGCCGCCCGGACCCGGATTACCGGAGCAGGCACCGTCGGTGTGAATGACCACATGCGACAGTTTTTGCGGCGACTCGGCAGTCACGGCGCGCTCACTCCGTAATCGCGCACGCTCTTGACCTTCTGGTGGAAGCGGAGCTTGCGCGCATATTCACGCGGGTCCTTCGGCCGCACCAGCGCGCCGGGCGGCACATCGAGCCAGTCGACCAGCCGGGTGAGCAGAAAGCGCAAGGCGGCGCCGCGGGCCAACAGCGGCAGCTTGTCCCATTCCTCGTCCGATAGCGGGCGGGTCTTGGCGTAATTGGTAAGAAGCGCGCGGCCCTTGGTGACGTTGTAGGAATGATCGGTCTCGAAGCACCAGGCGTTCAAGCAGATGGCGACGTCGTACATCAGCGTATCGGTGCAGGCGAAATAGAAGTCGATCAGCCCCGAGAGCTTGTCGCCGAGGAAAAAGACATTGTCCGGGAACAGGTCGGCGTGGATGACGCCTTGCGGCAGGCCGCGCGGCCAGTCGCGTTCCAGCGCGTCGAGTTCGGCGGCGACCAGCGATTCGATGTTGCGCTCGACTTTGTGCGCGCGTTCACGGCAGCCCTCGTGGAGGGTCTGCCAGCCGGCAACGGACAGCGCGTTGTCGCGGCGCATGGGAAAATCGGCACCGGCGAGATGCAGCCGCGCCAGCGCTTCGCCGAGCGCCGCGCAATGCGCCGCGGTCGGCCGGCGGATCCACACGCCGTCGAGAAACGTGACGATGGCGGCCGGCTTGCCGGCAAGCTTGCCCAGCACCTTGCCGGCACGGTTCTTGACCGGCTGCGGGCAGGTGATGCCGCGGCTCGCCAGATGCTCCATCAGGCCGAGGAAAAACGGCAAATCGCGCTCGGCGACGCGCCGCTCGTAGAGCGTGAGGATATAATTGCCGCTGCCGGTATGGACGAGGAAGTTCGAGTTTTCAACGCCTTCGGCGATGCCCTTGTAGGATAAGAGTTCGCCGATGTCATAACCGGCAAGCAAGCCGGCGAGATCCTCCGCGGTGACATCGGTGTAGACCGCCATAACGGGCTCCAATGCCTCGCGGCTAGCCCGGCAGCCCTGTCCGCGTCAAGCGGCGCCGCCCGCGAGCCACGCAGAAAACCGTGCGTAAAGGTCGGCGGTCTCGGCGCCACCGTCGCGATAGACGACGGATGCAAGCTTGCGGCCGGGAGCATGCGCGAGGCGAAACGCCATGTAGCGGTACTGCTCTGGAAAGCGCGCGGCGCCGCCGGCCAGAAACAAATTATCGTAGTCGGGCGAGGGTTCGACCGGATCGAGCCGGTCGCGCTCATAGATCGCCGCGCGCTCGGCAATCAGCCAGCCGCCGGCATGTCGCTCCAGGCGATCGAGGAAGCGCGAGCAGGAGGTCAGATCGACCGCCACGCCCTTGAAATCCTGCCGCACGCGGATGATGACCGGCGTTTCCGCAACCGCCCGATCCTTATCGAGCTTGATCGCCGGGGCGAACAGATGATGGCGCGACCAGGAGTTGCCGGCGGCGAAATTCGCCTGGCAGCGCTCGACGAATTGTTCGAACGGCCCGCGAAACCAGGAAATGGAAATGTGACCATCGGGCGTAAAGGTGCCGCGCAACTCGTCCCACTTGCCCTGGTCGCGATAAACGCCCCAGGCCTGAATTACTTCGGCAACGGCGAATTTATCTTCCAAATCCATGAGCGGTGCCCCTACGCGCGTACCCTAAGGAGCGGGCTGACGCCGCGCAATTCCTCTGTTATCCAGACTTCCCTTCCACACCATGAACGGAATGAAGATTAAAAAATGAAAGCCACCGTCATTCACGAATTCGGTCCGCCCGACGTTCTACGCTACGAGGAGGTCCCCGATCCCGTCCCGCGCGCCGGCGAAATCCGGATCCGGGTGCACGCCGCGACCGTCAATCGCGTCCTCGATGTCAGCCTGCGCGCCGGCAAGGAAACCGCGCGCGGGGCGGCGCTGCCGCTCATACCCGGAGTCGATTGCGCCGGCGTCGTCGATGCGGTCGGCCCGCAGGTCACCCGCTGGCGGGTCGGCGATCATGTCGCCGCCGCGGGTTTTATGCCGCTCAACATCTGCGCCGAGGACGGCAGCGGCTATGACGGGCCCCGCGGCATGATGGGGATCAAGCGGCCTGGGGGTTTTGCCGAACTGGTCAACGTCCCGGCAAGCGCGGCGGTTGCGCTCCCCGAGCATCTCGATTTCCATCGCGCCGCAGTCGTCCTGCGCCACGTGCCGACGGCGTGGAATCTCCTGGTCCATGTCGCCGATCTCAAATCCGATGAGACGGTGTTGATCATGGGCGCCGGCGGCAATCTCGGCACCATCGGCATCCAGATCGCCAAGAATGTCATTGGCGCGCGGGTGATTGCGGCCGCCGGCTCCGATGCTCGCGTCACGCTCGGCAAGAAGCTCGGCGCCGATCACGGCATCAATTACGCAAACGAGAATATTCACGACGCCATCATGACGATCACCGACGGCAAGGGCGTCGACGTGCTGTACGACAACATCGCCAATCCCACCGTGCTGCCGCTCGCCTTCCGCGGCATCGGCATGAACGGCCGCCTCGTCACCGCCGGCGCCCACGCCGGACCCAATGTCGCGATCGACTTCTCGCACCTCTATCACAAGCGCATCACGATCAAAGGGATGCCCGGCTACACGCCCTCCGATCTGCCGCACTGCCTGGAAGCCGCCGCGCAAGGCAAGGTCATCCCGCAAATCGAGCGCGTGCTGCCGCTGTCGCAAGCCGCCGAGGCGCATCGCCTGGTCGAGGCGCACGAAGGCCAAGGCAAGATCGTGCTCGACCCGACGCTGGGGTGAGCTTTACGAATCGTCGATCGGCTCTGTCGCCCGCACCGAAGGCCGCGCCGCAAAAGCGCCGTGCCAATTGGCAAGGCGAAGATGATCCTTGCGCCAGTTCTCGTCGGCAAATCGGAAATCGAGATAGGACAGCGCGCAGCCGATGGCGATATGGCCGATACCGAACGGCGTGGTGGCGAGCGATTCCGCCTCGCGGTCCAGGCTTTCCAGCACCGCGGCTTTTCGTACCGCCGTGCTCGCCATGTGGATGTCGGACGGCTGCGCCCGCTCGCGCTCATTGCGCAGCGCCACCATCATGTCGAGAAAGCCGTCGCCGAGCGCCTGCCGGCGCAGCGCCGTCGTCCGCGCCTTGGGCTCGCGCGGAAACAGTCTTGCCTCGCCGTCGAGCCCGTCGAGATATTCGCAGATGACGCGGGAATCATAGAGCACGGTGCCGTCGTCGAGGATAAGCGTCGGTATTTTCGACAGCGGATTGTCTTTCATCAATTCGGCATGCGGCTTGGTCATCGCCGCCACGGTGCGCACGCAGGCGACACGTCCGACGAGGCCGCGCTCATGGACGACGATCATGACTTTGCGCACGAACGGCGACCGCGGCGACCAATGCAGTTTCATGCGAGGCCTCTCCCATTCGTTTGCGGGAATGAGCGGAATATCAACTCACAGCTAAGCCCAACTCCGCCGCCATCGCTATGGCCTCTTCCAGGCCTTTCGCGACCTGGCAACCTGCGGCGGCCAGCGCCTGCATTTTTGCTTCCGCGCTTTCGCGCGCGCTGCCGATGAGCGCCCCGGCGTGGCCCATTTGCTTTTGCACCGGCGCATGACGGCCGACGACCATGGCAATGATCGGCTTGGCAAAACCGCGCGCCGCCTCGGCGAGGGCGTATTCCTTGTCGCCGCCGATCTCGCCGCAATACAGCACTGCCGCGGTCGCGTCGTCATTGGCCAGAGCCAGCAGATATTCATGCGGATTGCGTCCGATCACGCTGTCGCCGCCGATATGGGCGACGATGCGCTGGCCGATGCCGGCAAGGGTCAATTGCCGCGTCAGCGCGAGCGCCACCGTGCCGCTGCGCACGATGACGGCGAGACGCCCTTCCTTGCAAAAGCTTGGCGCGATGGAGCCGAGCAGTCCCCTGCCCGGCACGAATATCCCCAGCGTATTCGGGCCGACGAGCCAGCTCCCCGCTTCGCGGGAGAGCGCGACCGCAGCGAGCGCGTCGTGCACCGGCACATATTCGGCGGCCGCCACAATGGTCGAAATCTTCGCGCGCGCGCATTCGGCGATTGCCGCGCGCACGCCTTCGGCGGGCGTATAGATCACCGCGATATTCGGCTTCTGCGGCAGATCATCGATGCGGTCGTAGAGCGGCAGCCCATCCATATCGGTCCCGCCGCGGCCGAGCGCGATGCCGCCGACAAGCGGCGTGCCGGCCGCAACCATGCCGGCGACCTGATTGCGCGCATAGCGCCCGGTCGGGCTGATCACCGCCGCGCGCCATGGCGCGGCATCGAGGAACGGCAGGCGCAAAAGGCCTGACATGCAGTATTCTCCGGGAAGCGCGCCGGACGGCGCGTATGGATGTCACATTATGCGTCTGGCCGAGGTCGACGGAAAAGCCTTGCTGCGCCGCCATGGTATTGCGGTGCCGCGGAGCGTGCTGCTGCGCCCCGGCGAGAATCCGCCCGATGACACCGCGGGCTGGCCCGGCTTCATCCTGAAGGCGCAGGTGCTCGAAGGCGGCCGCGGCAAAAGCGGCCTGGTTCGCCGCTTCGCCAAGGCCACCGGCTTCCGCGACGCCCGCCGGCTGATCCTGGCCACACTCGACGATGCCGACACGCCGCTTCTTCTCGAACAGGCGGTGCCGATCGCGCGCGAGATTTTCATCGCCGTGCGCATCGACGGCACGCGGCAAAGGCTGGAGCTTCTCGTTGCGCCGCAAGGCGGCGAGAACGTCGAGCAATCGGCCAAGCTCGGCCGCATTGCCATTGTGGAGGACACGAGACCCGAGACGATTTTCCCGGAGATCGCCAAGCTCCTTCCGCGCGAACTGGCGGCACGGCTGTCGCGCTACGCGGCGCGGCTGCCCGACATCGCCAGGCAGGAAGACCTGGAGCTGCTCGAGATCAATCCACTGGCGCTCACCGAGGACGGCAACCTCATCGCCTGCGATGCAAAAATCATTCGCGACGAGGCCGCCGATTTCCGCCATGACCCGGACGAGTTTCCCACGAGCCGCAGGCTCGCCGAACGCGCGCTGACCACCCTCGAACGTTCGGCACGCGACCTCGGCTTCCAGCTCGTCGAGACCGACGGCGATGTCGTCCTGGTCACCTCGGGCGCCGGGCTTGCGATGATGATGATGGACCTGTTGGCCGATCATGGCCTGCGCGCCGCAAGCTTCATGGACAATCTGCGCGGCGCGCCCGACGAGACCATGACCGAGCGGTTGCAAATCGCCCGGGTCCTGGCGGCGCGGAAAAATATCAAGGCGATCGTGTTCCAGACCGTGATCGCCTCGCGCTCGCTCGCCGAGCGGATCGATGCGCTGATCGCCTGGATCAGCGCCGAGCCACTGCCAAAACCGCTGTTCGTCGGATTCGCCGCCGGTCACGCCGCGACGCGCAAAATGAGCGTCGACGAGGCGATCGAGAAGCTGCGCGCGCAGGGCGTCGCCGCCTTCACCGACCCGATCGCACTGGTGCGAGCCGCCGCGCAGGCGGTGGGCTGATCAAGGGGCTCGCTGGCCCCGGACCGTGTAAAACGCGGCGTAAAAGCGCTTGCAGGCATCGATGAATGATTTGCCGAAGTCGGTGCGCCGGCCCGGCGCGAGATCGAAGATATAATCGCAATCCTCGCCGGTGCAGTAGAACGTGCTGATCCGGCGCAGCGCGTCGGCGAATTCCGAATTTTCATACCCGCAATCTGGACAAATCAGGAGAATGCGCGTCGTCGGTTGGATTTGCGGAATACCGTAATTGCGCATGGCAGTGGCCCATCGCGCGTCGAATCGCGCCGCGCATCGATTGTACTCTAGCAAAGGTTTACGATTCGGCACCGCCGCGGCGGGGCATATTTCGGCAATTATCCTCAAGTCTTATGCTTGCCCGGACGCACGTCGCACCACACTATGCGATGTTGATTTGCTGCACTGCCGCATCGAAACGAGCCGAGCATGATCTTTTTCCTCACCAGTCATTCGCTGTGGATCTCCGGCATAATCCTTATCGGGCTCGGCACGCTGCTTTCGATGCTCGGCCCGGCGCTGGTCCGGCGCTATGTCGCTCTCGATCGATTGACCGCAAACAACGAAATTGCCGGATTCAAATACGCCGTCTTGGGCGTCCTTTATGCGGTTTTGCTGGCCTTCGCGATTATCGTGGTGTGGCAGAAATTCAGCGACGCCGAGACCAGCGTCGTGCAGGAGGCCGGCGCGGCAACGACGATTTACCGGCTGTCCCAAGGCATGGGTGAGAAGCCGGGAGCCGACATTCGGGCCGCGATCACGGTCTACCTGCAGGCCGCCATCGCCGACGACTGGCCGGCTATGGATCGTGGCGCGCCCAGCGCGAACGCTGCCGCCCGCAAGGCGCTCGACGCGATCTACGTCACGCTGTTGCAATCCAACATCGCCCAGAACTCCGGCAATCCGGTGATGTCCGAACTCCTGTATCAGCTCGATCAAATGACGCAGGCGCGCCGCGCGAGGCTCATAGCCGCTGAGGGCGCGGTCCCCGGCGTCATATGGCTCGTGCTGTTCGGCGGCGCTGTCATTACGATCGTTTTCACGTTCTTTTTCGGAACGCAAAACCTTCGCGCGCAGACCATGATGACTGGACTGCTCGCCATGGTCATCTTTGGCGAATTACTGACCATTATCGCCATCGACCGGCCCTTCACCGGCCCGGTCAAGGTTGAGCCGACTGCGCTGATCGAGGTCCTTGCCGACTTTCAGGCCGGCAATGGTCCACATTGAACGGCCCCGGCCAGCGTCGGGAGCTTGTCGGGCGCCGGGCGGCGCGGCAGTATGACAGGAAGCTAACGACCCCGGTAAGGGGCGCCTTCCACGGGAAAATTCCACGGCTGTGCCGACAGCATCTGGGGCGCGCGCATGAAAACTATTCTGGTTCCGACCGAGCACGGTTCCACCATGGTATCGGCCTTGGATACCGCGCTGTTGCTGGCGCAAAAATTCGACAGCTGCATCGAGGGCTTTCCACTCCGCCCAGCGGTCGCCGATCTGGTCGCCATGGACCCCGACAGCGGCCTGACCATGGTCGCGGTCAAGGAGAACGACGCCGAGATGGTGCGGCAGGCCGAAATGCTGTTCCACTCCTTCATGGAGAGCCACCACATCGCCCCACGCGCCGGCGAGGGCCTGGCCGCGCTGTCGTGGGCGTGGCTCAACGACGCACCGAGCGGTCACGATTTCGTCGGCAGCTACGGCCGCGTCTTCGACATGATTGTGCTGGCGCGGCCGGGTGACGAGTGGCAAAGCCCATCCATGATCACGCTGGAATCCGCGTTGTTCGAGAGCGGCCGGCCGGTGTTGATTGCACCGCCCAATTCGCCGCCTTCGCTCGGCACCAATATCCTGGTCGCCTGGAATAACTCGACCGAACAGGCACGCACCATGGCGGACGCGATGCCGCTTTTGCGCCTCGCCGAGCGCATCACTATTCTGACCATCGAAGGCGCCACCGTCGCCGGGCCGAGCGGCGAGCAGATGGCGCGCTCGCTGAAGATGAACGGCATTTCCGCCGACCCGATCACCATGAAGCCTGCCGGCAAACGCAGCGCCGGCGAAACCATCCTCACCAAGGCCGACGAGCTCGGCTGCGATCTCATCGTCAAGGGCGCCTATACGCAAAGCCGCCTGCGCCAGATGATTTTCGGCGGCACCACCCGCCACATTCTCGCCAATGCTAAGCTGCCGGTGCTGATGGCGCATTGAGCCAACGCCGCGGCGGCCATCGCCGAATTTCGTCCTGCCAGTCGATCCCATGAACGAAACGCACCTGGTCTTTCCGCAACTGGAGACCGTCTACCGCGCGCTGGCGCCGTTCAGCGAGGCGCTGCTGCGCGTGGTCGTCGGATTGTGGATGGTGCCCCACGGCCTGCGCATGGCCTTCGGTT
>Ga0210398_10003656_pt1 | contig 14637 bp, 14 predicted proteins | sample IncBWC4OmetaG_FD_161047 | JGI IMG/M metagenome (GOLD analysis project Ga0210398, IMG submission 161047) | Forest soil microbial communities from Barre Woods Harvard Forest LTER site, Petersham, Massachusetts, United States - Inc-BW-C-4-O | ecosystem: Environmental > Terrestrial > Soil >...
CCGATGGCATAATTATTATGTGGAAGGAATGAACTGGCTCGTGCAAAACGTGGGGATCGACGGCATTTATCTGGATGATGTCGCTTTTGACCGGGTGACGATGAAGCGGATCAAACGTGTATTGACGGCGGATGGCCATCCGGGTATCATCGATCTGCATTCGGCCAATCAATATAATCCGCGGGACGGGTTCAATAACAGCGCGAATCTGTATATGGAGCATTTCCCATACCTCAACCGGCTTTGGTTCGGGGAGTATTTCGACTATGAGCACAATACGCCGGACTTTTTTCTCACGGAGGTGAGCGGGATCCCTTACGGGCTAATGGGAGAGATGCTGGAAGGCGGTGGCAATCCGTGGCGTGGAATGGTCTATGGGATGACCAACAGGATGCCTTGGACAGAGAATGCGGACCCGCGGCCGATCTGGAAGGTATGGGATGCCTTCGGGATGGAGGGCACCCGGATGATCGGGTATTGGAGCCCATCCTGTCCGGTGAAGACAGATAATCCGGCGGTGCCGGCTACGGTGTATTTGAAGAAGGGCACTGCTGGCAAAAACGGCGCAGCGCTTGTGTCGCTGGCAAGCTGGGCGGGTCAGGATACCACGATAAGGCTGCGGATCGACTGGAAGGCGCTGGGGATCGACGCGGCTCATGCGGTCATCGTTGCGCCCGAGGTCGAGGATTTTCAACCAGCGCGAACCTTAGGGCCGGACGACGCGATCCCGATACAAAAGGGAAAGGGATGGCTCTTGATCATCAGGTCAAAGGAATAGTGATCGAAAGCGTACATCCTTTGCCGGGGGCGGAGTCGATCTCAAGTGTGCCGTTGTAATAGCTCACCCGGTTCCGGATGTTCCGAAGGCCGATGCCGCCGGTTTTTTTTGCGGGGTTAAAGCCGATACCGTCATCCCGGATGAGCAATGTGAGGCGGTCGGGCGTCCGGTTCAATATGATGGAGGCGTTGTGAGCCCGGGAGTGCTTGACGATATTGTTCAATTGCACCTGAACAATCCGGTAACAGGTTAACTTTATCCCTTCGTCGCCGATATCGTCCAGATAGGCACTGGTATCGAGGTCCAGTCGCAGCGAAGCTGAAAGCGGAAAATTATCCAGGAGCTTTCGCAGCGCCTGGTCGAGGCCCATCCCCCCGAGCGAGGGGGCTACCAGGGACTGGGACAGCTGGCGGATCTCTTCTATGGCGAGGTTGAGGTTCCGCTGACATTTCTCCAGCGCTACGGCCTGGGTATCGTCATTATATTTGGCGGCGATGTCCAGGTACAGCTTGGCGGCGGCAAGGATCTGGTTAATATTATCGTGTAATTCCTTACCGATCTGCTCCCGCTCCTTCTCCTGGACCTGGATGCTGGTTTCCATGACGAGCTTTTGTTGAAGGTCGTGCTGTCTGGCCAGCTCTTCTTCCGTCCTTCGCCGGTCCAATGCATTCTGGACTGCGTTGGGCAATCGTTCGAGCCTGTCCTTGAGAATATAGTCGCTCGCGCCTTCTTTTATCACGTTAACGGCATATTCTTCGGAAACCGTTGCAGTGACAAGGATGAATGGCGCGTGGAGCCCCTCTTCCCGCGTTATCAAGAGTGCTTCCAACGAATTGAAGGCTGGCAGCGAGTGATCGGAGAGGATGATATCCGGCTGGAATTCACGCAGCGCTTTCAGGAAATCGGGTCTGTCTATCACGACTTTCTTTTCAAACCAAAGCTTCGCTTTCCGCAATACGCGATCTACCATCTCGGCATCGGCGGGAAGGTCTTCGAGGTGCAGGATCTTTAGTGGGCGGTCCATATCAGGAACGTTTAATATTGGATGACAGAGGAGGTTGATTGGTGATCAGCCAGTAGAGGCCGAGTTCGCTTACCGCTTTCGCAAACCCTTCGAAGTCTACAGGCTTGACGACATAGCTGTTTACGCCCAGTTCATAGCTGCTGACGATATCGAGCTCTTCCTTTGAAGAGGTCATGATTACCACGGGGATGCAGCGGGTGGCTTCGTCAGCTTTGATCCGCCGCAGGACTTCGATCCCGTCGACTTTGGGCATTTTGATGTCCAGGAGGATCAATTTTGGGGCGTTTACCAAATCCGGGCCGGCGAATTTGCCCTTTGCAAAGATGAATTCGAGGGCCTCTTCGCCGTCTTTTACGTGTACCAGGTTATTGGCAAGGTTGACTTTCTTTAGAGAACGGATGGTCATTTCCGCGTCGTGGATGTTATCTTCAACTAATAGGACTTCTACCTGACTGGTCATACAATTTATCAGTTTAATTATTGTTCCGAAAGGGTGAAATAGAAAACAGCCCCGCTGCCGGGAGCGGATTCCGCCCAGATCCTGCCTTTATGTTTATCGATGATCCGGCGTACCAATGCAAGGCCGATGCCAGTGCCTTCAAATTCTTCCTGGCTATGAAGGCGTTGAAAGACTTTGAATAATTTATCCGCGTATTTCATGTCGAAACCGGCGCCGTTATCGCGGACAAACCAGATGGTACCATTCCCATTGCCGGTATGTCCGATCTCTACTAGAGGGGCGGCATTGCGGGCGGAGTATTTCAAGGCATTGCCGATCAGGTTGAGCCAGACTTGTTTGAGCAGGTCTTCATCGCCGAAACAGCCGGGCAGGTCGCTGACGAATAGATTAAATTTCTCTTCGGGCCAGCCGTTTAGCAGCTCACTGGTGCAGGCTTCCGCCAGCGCTTTCATATCGACGTTACGCCGTGCAACCTCCCGTTTGCCGAGGCGCGAGAACGCGATAAGGTCATCGATCAGGCGGCCCATCATTTTGACGTTGGAGATAATATTGCCTGTGATTCGTTTGGCTTCAGCGTCAAAAGTGTCCTCATAGTCCTCTTTCAGCATGATGGCATAGCCGCTGACGGCGCGGAGGGGCGCCCTCAGGTCATGGGATACGGAATAGGAGAACGATTCCAGCTCCTTGTTCGCGACTTCGAGTTCTTTGGTCCGGGCCTGCACCTGTTGCTCGAGCGACTGGTGAGCCAGGTTAACCTGGAGAGCCATGGAATTGAAGCCTGCGGCCAGCTTGCCCAATTCATCGTGCCTGTCGACGGGCACCGGCGAAGAATAGTCACCACTGGCCATTGTGGCGGCTGCAAGGCTCAGCCGGTCCAGGCGGCGAGTAAAATTACGGCTAATCTGCCAGGCGATCAGCATGCCGACCGCGACGAGCAGCGCACCGAATCCGGTGATCCAATAAAATAGGCGATCGGCGGCCTCAAGGACGGCGGACCGGGACAGCGCCACCAGGATGATCCATTTGGTGCCGGGGACGGGCAGCGTGCTGGCGATCGCTTTGCCAAGTCCGGGCTGATTATAAGTAACGATATCTTTAACGGTATGGATATCAAAAGGCGGCGGGGGAACGGCTTTTGCCATATCTGTCCACAGACTGCCATCCGAATTGCCGAAATGAAGGACCGCATCGGCGCCCAGGAGCTGGGACATCTGGGTGACAGCTTTGGGGGAAGCCTGTACGACACGCCACCGCACCAGGAAGCCGGTGATCTTTCGGTCCGCAGTAACGGTTGTGATGATCGGATAATATAAAGAGTCGCCAAGATGGTAGAATTTCCCGACGAAATTGGAGTCGGGGTGTTTGGCGATTATCTCCGCGGCGATGATGGAGCGGCCCGGAGGAATGGGGAGGTCTTTTCGGTCTTGCTGGCCGGCGATGAATTTACCTGGTGCGGTCCGACTCTCGGCCGACAGGATATTGCCGGCAGTATCCACCAGTTCGACCCTGTCGGTCAGGGTATCCTGCATGATCTTTTGGAAAACTTCATTCACCCCCGACTCGCTTATCCGATTGGCGCTGGCTTGTGTGATGGCCAGCATGGTTTTCGCGTTTTGACCGAACATGGACGTCAGTTGTCCGGTCAGGCTCCGGAGGCGCTCCTGGCCGATGCCGAGGGTGGCGCGGCGAATGCCCAGGTACGAAATAATACCAAATGTGAGGATGAGAGAAAGCAATAGCAAACAGATCAGCAGTGGCAACTGCTGCCGAATGGACAGGTCATGAAATGAAAAGCTTAAGGGTCTGGGTGAACTTGACCTTTTACTTCCCATGTTAGGAGTTATTTATTCTTTTTGTTGCTAAGAGGTCCGCATAAAGTACAAAATAATTCAATAATCCATCATTAAAATTGCATTAATCTGCCTAGCTTGCTGGTATGTAAAACGTTAGTTATGCGGCTATACCGAACGAAAAAAGGGAATTTGGTCGAAAATCAGGAGAAATTCTGGATTTTCGAAAAAGGGTGGGATGAGCTGATCAACCGGAACGAATTATATGGGTACCTGGCCAATGCCGTGTCAAGGAACAAGGAGGTTTCGGCGATGGAAGCCGCGGACCTCATGGAGCAGGACCTGCTGGCCCCGATTGGTTCGCAGGAAGTATGGGCGGCGGGGGTAACCTATCTCCGAAGCAGGGATGCGAGAATGGAGGAGTCGAGAGAATCGGGCGGCGCCAGCTTCTATGATAAGGTATATGAGGCCGAGCGCCCGGAGCTGTTCTTCAAGTCCCAGCCGCACCGGGTTGCCGCGCATGGGGAAAAGGTCTATATCCGCCGTGACTCCTCCTGGAACGTTCCGGAGCCGGAGCTTACCTTGTTCATCAATTCGCGCGGGCAGATCCAGGGATATACGATTGGAAATGATATGTCTTCGCGGAGCATTGAGGGGGAGAATCCGCTCTATTTGCCACAGGCAAAAGTGTATGACCGGAGCGCCGCTCTGGGGCCGGGTTTGTATGTTCCTCCTTCACCTATTGCGCTGACTACAGTGATCCGGATGTCGATCCGGCGTGGGGCGGATGTCGCTTATCGGGGAGAAGTGGCGATCAGCCAGATCAAGCGGTCACTTACCGAACTGGCGTCCTGGTTATACCGGGAATCGGATTTTCCGGCAGGTTGTTTCCTGATGACGGGAACCTGTCTCGTGCCGGGGAATGACTTTACTTTGAGGGAAGGCGACAATGTGGAGATCTCCATCGACGGGATCGGAACATTGACCAATTCAGTCAGCTACAGACCCAATGGCCGCAACAACTAGACCGATATGGATGCCTTTACGAACTAGACCGATATGGATGCCTTTACGAACTAGACCAATATGGATGCCTTTACGCGGCTAAAGAAGAATTTGAAGGAAGATTTCTCTGGTATGCAGCCGGTCCGGGTCGCTTTGTTGGGAGATACGGCGACACAGTGGCTGGCACAGGCTATCCGGGGCGCCGGCTACGAGCGGGGGCTCGACCTTCGCCTGCGGGAGGCGGATTTCAGCCAGATTGAGCAGCAGGTATACGATCCCTCCTCCCGTCTTTATGCGTTCGATCCCCAGGTCATCCTTCTCTACCAATCTTCACAGAAATTGTTGGCGGCGTATAATATTCTGGAGCCGGAAGGCCGTCGCGACCTGGCCCAGAGCCGCATCTTGCAGGTCGACAGCCTGAGGGCCGCTATCCGGGCGCGTTCGACCGCTTCGATCATCTATTACAATTATCCGGAGATTGACGACGGGGTATTCGGCAGCTATGCCAATTCCACGGATTCTTCCTTTGTTTTCCAGGTGCGCAAGCTGAACTATGAGCTGATGCAGTATGCGATGGCGCAGGAAGGCTTCTATATCGCCGATCTGGCTATCCTCCAGCAGCAAGCGGGCAGGTCGGTCTTCTACCGGCCGTCAGTCTATATCAATACGGATATGGAGATCAGCATCGAGGCGCTGCCGGCTGTGGCAGGAGCTACGACAAGCCTGATCGGAGCGTTGTATGGCCGGATCAGGAAATGCCTGGTGCTTGACCTCGACAATACGCTTTGGGGCGGCGTGATCGGCGATGACGGGCTCGAAAATATTGAGATCGGCGCGCTCGGGATCGGCAAGGCCTTCACTGATCTGCAATACTGGGCCCTGAAGCTTCGGCAGCGGGGTATCCTCCTTGCTGTCTGCAGCAAGAATACCGAGACTGTCGCCCGCCAACCGTTCGAGTCCCATCCGGATATGGTACTTGGCCTGGAGGATATTGCGGTCTTTCAGGCGAACTGGAATAACAAGGTGGATAATATCCGGCAAATCGGAACCGCGCTGAATATCGGTTTGGATTCAATGGTCTTCCTGGATGATAATCCGTTCGAGCGGAATATGGTAAGGGAGGTACTGCCGGAGGTGCTGGTCCCCGAACTACCCGAGGATCCGGCTGAATTCCTGGAATATCTCTACTCGCTGCATTTATTTGAGACGGTCTCGCTATCGGCTGAGGACGAGGAGCGGACAAAAATGTACCGGAAGGACAGCGAACGGGGCGCAGAACGGCTATCCTATAATGATGAAGAGACATATCTGGCCAGCTTGAATATGGGTTCGCGGGTGGAACCGTTCAACCCCTTTAACGGGCCGCGGGTAGCTCAACTCTCACAACGAAGCAACCAATTCAACTTGCGGACCGTTCGTTATACCGATGCGCAAATCCGCGGGTTGGCAGAATCCCCGGATGCCTATACGTTTTCGTTCACCCTGGAGGACCGGTTCGGCGACGCCGGAATAATCTGTGTGATTATCCTAAGGAAGGAGACAGACGAAATGTTGTTCATCGACAGTTGGTTCATGAGTTGCCGGGTATTGCGGCGGGGCATGGAGAATTTTACGCTGAATACGGTCGCGGGATTTGCCCGGCAGAAGGGGTTCCGTTATCTTAGGGGGGAGTATTTGCCGACGGCGAAGAATGAGATGGTCAGGGATCATTATCGATCGCTTGGGTTTTTGGAAGATAGCGGCGGTTGGCTTCTGGATGTGCAGACTTACCGGCCGCTGCCGACATTGGTGAATCGCATCGGGAAATGAATAAAGAGGAAATATTACAAGCGGTGACGATTGTTTTCCGGGAGGTGCTGGACAACGATAGCATTGTCCTGACAGAGCGGACGACCGCCAAAGATATCGCGGAATGGGATTCACTCTCGCATATCCACCTGGTGGTTGCGGTGGAGAAGCGATTCCGCATCCGGTTCGGCTCCCGGGAGATCCTTGGCTGGAAAGATATCGGCGGGATGATCGATTCCATTGTTACCAAAGTCAGCTAACGGATGATGCGATTCCATCATATTGGTGTGGCCTGTCGGAATATCGGGGAGGAGATCGCCCAGCTTTCCCGTGTCCATGATATTGTGTCGCAAACATCGGTCGTCAAAGATCCGGAGCAGGATGCACAGGTGGTCATGCTGACCTTATCGGATGGGACGCTGATGGAGCTGGTTGCCGGCCCGCAGGTGGAGACACTGGTCAAAAAGCATATCGGCCTGTATCATTTGTGTTTCGAAGTCGCAGATATCCAATCCGAGATCGACCGGCTGGTGGGAGAGGGTGCCAGGCTTGTCGTTCCGCCGAAGCCGGCGGCGCTTTTCGACGGGCGAACCGTGGCGTTCCTCCATGTTGCCTATGGATTGATCGAATTGCTCAGTCAAAAACAAGGATAATGCTTTTTCTTTCGCTGCCGTTCCTCCTGTTCCTTCCCGCATTTTTTCTTCTATATTGGTTTGTATTCAATCGGCGGTTGAAGGCCCAGAACATCCTGGTGCTGGCAGGCAGCTATTTCTTCTATGCCTGGTGGGACTGGCGATTTCTACTCCTGCTGATCGGCAGCTCGGCGCTGAATTACGGGCTGGGGATAGCGATGAACCGGACGAAGCAGGACGGCTATCAAAAACTGTTGGTTGCGATCGGCCTGGTCCAGAGCCTGGGCTGTCTTTTGTATTTCAAGTACTTCAATTTCTTCTTGCCGCTGGGGATCAGCTTTTACACCTTCAAGACGATCAGCTATCTGCTGGATATCCGGCGGGGCAAGATCGATCCGGAGATGGATTGGGTTGTTTTCTTTTCCTATGTCGCGTTTTTCCCCTGCATTACGTCAGGGCCGATCGACAGGCCCGGGCGCCTTATCCCGCAGCTGAAGGTCCGGAGGGTATTCGACTACGGGCAGGCTGTGGATGGGATGCGCCAGATCCTATGGGGCTTGTTCAAGAAGGTAGTTATTGCCGATAATGCGGCGGTTTTTTCGGACGAGATATTCAAGTCTTACCGTACACTGCCGGCCAGTGCGCTTTTATATGGTGTCTTTATTTTCACGATCCGAATCTATGCGGATTTTTCCAGCTATTCAGACATGGCAATCGGGATGTCGAAGCTGCTGGGTTTTGATATCAGCCAAAACTTCAATTACCCGTTTTTTTCCCGGAATATTGCTGATTTCTGGCGGAAGTGGCATATTACGCTTACGAGTTGGATGACGGATTATGTCTTCACGCCGCTGGCGATTGCTTTCAGGAATTTTGGTCGCTGGGGGGGCGTTTTGGCGACGCTAATCACCTTCATCGCCATCGGCGCGTGGCATGGGCCTAAATGGACGTTTGTAGTGTTTGGTTTCCTTCATGGCTGCTATTATATTCCGCTGATCCTGCGGGGGACCGTCAATAAAAAGCGTGGACCCATCCATATGGTATGGACCTTTGTATTGGTCATGTTCACTTTTGTCCTATTCAAGTCGAACAGTCTGACGGAAGCCTTCGATTATTATCGCCGGATGCTGTCGCCTTCACTGTTATCGGGTTTTTATATCTTCGAAAAAGTCAATGCAGCGGCGATGCTGGCCGGTATCCTTGTCATGTTTATTGTAGAATGGATTCAGCGGGACAAGCAGCACGCCCTCGAATTGAGCGGCATCCGGCATAGCGGGATCAGGGCGCTGATCTATTGTATGCTGATACTGGTGACCCTTACGTTTGGCCCGACGAAGAATGCTGATTTCATATATCTCAATTTTTAACCTTCTGGCAAGATGAGAAAATTTCTTTTAAAGATTGCTCTATATGTTATGCTGATCCTGGCGGGATTTGAGGGATTATACAGGGCGGGTTTTTTGCCGGTTGTCACGGATTCCACGCTCTTCGATCGCAAAATGTTCTGGTTGCACCGGCATCCGGAGGTCCGGCCAACTTTCGTCGTAGTCGGTTCGTCAACGGCTTTGTATGGTATCCGCTCCGCTAAGATGGTGCGGGGCATTCCCTTATCCTATTACAATATCAGCTCTCCGCTGTTGAATGTAGCCAGCTCAATGATGGTCGTCAGGTCGATGGTCCGGGAATATCACCCCAAATATATCCTGCTGGGAAGCAATGTGGGCGATTTTTGCCGAAAAGAAGATTCAACCTATCGTTATTATGCGGATGCAACCCCTTTTGTGAGACGATATCTACCTGAATTGTTCTATTTGTTGGACTATCATTCGATCCACCAGATCGTTTACCGGAAGTGGAAAGTTACGTGGCTACGGTTCGATCCCTGGGGGGAAGGGCTCAAGACGTATGATCTGGCGATGATGAGACGGCGCCTTGCCGATGATCCGGACGCCTTTCTTGGGCAGGTTTCGTTCGACACGCACTTTCAGGACATCCACTATGACGCACTCGATTCGATGGCACGGTGGCTGCGCGGGCAAGACATCAAGATGATCTTCGTACAGTGTCCGATCCGGGCGAGCAACCTGGCGGATGCTGCCATCCGGGCGAAGGTGCTGCGGCATATTCAGCGATGCGACTCCATTGTAGAGGCGAACGGCGGAATATTTCTGAATCACTATGATGCGGTCAGGGATAACGATTCGCTATTTTTCGATGCGGTCCATCTATGGCCGCCGGGAGGGGATATCTTCACGGATAGTGTAGTCAGGGACCTGAAAAAAATAATTCCGGCACTATGAATTGGAATCAATTATACAGTCCGTTACGGACAGGCGGGAGTCCGGGACGCGCGGCTGGCGGAGCGACGGGTCGGGGCGAGGACGGCGGAGTGGTACGGACGTCGTTCCTGAGGGATTATGACCGGATCATTTTTTCTTCCGCGTTTCGCCGGCTGCAGAACAAGACGCAGGTGTTTCCGTTACCGGGGCCGGTCTTTGTACATAACCGGCTAACGCATAGTCTGGAGGTGGCGTCCGTCGGCCGGTCGCTGGGAAAGGCGGTGGGGGATGCGCTGGCGGAGCGATATCCGGCGATGGGGGATGGATTCAGGGAATTCTATACCTACGAGTTGCCGTCGGTGATTGCGGCGGCTTGTCTGGCGCATGATATTGGAAATCCACCTTTTGGGCATTCAGGTGAAGATGCGATCCGGAATTTCTTCCGTGAGCTGGAAGGGGAGGGGAAGGCGCGGTTCGCGGCAGAGCTGACGCCGAATCAGCAGCAGGATTTTTTGAGGTTCGAGGGCAATGCGAATGCGTTCCGGACACTTACTCACGCGTTCAATGAAAGGTCAGCGGGAGGTTTCCGGCTTACTTATGCGACGCTGGCATCGATCGTGAAATACCCTACCGATTCGCTGAACGGGTTCAACAAACAGCGGCTGGTCACCAGGAAATCCGGGTTCTTCGATTCGGAGATCAGTGCCTATCGGGTGATCGCCGATGAACTGGGGATCCCCCGGCTCAGTCCGAACGCGAATGTATATGCGCGGCACCCCTTCGTTTACCTGGTGGAGGCGGCTGACGATATCTGTTACCGGGTCATTGATTTTGAAGATGCACATCGGCTTGAGATCATTTCCATTGGAACGATCCGCGAGCTTTTCCTGTCCTTCTTCGACGACGAGGGGGGGTATGATGCACGGGAGCGGGTGGAGGAAGTCCTGAATGAGATCAATGATGACAATCAGAAGGTCCAGTTCCTGCGGGCCAAGCTGATCAATCTGCTGATCTTTCGGGTCAGGGATATCTTCATGAACAGGGAAGAGGAACTGTTGAAGGGCGGGCTGGAAAAAGCGCTGATCGACTATCTGCCGGCGCGGGAGTTGGAGTTGATCAGGCGGATCGATGCTTTTTCGGTGGAGCATATTTACAATCATAGGTCCGTCGTGGAGATCGAGATCGCGGGGTATAACGTTATCGGGGGGTTGCTGAGGGAATTTATCGGGGCGATCCTTCAACCCGGCTCGAACAAATCGCAAAAATTAAAACAGTTGATCTCCAAACAATTTGTTATTGCGGGGCGGCCGGACAGTTTGTATCCGGATATTCAGGCGGTGGTGGACTTCATTGCGGGGATGACGGACTTGTATGCCGTTGATCTATACCGGAAGATAACGGGGATCGATTTTCCGAGGATCCGGTAGGGTTGGCACAAAAATTAGTAGTGGATAGTAATAATACTATTCCGCTATGTTCAACCAATTCCCGATTAATTTCCGCTATGACGGAAGACAATACAACGGTCAGATCAAGCCGTTGCACACGAGGCTGCAACAGGGGCTGCCCACTTCGTTCCAGGTATTTCTGAATCATGTATATTGCGGTTTAGTCCGAAGAAGGGGCATCGACTGGGAAACAGATTCCCCAAAATGTGCGGTGATGGTGGATGTGATTGGAAATCATATCTACGAGTGGTATGAGTAAAGGCGATGAATATTAATCAACGGTGCGGCCTTATTGGGCCACAGCGGTTTTGAAAAAATCGGCCAACTTAGGCCCCGCTTAGAAGAATGCATAATGATTACCCCCGCAGACAAAAAGGTATTGAAGAAATTCGGTGAGAATCTAAGAAGACTTCGGAAAGAGAAGGGGCTTAGCCTTCGGGAGATGTCCTACGCCTGCAGCATCGACAATAGTAAGATCGCCAAGATTGAAAAAGGGATGATCAACATCACCTTCACTACTCTATTGCAATTGGCAACGGCCCTTGAAAGGCACCCATCGACTCTGCTGGAGTACGAGCCGGATTAGCCCAATAAGGACCCGAATAGTCCGCTCGTAATGGTTAATTGCTTGTCTTCCCCGTAAATCTGAGAAACCAGTTGTCTTAGTCCATTGCTGTTCCGCCATGTAAATCAATTAACAAGAACAATTTGTGATTCATGGACAGGAACGAAAAATCCTTACGCAGGTTTGGGCAGCTCCTTGCTGTCATGCGCGAAGATAGAAATCTCAGTGTATCTGAGCTGGCTTCGCGGTCCGGACTGGACTCCCGGCAACTCAAACGCATAGAAGCCGGAGACGTGAATATCCATTTTACGACGATCCTCGCGCTGGCCAGGGGCTTGGGAATAACGCCGGAGGAATTGCTGAAATCCCTTTAGGGAGTGGGGGTAAATGTTGTAAATTACCCCTCTTTATGAGAAAATTATTCCTCTTAATCTTTCAATTGGGGGCGATGATGTGCTTTGCGCAGTCGCCGCCCGCATTGCCTATACACGCCGACACGCTGCGTGGCAGTCTTACTCCCGAACGGACGTGGTGGGATGTCCAACGGTACGATATTATCATCAGGCCCGATTTTCTGCAAAAGACGACGGCGGGGGCCGTCCTGATCACCTACAAGGTGGTTAGCAGGGCTCAGCCGGGCATGCAGCTCGATCTGCAGGCGCCTTTGCATATCGACAGCATCCTCTTCAATGGCCATGTCCGGCTGGGATTTACGCAGGAAGGGAATGCGTGGCATGTGAAGACACCGCGGCAAGCGGTGGGAGAAGAGAATATGGTGCAGGTCTTTTTCTCGGGGACGCCGCATGAGAGTACGCGGCCGCCCTGGAGCGGCGGGTGGACCTGGACGAAGGATTCGCTTGGCCGGCCCTGGATGACGGTTACGTGTCAGGGGATGGGGGCTTCCTTGTGGTATCCATGCAAGGACCACCAGAGCGACGAACCGGACAAGGGGGCTTCACTGACGGTGATCGCGCCGGACACGCTGGTGGTTGTATCAAATGGGCGTCAGATTTTCCGGAAGGAGAACGGAGATGGGACAGCGACGACCGAATGGGCTGTAGTCAATCCGATCAGCAATTATTGCATCATTCCCTATATCGGGAAGTATGTGCATTTCCACGAGGATTTTAAGGGCGAAAAGGGGCATCTGGACCTGGACTACTGGGTGCTGGACTACAATCTGGTCCGGGCAAAAGCCTATTTACCGGAGCAGGTGCATAACATGATGCACAGTCATGAATATTGGTTTGGGCCTTATCCCTTCTATGAGGACGGGTACAAACTGGTGGATGTACAGCATCCGGGGATGGAGCATCAGAGTGCGGTAGCATATGGCAATTACTATGCTTTTGGGTACCGGGGGCGAGATGGTTCCGGTACGGGTTTGGGGAAGAAATGGGATTTCATTGTAGTGCACGAGAGCGGTCATGAATGGTTTGGAAATAATCTCACGTCCAAGGACCTTGCGGATATGTACATCCATGAAGGCTACACCAATTATAGCGAGACGCTATTCGTGGACTTTATGTACGGCCGGGAGGCGGGGAACGCCTATAATTATGGGATCCGGCGGGGCATCCGCAATGACCGCCCGATCATTGCCCGGTATGATATCAATGAGGAGGGGAGCGGGGATATGTACCCGAAAGCCGCGAATATGCTGCATTCGATCCGGCACAGCATGGACAATGATTCTCTGTTCCGGCAGATCTTGCGCGGGATGAACCGGGACTTTTATCATCAGACCGTGACCACACAGCAGATCGAACATTATCTGTCCCAACATGCGGGGTTCGATTATCAGAAGGTCTTTGATCAATATTTGCGGTCGACGCAGGTCCCGGTCTTTGAATATTCGCTTGGCAGTGACGGGCGGACGGTGTCGTATCGCTATACGAACTGTGTAGCCGGCTTCAATCTGCCGCTGGTGCTGGCCGGTGATCAGGCGAAGATCCGGATTCTGCCGACGGATCAATGGAATAGTGCCACGCTCGTGGGCGGACAGGCGGCATTGTTGAATGCCGACAGCGTTCGAAAAATGTATTACATTGGGGTTAATCCGGTTAGTAAAAATTAAGCTATGCGATCAATTATTTTGGGTCTGGTTATTATTGTGTGCGCAAGGCGTGTTGATGCGCAGCGGGGCGGCGGAGTGAAGTGGGCAAAGGATGGAAAGGGGTACTATGCAATCGAAAGCAACTCACTTGTTCGTTATGATCTGCCTTCCTTTACGCGGGTGGTCATTGCGGATGCGGCGCAGATGAAGCATGGAGGGAAGGATCAGCCGATTGCGGTCCAGGGATTCACGACAAGCGACGACGAGAAGAAATGGCTGTTGTATACCAACAGTAAAAAAGTATGGCGGCTCAATACGCGGGGCGACTACTGGGTACTGGATTTGACTGCGCATTCGCTCAAGCAGCTTGGCATTGGAAGACCGGCTTCTTCGCTGATGTTTGCCAAGCTATCGCCGGATGGCGCGAAGGCGGCGTATAGCAGCGAGCATAATCTCTATGCAGAGGACCTGGCTTCGGGTGTGATCACGCCATTGACCAGCGACGGCGCATTTCGGCTGATCAACGGAACGTTCGACTGGGCTTATGAAGAAGAGTTCAGCTGCAGGGACGGATTCCGCTGGAGCCCGGACAGCAAGAGTATTGCATACTGGCAGATCGACGCCACGGGTATCCGAAATTTTCTACTGATGGACAATACCGATTCGCTTTATTCCTTTACGGTCCCGGTGGAGTATCCGAAAGTGGGTGAAGATCCTTCGGCTTGCCGGGTGGGCGTCGTGCACCTGGCGGCGGGTCCGAACGTGGCGGCAGGTAAGACGGTCTGGATGCAGGTGCCGGGGGACAGCCGGCA
>Ga0210398_10003657_pt1 | contig 14636 bp, 8 predicted proteins | sample IncBWC4OmetaG_FD_161047 | JGI IMG/M metagenome (GOLD analysis project Ga0210398, IMG submission 161047) | Forest soil microbial communities from Barre Woods Harvard Forest LTER site, Petersham, Massachusetts, United States - Inc-BW-C-4-O | ecosystem: Environmental > Terrestrial > Soil >...
CTTCGCCATGTGCGACCTGTGCGCGGCGGAGTACCAGGATCCGGCCGACCGCCGCTACCACGCCCAGCCGACGTGCTGCCCGGCCTGCGGCCCCCGGCTCACGCTGTTCGACGCCGCGGGACACGCTCTGCCCGTCGGCCCCCTGGACCGTGGCGGACCGCCGGACCGGGCGGAGCCGCTGGACGGCGACGTCCTGGATGCCGCGGCCGGGCTGCTGCGCGACGGGCGGATCGTCGCCGTGAAGGGCCTGGGCGGGTATCACCTCGCGGCGGATGCGACGCGCGAGGACGCGGTCGCGGCGCTGCGCGCCCGCAAGCACCGGGAGGACAAGCCGTTCGCGGTGCTGGCCGCCGACCTCGAGGCGGCGCGCCGGCTGTGCGAGGTCGGCGAAGCCGCCGCGAGCCTGCTCACCAGCCGCGCCCGGCCGATCGTGCTGCTGCCCCGCCTGCCGGGGGCGGCGGTCGCCCCGGCGACGGCGCCGGGCAACCGCGACCTCGGGATCATGCTGCCCTACACCCCGCTGCATCACCTGCTGGTCCGCGCCCTGATCCGAACCGGCGCCGGACCGATCGTGCTGACCAGCGGGAACGTCTCGGACGAGCCGATCGCCTACCGCGACGCCGACGCGCTGGACCGGCTCGCCGGGATCGCGGACGCGTTCCTCACGCACGACCGGGCGATTCACATCAGGACCGACGACTCGGTGACCCGCGCGTTCCGCGGCCGCCCGACGCCGGTGCGGCGCTCCCGCGGCTACGTCCCGGAACCAGTCGCCGTGCCCGGCGGCTTCCCCCGCCCCGTGCTCGCCTGCGGCGCCGAACTGAAGAACACGTTCTGCCTGGCCAAAGACCGGCACGCGTTCATCTCGCACCACATCGGGGACCTGGAGAACGCCGAGACGCTGCGCTCGTTCACCGAGGGGATCGAACACTTCCGCCGCCTGTTCGACGTCGATCCCCGCGTGGTGGCCTACGACCTGCACCCGGAGTACCTGTCGACCAAGTACGCGCTCGACCTGCCGGACGTGGACCTGGCGGGCGTCCAGCACCACCACGCTCACGTCGCCTCCTGCCTGGCCGACAACGGCTGGCCGCCGGCGGGCGGCCGCGTCATCGGGGTGGCCTTCGACGGCACCGGCTACGGCACCGACGGCACGATCTGGGGCGGCGAGTTCCTGGTCGCGGACTACGCCAGCGTCGAGCGCGCCGGCCACCTCGCCCCGGTCCCCATGCCCGGCGGCCAGGCCGCCATCAGGCAACCCTGGCGCATGGCCGCCGCCTACCTGGAGGGCCTCGACGCGGCCCGCCTGGACGTCGCCGGCCGCAACCGCGACCGTTGGCCCGCCGTCGTGTCGATGGCCCGCAAGGGCGTCAACGCGCCGCTCAGCTCCAGTGCCGGACGCCTGTTCGACGCGGCCGCGGCGATCCTGGGCGTTCGCGACACGATCAACTACGAGGGCCAGGCCGCCATCGAACTCGAGCAGCTGGCCAGCCCCGCCGAGCGGGGCGCCTACCGCGCGGCCATCGAACCGGGCGAGCCCTTCCGCGTCCGCGGCGCGGACCTCATCCGCGCCGCCGTGGCCGACCTCGCCGCCGCAGTCCCGCGCCCCGTCGTCGCCGCCCGCTTCCACAACGGGGTGGCCGGCCTGGTGGAGGCGGGCTGCCTGCTGCTCCGCGAGCGTCACGGCCTGACCACGGTGGCCCTGTCCGGCGGGGTATTCCAGAACATGCTATTGCTCAACCACGTGGTGACCCGGCTGGAGGAACGCGGCTTCGAGGTCCTGACCCATTCCCGCGTCCCGTGCAACGACGGCGGCATCAGCCTCGGCCAGGCGGTCATCGCCGCGGCCCGGGACAGGCTGGGCTCGTGAGTTTCCGGTCTCAGCCGACCAGCAGCACGAGCTTCCCGCGCACGTGGCCCTGCTCGCTCACCCGGTGCGCCTCGGCCACCTCGGCGAGCGGGAAGGTCTGCGCGACCGGGAGCGAGAAGCGCCCGGACGCGATCAGCTCGCCGATCCCGCCGAGCGCGTGGACCGCGCGGCCTGCATCGCCGCTGCTGAACGTCACCCCGTGCTCCTGGGCGCCGCCGAAGTCGGCGATCGTGATGACGTGCCCGGCACCGCCGGCGAGTTCGATGAGCTCGGGCAGCACGCCGCTCCCGGCGACGTCGAGCGCGACGTCGACGCCGCCGGGAGCGAGCGCGCGAACCCGGCCGGCGAGGCCCTCGCCGTAGGCGACAGGCTCGGCCCCCAGCGAGCGCAGGTAGTCATGGTTGGCCGGACTGGCGGTCCCGATCACGCGCGCGCCGCGCACCACGGCGAGCTGAACCGCCGCGCTGCCGACGCTTCCGGAAGCGCCGTTGATGAGGAGCGTGCTGCCGCTCCCGACGCCGAGCTGGTCAAGCGCGCGCGTGGCCGTCTCGATGGCGGCCGGCAGCGCGGCAGCGCCGGGGAAGTCAAGCGACGGCGGGATCGGCGCATAGTAGGACAGCACCGCCAGCTCGGCCTGGGCCGCCCCCTCGGCGGAGAAGCCGAACACGCGATCGCCGACAGCCACGTCCGCAACGCCCTCGCCGAGCTCGTCGACGACGCCCGCCGCCTCGTAGCCCATCGTCTGCGGGAGCTCCCCGTCCATCAGGCCCTCGCGCTTCTTCCAGTCGCTCGGGTTGACGCCGGCCGCGCGCACCGCGATCCGGACCTGGCCGGGACCCGGACGCGGATCGGGGAGATCCACGATCTCCAGGACCTCCGGGCCCCCGAACCGGCTGAAACGAACCGCCTTCATCGTTCGCTCCGATCTCTACTCAGGGTGTCGCACTCCCGGGCGGCCTTTGCCGTCGCTCCGTCCAATCTGGACACGCCGCGCGACGGCGAGGAATGCTCGCACACGACCGTCAAATCTTTGTTCTTATCGGACGCCACCCCTCTCCGAGTTAATCAGCGAGAAATATTCCATTACATAGCAGAAACCGTCGTGCGGCCTGGCGCGTGGAAGATGCAGGTGGACGCGACGCATTTCAGGAGGGAACGATGAGCAGCGATGCCGGTGCCGGAAAAGTCGCAGCGATGCCGGTAATGGAGACCGCCCAGGAGTACGCGGCGTTCAAGGTTGAGCAACGCGGGATCGACCTGATCCCGGACTCAGAACGCAAGATGACGCCCGGCGGCCTATTCTGGCTGTGGGCGGGTGGCGTGTTCAACGTGGAGTATCTCTTCTACGGCACGCTGATCATGACGTTCGGCCTGTCGGTGGTGCAGGCGGTGCTGGCGATCATCATCGGCAACCTGACCTACGCGTTCCTCGGCTTGGCCAGCCTGCAGGGGCCGAAGACCGGGACCACCGCCTTCATGGTCTCCCGCGCCCCGTTCGGGCAGAACGGGAACAGGCTGGTCGCGCTGTTCAACTGGGCGACGCAGGTCGGGTTCGAGATCGAGGGCGTCTACTTCGTCGTCGCCACCGTCATCCTGCTGTTCAGCCACTACGGCACCACGCTGAACACGGCGGGCAAGATCGGCGTCATCATCGTCGCGGTGCTCATCCAGATGGTTCTCCCGCTGCTGGGGCACGCGACGATCAGCAGGATCTTCCGCTACCTCGCCTATGTGTTCATCGTGCTCTTCGCGCTGCTCGCGGCCTTCACCTTCCAGCGGCTGCACCTGTCCACGTTCCACGTGCACGCCGCGACGCTCGCGGTGTGGACGACCGCGCTGGTGACGATCATCTCGGTCGGCGGCCTTGGCTGGACGGAGAACGGGAACGACTACTCCCGATACCTGCCGCGCAGCACGCCCGGCCACCAGACGTTCTGGGCCGCGGCCTTGGGCGGCGCGATCCCCTCGGTCATCCTGGAACTGCTCGGCGTGTTCGCCTACACGGTCACCACCAAGACGGTCGGGATCGCGCAGCTCGGCATCCCGCAGACGTTCGACAGCTGGTTCGTCGTGCCGTTCCTGATCTTCGCGATCTTCCAGCTGCTCGCGATCAACACGCTCGACCTGTACTCCTCCGGCGTCACGCTGCAGGCGCTCGGCGTGCCGGTCAGGCGCTGGGGCGCGGTCATCATCGACTCCGTGATCTGCGGCGTGGTCACCGGCATCATCTTGTTCCACGGCAACTTCTACGCCGACTTCGCCGGGTTCCTGCTCTACATCATCGTGTGGCTGTCGGCGTGGTTCGGAGTCCTTATCACGGACTACCTGCTGCGCCGTAAGCGCTACGACGCCGCGTCGCTTGTCGCCGAGCGCGGCGGGCTGTACTGGCGTAACGGCGGTTTTCACTGGCCGGCGCTCATCGCCCTGGCGGCCGGCATCGTGGCGGCGCTGATGTGGATCAACGCGGCCTACGACGTGCCGTCTTACACCGGGCCGATCTCGAATCACTTCCCCGGCCTGGCGGGCGGCGACTTCAGCTGGGCGCTGGGGATCATCGTCAGCTCGCTGGTCTACTGGGCGCTCGCCGCCCGCGGCGTCCGGGAGGAAGCCAAGGCGACGGCTGCAGCATGACATTCGCCGCTGAATCGTTCGTCGCTGGATTGCCGAAGGCCGAGCTGCACCTGCACCTCGAGGGCACGCTGGAGCGGGAACTGCGGGAGGCGCTGGCGGCGCGTAACGGGATCGCCGCGCCCGCCGTGCCGCCGTTCCATGACCTCACCTCCTTCCTCGTCGGGTACTACGCCAGCATGCAGGTACTGCGTACCGAGGCGGACTTCTATGACCTCGCGATGGCCTACTTCCGCAAGGCGTGCTCGCAGAACGTCGTGTACGCGGAGGTGTTCTTCGACCCTCAGGCGCACACCAGCCGCGGCGTCCCGTTCGCGGCGGTCATCGACGGTCTTGACCGGGCACGCCGGGAGGCCGCTGACAGGCTCGGGCTGCGTGCGCAGCTGATCATGTGCTTCCTGCGTGACATGCCCGCGTCGTCCGCGATGGACACGCTCAAGCAGTCCTTGCCGTACCGCGACAGGATCGTTGGGGTAGGCCTGGATTCCGACGAGCGGGACAACCCGCCGCTGAAGTTCGCCGACGTCTTCGAAAGGTCTCGGGCCGAGGGCTACCGGCTGACCATGCACTGCGATGTCGACCAGGCGGACGCGGTCGCGCACATCTGGCAGTGCGTGGACGAGATCGGGGCCGAGCGGATCGATCATGGCGTCAACTGCCTGGCGGATGCCGCACTGGTGGCGCGCCTGGCGGCCGACCGGATCGGCCTGACGGTCTGCCCGGTCTCCAACGGCTGGGTAACCGACAGCATGAAGGCACCCGAGTTGAAGGTCATGCTGGATGAAGGGTTGCTGCCGACGGTGAACTCCGACGACCCGGCCTACTTCGAGGCCTACGTCAACGAGAACCTGATAGCGGTAGCCCGTGACGCTGGCCTGACCGTCGAGGAGATCACCCGGCTTGCCCGCAACTCTTTCGAGATCGCCTGGATCTTGCCCGCGGAACGAGCGGGCTATCTCGCTCAGGTTGACCAGTACATCGGCCAGCACACCGCGGGAGCCTGACGGTGCGGTTCCGAAACTCAGCCACTGGTGCTGGCCTGGTCTTTTATGCGGCCCGCTCGCTAGTACAAGGGCATCACACCTTTCCCGGCGAGTGCCTGAGTGAGTCGGATGCTGTCGCCGCTGGTCTGGCAGACGTGTGCGTGGCGGATGAGCCTAAAGCGCTCTGCTGGTCGGTGAAGCTCCAGACACCGGTGGCCTGCGGGGGCACATCCTTGCCGTTGACCGTGCCGACGGAGGCACCCGCCCCGAGGTAGACACCGCTGCCCGCGATGGCGGCCCCCGACGCCGGGGCGGCACCGAGGGGGAACGCCCATAGCGGGTCACCGTTCTTGGCGTTGTAGGCCACGATGCCAAAGGCCAGGCTCTGCGGTACGAAGACGACGCCGTTCGTATAGGACGTGGCCGCGGACGTGGGGAGTGCCGCGGTCCGCCAGTCCACCTTTCCGGTGGCCGCATCCACCGCTACCAGGAGCAGCAGGCGAGAAGGGTGCGCTATGAGGCTGAGGTCAGGGCAGGCCGGCAGCAGCGGCAGCTTGTTCAGGATGGCACCAGGACACGAGGTGATGTTGGTGTCTCCCTTGCCGAATATCCCGGCATTGGTGAACGGCAGGGGTATCGCCGCAACGAAGAAGAGGGTGGCCTTGCCATTGACCGCCCCCAGCGACGCCGAGGCGATATAGCCCCCGATCGAGCCGACGGTGGCCTGGTCCAGCTGTCCCGGCTGGGCGATCTGATATGACCAAACAGTGGTGCCGGTGGCCTCGCAAAGCCCGTGGACGTAGCCGTCCTTAGAACCCTCGATCACCAGGCTGGTGCTGCCGGCGGAACCCGGGCACGCCGCCGCCGAGACGTCCGAGGAGGGAACCTCGGCTAGGACGGGGCTGCTGCCGAAGTCGTCATCGCCGCCGTCCGGCTCCTGCGGGTTTCTGTCGTAGACGTTGTAGGGGTCGACGAAGTTCCACACCCGGACGCCGGTGACCGGATCGAGAGCGAACACGCTCTGATTGTCGACGTAGTCGCCATGGGCCTCGGCGATAGCCGGGTCGGGGTTGGCCGCGCAGTTGCCGATGCCGAACACCACCAGTCCGTCCTTGGCGGCCTTGCCGCTGACGGTGACCTGCTTGGGGTACCAACCCGGTGGCCGGCTGCCCGATCCCTCAAAGGTGTTCTGGCCGGCCGGGTCGGTAAACGACTCGTCGAGCGCGGGTGAGGACCACACGTCGCCGCACGCGTCGGCGTACTTGCCCGAGTTCGGCGCGAGGTCGGGGATGTTGACCGAGTTGCAGGCGGTATCCGCAGTGCCGTCACCGCAACTGAGGGCGCTGGCGTCCGAGCCGCCGAACTGGCCCGGGCGCAGCGTAAGGTCCCGCTCCGGCTCGTACTTCCACAGCAAGGCACCGGTTTGCGCGTTGAACGCCATCAGGCCGGTCACAGTGATCCCCGGGACGCCGTTGTCGTCGTTCCCGATCAGCACTTCGGGCGGGTTCACCGAGGTATCGACAACGGGCGAGGACTCCACCTCGATGGCGCTGGCGGGTTTAGCGGGATCAGTGTCCTGGGCCCACAGGCACTGGCCCGTGCGCGCGTCGAGGGCAAAGATAGAGCCGCCCGCCGCCAGGAACACCGTAGGCCTGCCCGCGATGGTTTCCACCGCGGCGGACGAGATGATCGCGCCGAAGCCAGCCTCATGTGCGGTCGCATGCGGATTACGCGTGTCGAGGAAGCAGGAAAGCGCCGATGTCGCCGTGAATTTCCACACTTCATGCCCAGTTGACTGACTTATGGCATAGAAGACGCCAGTGGAGTCGCCCACGTACACGGTGCCATTCGCGACAGCAGGCGTGGCAACGACATTGCCCGCCGTCGGGAAAAACCAGCGCGGAATCGTGGCCGCGACGTTAGACGCGCTGATCGAGGAACAGGCGTCGGCCGAACGGGCCGGATTGCCCTGGTACATGGGCCACGATCCCGAGCTGGTCGCGCAACTTGGTCCCGAGGGAGGCCCCGACCCGCCTGTGCATCCCGCCACCGAAACTGACAGAAGCGCCAAGGCCGCAGCCGTAACTGCAATGCCTCGCCGCCACCGAAAGCGTACAGCTGGCCTCATATTGAAATATCATCACATTGATCGCAATGTAGAGCCAGGTTATTCGCCTGCTTTTCGACTGGGGTCGGGTGACGTCGACTATGCGACCGCCGGTTCGCACGAGGAAGGCGTCGCAGTCGCGACGCAGCGTGCCCGGATCGTGCTTGCCTGCGCGGAGGGTTCGGTGAGCACGGCAGGTCTGGCTAATCGATCATGGATTCCTAGGATGCTCCCGCGGGAATCATCAGTGGATCTAACGGCGGGGCCGACCGGGGTTGCGAGCAGCTCGGCCGAGGATTGGAGGAGAGCAGGTGTCCAAGCTCGATCCAACCCAGACGATCATCGTCCTACCGGAGGATATTGCGTGGCGGGTGCCGGATCAGGCGCCGCCGGACAGCGTCGCGGAGGCCGTCCTGGCGGGCGGCGAGGACCAGGACGGTGCCTACATGGTGCTCATGAAGTGGTATCCGGGATGGATGAGCGCTCCGCATACCTATGTGACCGACCGCTTGTGCGTCGTGCTGTCCGGGGTGTGGTGCTGCAACAGCGGCCCTGACTTCGACCCCGCTCAGGCAATTCCGGTCTACCCCGGCGGCTTCGTACGCCGCGTGGCGAAGACGCCGCATTACGACGGTGCTCGGCCGGACGCTCCTGAGCCGGCCGTCATCGCGGTCAGCGGGATCGGGCCGGTCGGGCAGCGATGGGTGGATCCGTCGCAGCCCGTGCTGCGGCGCTGGTGAGGCGACCCTGGCCGCGCGCAGACCCGGCCCTGGTCAGATGGGCCGCACATCGTGAGCCGGGATGGTGGGCGGCCCGGGCGCTGGCTGTCAGGTTGCAGCGTCTGTCCGGGCGGGGGCGGCGGCCTGTGCGCTGAGGGCTGCGAAGAGCTCGCCGAGCCGGCCCCCGACCCGGGCCGAGGCGAGATGGTCGTGGTAGTCGCGGGAGCTGACGATCTCGCCGTTGCGGACGCGCATCACGAAGATGGCGGGCAGCGCATACGGCTCTCCGGCCTCAGTGGTTCCCTGGTACTCGAACTCGGCGACGATGACCTCGGGATCGGTTGTCTCGTGGACCGTGACGTTGCCCACCCGGCGGCGCGGCCGGGGCCCGGTGGCGGCGAGCTGCTCCATGCGCGCGCGGAGTTCGTCGCGGCTGCGCAGCGGAGCGCCACGCAGCGGGTCGAACGGGTGAACGACGTCGATCTGTTCCGCGTAGAGCTCGGGCAGCCCGTCCGGGTTGCCTTCCGCGATGCCGTTCACGAGGGCGAGGAAGACCTCGCGGGGGCCGCGGGGCTGGGCCATGGGATTCTCCTGTCGTCAGCGCGGGCATGCCGCCGGACCAGGTAATGTCCGGAGTGACGACTCCAGATAATACGGAGTCGTCACTCCCCACCAAGGCGGCGCTGTTGGAGGCCGTTCTCGTCAGGCGGTTCGACCGCCTGCGCCCGACCCGCGACACGCCGAACAGGTCGGCAAGCGAAGATTGAGACCAGGGCCGTAGTGGGCTGGGATCAAGCGTGCGGAGCGAACCGGGTCGCTATATGACGGCCAGGATTATGGACTCGCCAGTCTTGGACGTGCCCTTATTCCGGTTCTCGATCAAGGTGACAGTGGCGGCGACTGTCCGCAGGACACTGGGGGCGTCAGCTCCTGGCCCGGTGGCGCCGTCGGCCAGGGCAAGTGCGACGGCTCTTAGCGCTGCCGCCTCAGTCGGGTCGGGGGGCCGGTGCGTGCTGTACATCGGCGCGCAGGCGTCCGTCAGGCCACTGAGCCCCCGTACCTGGATCCAGTGGGGAGAGCCAGGGGGGTCTGCTGCCGTCAGGTCACGTAGCACGTCGGTGAGTGGACTGCCGAGGGCCGCCGTTAGCTGCGTAGTCTCGTGAATCCCGGCTCGGGACGAGAGTGCGAGCGCGAATGCCAGGTGAGGGTCGCCGGGCAGGGGGCGGCCCCTGGCGGCCGAAGGCGAGTTTGGGGCGAGTACCTCAAGCAGGGTGCTGGCGAGAGGTCCGTCAGCGATCCATCGCAGCGGGAGTCCGAGGACTCCGGGGAGCGGAAGCGCTGGGTGGAAGGTGTCGCCGCTGGCGAGGCCGAAGACGCTGGCGAGGTCGAGATCGGGGGCATGGGGGATGCTGCGCGCGAGGGCGTAGGCGCGGTCGAGGCCGATGGCGTGGACGCGGGCAAGCTCGTGGGCGTGAGCGAGGTCAAAGTCGAAGGCACTCAGGATGCTCAGATCCAGATCGATGGCATTCGCGAGCTCGACGGCGCGGGTATGGGCGAGGTCGAGGGCGCTGGTGAGGTCGCGGGCGATAGCGTCGGCCAAGGCGCGAGCACGGGTGAGATCGAGTGTGCGGACGAGACCAGGGTCGGCGGCGCAGGCGTGAGTGATGGCGTCGGCGCGGGCGAGGTCGAGCGCGTGGGCGTAGGTGAGGACGATAGCGTGGGCGTGAGCATGCATGAGCTCGACAGCGCGTCCGTTGGAGTTGGCGCGGGCGGTAAGGTCGCTGGCGAGAGCGCTGCTCAGGGCACGGACGTCGTCGAGGTCGCTGGTGATATTGAGGGCCACGTTGAGGACCGCCGCGGTGAGTACCTGGGGCAGTATCGCGGTGTTCCTGGCGTCGACCGCGATCGCCTCGCGGATCGCGGCGCCGGTTAGCTCGTGCGGGTGGGGCTGGCGGGGACGAAGCCACAGTCCCGGGTCTGACTGAGTCCACGCGGACGTCACGGAGGCCGGGAGCTGACTGGTCATGGCGCTGGCGATGGCCTCCTCCCGGAGTTCTTCGTGACGCGGGAGCCTGACCTCGATGCCCGTGGCGGTGGCGGTGATCGAGTTCAGCCACTTGACGAAGGCTCGTGCCTCGGTGCCCCAGATGCCGCTGGCGGGCTGGTCGGCCCGGGGGACGCACGGGCTGTCGGGCTGGGGCGCCCGGGTGTCTTGAAGGAAGAGCCAGTACAGGTCTGCGGGGACCGGCCGGGCACAGATCCTGGTTCCGGTGGCGGTGGTGAGGGTGCGGCGCACAAGTCGCGCGGCCTGGACCCCGGCGATCAGCCGCCGGTGCTCAGGGGAGCAGTGCGGCTCATACGCCCGTTCGCGCTCCCGGTCGAGACGTTGGCGTACGTCAGGATCCATCTCGGTGCTGGCTTCGTCGCAGTCGAAGGCCAGGGTGAGGGCGAGGATCGTGCCGCTGTCCAGGCAGGCGCGGACGATCGGGCTGGCATCGGCGCTCGCCGCGTACAGCAGGATGGTCTCGTGCCACCAGGGGTCGCTGACATTCTTAACGAGGCTTTTCACGAGATCGGGGGTGGCGCTGACATGCCTGGCGGCCAGGTATTCCTGGAAGGTCAGGTGCGTGAAGGCATACCGGCCGGGGGTCATCTCAACAAGCAGGCCGTTGCGCGAGATGTCGTCGAGAAAAGACTTGCCGGTGACCGACGGGGGAAAGCGCTCGAGCTGGGGCTCGAGGGTCTCCAAGACGCGGTCGGCGGGGAGGTTGCTGACGTGGTCACGCATCATTTGGTAGGCAAGTGCGGCCAGGAGCGTCTGCTTGGCCGGCCAGGGCAGGAGTTCAGGCAGGTCCTTGGCCTGACTGCGGCGCGATAGCAGGACCTGGCAGATCTCCCCGTAGAGGTCAGCGCGGCTGCCTGGCAGCGCGCCACGGTACCGGTGCGCCGTGGCGATCATCGTCAGCAGCAGCGGATTGACCGCCAGGTCCTGCAGTGCCGGATGCTGCCGAAGCAGGGAGTTGAGCCTGGCGGCGGACTCGCGGGCCCGCATCCGCACGGCGCGCCCCGCGGTCCAGCCGGACGCGCCGGTCGCGTGCCGTTCGGCGGCCAGGTACCAGCGGTCCAGGAATAGCTGAACCTGCTCTGCCGTAAACGGTCGGACCACGAGGACGTCCGCCTGGGCGGTCAGCGAATCAAGGAGGCCGAAGGACCTGGAGGTGACCACGACGTGGTTGCCCGCGTAGGCCGCGATCTGCCGCACGATCCAGTCGGCCACGGCGAGGCGGTCCTCGGCGCGGGCGACCTCATCAAGGCCGTCCAGCAGGATCAGGCACCGGCCGCGGCGCAGCTGCCGCTCCCACCAGCCGCTGGGTTCCTTGCCCGGCACGCCGCCGACCGCGGCCCGTACGACATCTGGCAGCGAGATCGCTGGATCGGCGACGATCGACTCGGCCTGCGCACGCAGCGCGAGCAGGATGGGGACGTGCCTCCGGCCCGGGTGCCCAAGCACGGCCGTCTGGGCGCTGCGGCGGGCCACGTGGGCAAGCAGGATGCTCTTGCCGCTTCCAGGCTGGCCGACTAGCGCGAGGACCGCGCGCGGGCGCCGATCGAGGAGTTCGCTGATCGAATGCCGCTCCGAGGCATCGTCGGCCGCCCGGCTGAACAGGACACCGGAAACCTGGTCCGTGGCTCGGCTGACCAGCGCGACATCCACGTACACGTCGCCCAGTTCCGGGATGTGGTCACCGCCGGTCGCGAGATCCTGCACGTCGATGTACCTGAGCGAGTCACGCACCCACCGCCGGTACCGGTAGCCGTACCCGGGAACGGCCGATGACTGGACGACCTGTCGCCACGCTCTCACGGTCACATGAGCCCCCGGCCCGAACATCTCCGACATCCGCGCTCCAAGCTAGCCCATTGCGCGTCGCTGGACGAGGTGGCCCACGCGCCTCGTACGGCACCCGCGAACTGCGGGGTGCCGCTACGGGTAGAGAACCTTTCCGGCGAAATAGGTGATCAGCATCGACAGGCCGCCGATGCTCGCCGTGCGGACCATCGGGATCATCGGGTGGACTTGCGAGATCCGCGCGGACACCCATCCCGTCAGCGCCAGCGCCGCCAGCACGATCACGAAGGTCACGGGCGCTCTGGACGGCCCGGGGATCAGCACGATCGCCAGCCAGGGCAGCACGGCCCCGGCCGCGAAGGCGACGCTCACCGCGAGCGCGTCGCGGAGCGGAGCGGTGAGGGAGGCGGACGTGATGCCGTACTCCGCCTCGGCATGGGCCGCCAGCGCATCGTGGGCGGTGAGCTCGATGGCGACCTGCCTGGCCAGGTCGGCGGAAAGGCCACGCGACACGTAGAGCCCGGTGAGCTCATCGAGCTCCGTGTCGGGCGCGGTATCGAGCTGGACTCTTTCAGCGGCAAGCTGGGCCACCTGCCGGTCGTGCTCGGCACGCAGCTTGGAGTATTCGACGGCACCCATGGCCAGCGTCCCGGCCACGAGCCCGGCGAACCCGGCGAATAGCAGTACGCCCGAGCTGACGCCGGCCCCGGCGAACCCCTCGCAGATCCCGGCTGACGTCAGGATGCCGTCGCTGGCCTCCGGGATATGCGGATGTACCCACCCGTAGACCCTCCTGGCCACCTGCAGCGGACTCGCCTCCTGTAGCCGCCGATGACGGCGATATGTTCACCGTCCGGCAAGAATCTCGTTGTCTGGTCGTCGGTCTCTGTTTACCCAGATTCGGCCTGGTGGGACCGACAGATCGAACCTCATGGCCGGGGTCTATGGCAACCAGGGTGGCGGGGGTGACCTCGACGCGCTAGCGGCAGGCCCCAACGGCGACACTTCGGCTCTTGTGAGTGGCTCCAAAGAAGCCTTGATTACCGGCGGTGCCGGTTTCGTTGGCGCGACGCTGATGGGCCGGCGCAGTAGTACTCTTTCTGCCCGCCCTACTTGTTGATCACGCCCAGCGCTCCCGAGGACTCTGATGCTTATTCAGGTCGATATTAAAATACCCAACCAGGGTATGCAGACACGCAAATTCCATGATCACGGAAATTGTGGGTGCGCATAAGAGACTTTTCTTACATTAGGAAAAAAGTCTTCGCGATCATGGTCATCTAGCTGGCATTATTTATACTCTTAAATCAGGAAATTTCGGACAGCATACCCTGCTTGCCTGGCGGTTCGCGGTCCTCCCAGCTGTAGCTTTCGCCTCCAGGCGAGCGTGGTTCTCCGAATTGATCGATGATCTTCATGCTGCTCGCCCATACTGGTCGATCGCCCTGAAGTGGACATTGCGGTTCAGGGGTGCTATTCCAGCCCGCCCGCATAACCGGCCTGGTTTGCCGCCCTGGCCAGGTTTCGGCGGTAACGTTCTGTATTGCCTTGGACTGCTGACCCTTAATCAGCGGGTCCGGGGTTCAAGCCGAGGCGCTTGGCGTAGAGGCGGGCGGCGTTCTCGCCCATGATCTTCCTGCGCATCTCCGCAGGCACCGCGGCCGGTAGCGCCTTGACCGGCGAGTCGAAGTCCCAGTGCGGGTAGTCCGAGGAGAACATCACCCGGTCCGTCATCTGCGCGAATTCGATCGACTGGACAAGATGCCTCGGGTTGTCGGGTTCCTCGATCGGCTGCGTGCTCAGCCAGAAGTGCTCGCGGAAATACTCCGAGGGAAGCTTGCTGAGCCGCGGTGCGTCGTTGCCGGCGACCTCATAGGCGGCATCCATCGCCCACTGCAACGGCCCCGACCAAGTCAGGCAGGCCTCGACGAGTGCGACCTGCAGGCGCGGGCACTCGTCGAAGACGCCCTCGCAGATCATGCTCATCGCGAGCCGCTCAACCGGCATGTGCAGCCAGACGTGCTGCTCGAGGTAGTACGAGGGTGCTCCGCTGCCACGGTAGCGGTTACCGGGCTCACCGCCCACGTGGCACATGGCGACGAAGTCCGCCGCCTCGGCCGCCTTGTAGATCGGCCAGTACTTCCGGTCCCCCCACTCGCTCTGCGTGTCGCCGCGCACCATCACCTGGACGAAGCGCGGATCGCCGGCGAAGCGCTCGATCTCCGCGACTGCGAGGTCGGGCGAGTCGAAGGGCACGTTGAGGCTCGCCCGAAGACGCGGGTCGCGGTCGAGCCACTCCTCGGCGACCCAGTCGTTGATCGCGCGGCACAGCGCCGCCTTGTAGGCGGCCGGCCCCTCGAACGCGAACGTGAGCGGGATCAAGATGGCGATGTCGGTTTCGTACTCCTCAAGCAGCTGCGCGCGCAGCACGTCGATATCGCTGCCTGGCGCGCCGCCGGGCACCGCGGCGTCGATCCGG
>Ga0210398_10003658_pt1 | contig 14633 bp, 10 predicted proteins | sample IncBWC4OmetaG_FD_161047 | JGI IMG/M metagenome (GOLD analysis project Ga0210398, IMG submission 161047) | Forest soil microbial communities from Barre Woods Harvard Forest LTER site, Petersham, Massachusetts, United States - Inc-BW-C-4-O | ecosystem: Environmental > Terrestrial > Soil >...
CTTTTGACCCACCCTTCCCGAACCACTATCTGATGCACGGCAGCGGCAAGTTTGGGTTGGCCAGCCTGTCGAACCTTGATCAGCTTCCGCCCACCGGCGCCATCGTGATCGCCGCGCCACTGAAAATTGTCGGCGGCTCCGGCAGTCCTTTGCGCGTCATTGCTATCACGCCGTGAAGCAAGGCGCAGGCGCGGAGGCGCTCTGTCATGGATCTGATAGTCTAACCTCGATAATTTGTCGGAGTGTAATTCCGTGTTGAACTGGAAGGCTTCCCTCAAAGCGACCGCAGTGGGCGCAGTAGCAGGTACCGCGATCGGGCTAATCGCGTTCTACTTGCTCACCTCGCGTCAATACCCGAGGATGGGTGCGACCCTGTTTCTATTGGTCCCAGTCGCCGCAGGCTTTTCCATCGTCCTGGTTGCGCGTAAGCCAAACAGTGCAGCGGCTGCCGCATTATTATCAGTATTGTGTTCTCTTGTTCTGCTGGTCGCGTTGGGAACAGAGGGAGTTCTGTGCGCGGTTCTGGCATTTCCGATCATCCTTGCAGGGCTGGGTATTGGCGCTGCCTTTGGAATATTGGTGCGTGCGTTGTTCGTCGATCGCTCTAAAAACCAGACCACCATGGTGGGAATTCTGCTTCTCGTGGGCCCAAGCCTGATTTTTGCTGGTGACCGAATTGAGAGTCCGATTTTTCGGGATGCACGGACGGAGGTAATTCAATCCACGGTGAGGGTCGGCGAGATGCCGCAACAGACGTGGAATCGTATTCTCTCGATCGATAGCATACAAGCCAGCAAGCCCCTGCTCATGTACCTTGGTTTGCCTGTTCCCCAACGCTGCGTAATGCAGGGCCACGGCATCGGCGCGAAGCGCACCTGTTATTTCAACGTCGGCTATATCGAAGAGACGGTCACCACATGGGATCCCCCGTACTACCTGGGTCTTTCGATTGACCGAACCCACATGCCCGGTCGCCACTGGCTTGGATTCGAGAATGCCGAATATAGGCTTCAAGCAAGCGGGCCTGTGACCGTCTTAACCCGCACCACGACTATCTCCTCGCACTTGCATCCGGACTGGTACTGGCGTCCTTTTGAAAGGCTCGGAGTTGAATCCGAGCACGACTATATTCTCCGGGATATTGTGCTCCAAGCGGCGCACTAGCTCCGCGTCGTTGGCGACGGAATCCGAAATTTCGCACTGCTCATCTGTTGCGTCCGCGATCTACACCAACCAACCCGAAGACCGCGCCCGACCAGCCTTCATTCGTGCGGACCAACCGTTGGCCATTCGACGACACGGATATTCCCGTCTGGCGCACGCTCGATCGTCGGAGCATAGAGTCCCAGGAATTGACGGCGCCACCACAATCCTTGAGTTCGCTTTTCAGACAGCGCTGTGAACCAGTACTGCCAAATCACAGCTCGCACCTTGCGTGGTGGCTCATGCGGAAAGGGATTCTTCGCGAAAAGAGTAAGAACATCTGTGTCGTTGGAAAGTAGCCGCACTTCGGTGTTGGGCACAATCGGATAGTCGCGCCATGAGCCTAACGAAGCGAACCACAGGTTCCAGTCGAATCGCGGCTGATACGGCGCATAGATCCCGGGCGGCGCACTCAGGTCTTGAGGCTTGTAACGGAAGGGATACGCTACCCAGGTTTTTCCATCGTCGGAGCCCTGGAACTCGATTTCGTACCGGCCCCCGGTCATGACGCCAAAGAGGCCGTATCGATTGGCGATGCGAAAAGGTTCTAGCGCCTCCACCGGTGCGGTTGGCAGTGGCAACGCAGAAAACATCCAGATCAACTCGGCTGTCGTGGCATAGAAAATCCAACTCAGTATTGCAGCGGTCGAAATGAGCCTCAGTATTCTGGAGGGTCCACGGACGGCTAGTCTCCAACTACGCAGTTGGCCTTGCTCGCACTTTTCCGGTTCTGCCGACACCGGCAACTTGCCGGGTTCGCTGGCTTCAGAATCCGTCCGACTGTCTTCGCCACCGGTTGAGGCGCTTGCCATGAAGGTCCGCTTCCATCGCTGCGGAAGAACTGGCAGCAGAAAGCGATCATCCAGCAAGAGGAATCCCAAGATCAGGACAAGATAGTTTAGAAATGTGTAGTTGGCGGAAAGGATAATGCCGAGTTGCCAGGGGGTGACGATCAAGAAGCACACTATTCGCCAGCGTCTCGGCAGAAACAACATCCAGACCACTCCCAGTTCGAGCGCCAGCGTAACGAAAGCGGTCGAAGCGTGGAACCAGTGCGGCAGATGCTGCATGTACCAGCCGATCCATGTCGGCAGCGGACCGTTCTGATAGTACTCGTCCATCGCTGTAAAGTTGCGCCACTGGGGATCTCCGCCGACGATCTTCGCAACGCCAGACTCGAAGTAGATGCGAAACCATTCCCATTGCAGCAGGAACAAGCTCGCGTGCGATGCCAGAGATGACTTGCCAAAGCCAGGACGTAATCCGGATGGAGTAAAGAAAAGGGCGATAAATCCCGCTTCGAGCAGCATGCCGTCCGATTGATAGCTGGAAAAGTCCTGTGCAGCGCTGACGAACGAAAGGAAGCACGCAAAACAGAGCAGCAACATTCCTCGTGGCCACACATTCACGGCCAACAGCAGCGACGCCACCATGCCCACCCAGCATAAGATGGTCAGCATATGCGGGCCGCTCGCAACCCAAAGCAACGTGGGCGCAAACCATATTCCGCGGCCGTATCCAAAGGAATGCGCCACGGCTTGCAGATATTGGTTTGCCGGCAGGATTCCGTCCGGCCCGATGAGGCCACGGATCTGAAGGACGAGCGAGAAAAACGCGGAAAAATAAATACACCCGAGTGCCCGCAGAAAGATCCAGCGTGAAATCAGGCGATCAGGTGCGCCGCTTCTAGAGTCGAACAGCCAGCGGAGAGCGGACGGAACCCAGTCCATGAGCGACCACAATTATACCGACGGAGAAGAGATGGCGACGATTCGATCATTCCTGCTTCGCCGGCGGAGCGACCACGACGGCAAGGCTGCTTTCCGCGAGAGAGCGATTCAACACCGGAAGATCCTCTTTCATCACTTTTTGGTAGTCCGCATCCGCTCCTGCCATTTCTGTTTCGAACCTCTGCAGTGACTCTAGTTCTGTATCCGTCGGAGCGAAGTCGGCGCCGCCGGCGACATCGGCGCCTCCGGTCCCGACCTCCGCGTTAAGCCAGATCAAATTGAGATAAACCTTGTAGGACTCGACGAAGTACTTGTCATCGCTGTTAAGCAGGGCCGGCGACACGAGTTTGTATTCGACGGTTGAGAGCTTCTTGTCCAACTCTTCTACGGCTTTCAAAAGTTCGGCTTTGCGTTTTGCCTGAGCTTCATCCAAGACCGGAGGCGGAGCGGGTGCAGCTTCACCTTCGTCATCGTCGTCCTCGTCGACCGCAGGCTTCTCTTGATCTTTCTTCTTGGGCGGTCGAAGCATCGTCTCGATCACCTCGATTTGCTTGCGAAGCCATTCGATCTGGTTGACCGTGTCGGAAACGCGGTCAATATCGGAATTGATGCGGCGCAGAGTTTTCACGGAAAGTTCAATGTCTGCGTCGGACCCGGGCGCGCGAGGATCGCGCAAAATGGTCAGAGGTTGGGTATAGGACTGGTCTCCGATCTTTAGGCGTATGGCGTAGTTCCCCGGCGCCACGACGGGCCCGACCTCGGCTGGGGTGGTTCCCCAATGGGTGATAGGCCGCGAATCGGAATCGCGGAAGCGAGGTTCGTCCCAGATGTGCGGATTATCTGGGGCGTTCGTTCGCAGTGCAATCAATCGAGGAGATTCATAGCGCAGGTCCCATGACACACGATTGATGCCGGCGCGACCTTTGGTTTCCAGTTTTCTGATTACCTTACCGCCCGAGTCCAGAATTTCAAGCTGTATCGGATCCTTCGGTGCGGTCTTGAGTGAAAAGTTGAGCAGGGCCTGACCGCCACGAGTAAAGCGGTGGGTGCGGCGCGGCTCAAATAGGATAACCGCGGCATCAGAATGATTCTTTGCCATCTGTTCGAGCGGCGTAATGTCGTCGAAAATGTAAAGTCCTCGCCCGTAGGTGGAAACCACCAGATCATGAAAGTCTTTTTGCACTACAGCCCAGGTCACCGGTGCGTGCGGCAATCCCGTCTCGAGCGCAGTCCAACGGCCTCCATCGTCGAGAGAGTAATAAAGACCACTTCCGCTTCCGACAAACAACAAGCCTTCGCAATTGGGATCTTCAGCGATGGTTCGGACATACGACAAAGCATTTTTCGGGAGATTGCCGCTGATTTGCTTCCAGGTTTTGCCAAAATCCGTGGTCTTGTAGATGAAAGGATCGCGATTGTCCATGAGATGGAAGTCGACGCTGATGTATGCCCCACCTGGATTGAAATTCGACGGCGCAATGCTCGTGATCGTGCCCCACGGAGGCAGTCCTGGAATATTTTTGGTCACGTTGATCCAGTTCGCGCCATCATTTGTGTGCCAGACTTGACCATCGTTGGTTCCCGCCCAGATGAGTCCTTTTTGAATCTTGGAAGGCGCTATAGCGAAGACAACTTCTCCATAGAATTGTCCAAGGTTATCGCCGACGATTCCGCCCGAAGGCACGATCCGAGAGGGGTCCTGAGTGGAAAGGTCCGGGCTGATAACTGACCAACTCTGGCCGCCGTTCATAGTTTTGAAGATCACCTGACAGCCGTAGTAAACGGTGTTGTGGTCGAAGGGATCGACGGCGAGCGGCGCCGTCCAATGACACCGATACTTGATATCATTCGGCGGCGAATCCAGGGTATGCATCCACGGACTGACAGAGCGCGCGTGCTTGGTGCGCGCGTCCCAGCGGGTGACTTTATTTCCATAACATGTGGCCCATACGATGTTGGGATCGGCTAGATCGGGAACGGTGAAGCCGGATTCGCAACCGCCCATCTCGTGATCCCAATCAGTTTCGCGGGAGTCAACGGGCAGACTGGGGCCGCGCATGTTTCCGTCGTCTTGCATGTTGCTGTAGAAGTAATAAGGAATCTGATTATCGACATCGACGTGGTACATCTGGCCGATGGGAAAAGTCGCACGATGAAAACCGCGACCGTGTACGGTGGTGATGCTGAGGCCGCCGTCGTCGGTGATTACAAAACGATCGGCGTTGGCGGGATCGAACCAGATGTCGTGTGTGTCTCCGCCCCAGGGAACTTCCTTAAAGTTCTCGCCTCCGTCGAGCGATTGGTGAAAGGAACTGTTGGCCACTAGAACTTCATTGTCGTTGGCGGGGGAAACGGCGAGGCGAATGTAGTAGCCTGCACGGCCGATCAGGGCTCGCTGGTAATTGATTGCCTTCCAGTGTTCGCCGCCATCGTCGGATCTCCAGAGGGAACCCTGGTCTTTGGTTTGAATGAGGGCGAAGACGCGATTCGAATTCGTCGGAGCTACCGCGATATCGATCTTTCCCAGCGGGGCGTGAGGCAGGCCATGTTCTTCGATGCGAGTCCACTTGGTTCCACCGTCGTGGGAAACGTAGATTCCGCTGCCCGGGCCGCCACTGAATTCGCCCCAGGTGTGCATCTCGACTTGCCACATGCCGGCAAGTAAAGTGCGCGGATTGTGAGGATCCATCGACAGGCCCGAGCAGCCCACGTTTTCTGCGGCGAAGAGCACACGATCCCAATGCTGACCTCCGTCGGTGGTGCGGAAGACGCCGCGCTCGGGTTGGGGTCCGGTAGAGCGGCCTAGAACGCAGGCGAAAACGATATCGGGATTGGATGGGTGGATGACGATGCGGCCGATGCGGCCGCTTTCGGGCAGACCCATGTTGGTCCAGGATTTGCCGGCATCGGTTGATTTATAAATTCCGTTGCCCATGACGTCGCTGTCGCGGATCATCCAAGCTTCGCCGGTTCCTGCCCAGACCGTACTTGGATCAGAAGGCGCTACTGCGAGGGCGCCGATGGCGGCGACCGGTTGCTTGTCAAAGATCGGTGTCCAGTGATTACCGCCATCGATCGATTTCCAGATACCTCCTGAGGCAGCTCCCGCGTAGTAAGTGCTGGCATCGCCCGGAACGCCGGCTATGGCCGCGACGCGATTGCCCACCCTCGGGCCTACGAAGCGGAAGCGGAACTGACCATCTTCCTGGGAGTCCGATTGCGCACGCGCCGACATGCTGCCCAGCATGGCAATCGCAGCGAAACACAGTGTCATTCTTCTGATGAGCATTCCTGGAATCCTCCGGTCAGAACATCGTGCATCTTACATGTCGGCAGGCAAAGAGGGCAAAGTCCTTGGAAGAAACTGTTGGTCGCTCAAATACTGACGAGATTTTGAAATTTTCCGAAGCAGTCTACGCTCTCCGAGGCAGGAGATGGTTGATTCCTGCTCACCGGGTGGTGACGGCGGATCTACTTTGCGAGCGCAGGGACCCGTGTCTCAAGCGTCCTCATGACGTCCAGAATCATATGAACGACAGCATCATCGCCGATCGCAGTATTGATCATGGTGTGGTAAATGGCGCGATCCGGCCATTCGACGTGGAAATATTTCTGGATGAAATCAACACGCTCGCGGTCAACTGTGTCCACCAGTTGCTCGGCTTCCTTTTCGCTCTTGCCGCGAGCCAGCAGGCGTCGAACTTTATTCTCCCGCGGAGCGTAAAGAAAAACCCGCAACGCATCTTTGCGGTTCTTGAGGAACTGCTGTGATCCTCTTCCTACGATGACAGAGTTACCGGTCTTGGCCACGTTTTGAACAACCTCTTCCGTAAACTTCAAAATGCATTCGCTGTCTACCAGCTTGAGCTTGTGAGCATTGATGCTGCCTTCATAACTGCCGCGCAAGAACGATTTGAAAAGCCTGTAGTAGAGGGGATCGGTTCGTTCCTCCCGGCCCTCGACGACTGTCTTGGGGCAATCGGCAAGGCGTGCAATCTCCTCCGTCAGCAACTCATCCCAAAGCTTCCAGCCGAGTTGCTTGGCAAGAAGTTGGGCGATTTCGCCGCCGCCGCATCCGTATTCGCGTTCGATGGTAACGATTTTTATCATGTCTCTCTCGGATACTTAGCTCTCCTGCGTTACATCAGACTGCTTGTTTCACTCCGCTATTCTCACTCCACCGCCACCCGGATCATTTTTCTTCAACAGAAAAGCGAGGCCGAACATGATGGCGGATCCTACGCAAAGAACCATAAACGTATCAATGTAGGCCAGGCTCGCGGCCTGCGCTTGCAGCGATTGATAAATCCTGGCATAAGCCGTGAGTTGCGCCTCATGCTTACCTACACCGGAGGCAGCCAGTTGTTGGGCCAGGCCGTTCGCCGAGTTCACGAAGTTGGGGTTGTCGACCCTGGCATTTTGCACCAGCCTGGCCTGATGGAATTGCGAGCGCCGCGCAATTAATGTGGTGACCAAAGACGTTCCCACGCTGCTTCCCATGTTGCGCATGAAATTGATAATTCCTGCGACCGCGTTATTCTTCTCCGGCGCAATTCCGATGTATGCCACCAGCGTAATCGGCACGAACAGGAAACCCAAACCGATCACCTGGGCGATGCGGAGCCAAGTTGCCGCACTGAAGCTGATCAGCAAATCGATTCGCTGCGTGGAATAAAACATGGAGACCGACAGTGCCAGCCAGCCGAAGGCAATCAGATAGCGCGCCTGGATCTTGGTTGTTAACTGCCCCATGATGGGCATCTCGATCAGCAAAACCAGCCCTCCTGCCGAAAGAGCAAGCCCCGCCAGTTCCGAGGTGTAGCCGACAAGCGTCTGGAGGAACTGCGGCATCAGCACCAGGCTGCTGAACAACATTATTCCGAGAGTGAACATCATCAGGCTCGAGCTGGCGAAGTTAAAGTCCTTGAACATGTGAACGTCGATGATGGGCGTTTTGTGATACCACTCCCAGATCACCAGCGAAATCAGGCATACGGTTGCGACCACGATCAAAGTCGTGATGAAGTGCGAACCGAACCAGTCATCTTCCTGGCCCTTGTCGAGCAGCACCTGTAACGCTCCGATGCCGAGTGCCAGGAGGGCAATGCCGATGTAATCCAACTTGACCCCAGCCGCTTTGAGCTTGGCTAAATATGGAGGGTCTTCGACAAAGCGCCTCACCAAGAGCCACGTGAGCACGCCGACCGGAAGGTTGATGAAAAAAATCCAGCGCCAGGAATAGTTGAAGGTAATCCACCCGCCCAGAGTCGGCCCGATCGTGGGCGCCATGATGGCCGTAATTCCATACAGCGCAAATGCCAGGCCTCTCTGCTGAGGCGGAAACGTATCTGCCAGAATGGCCTGCGCCATCGGTTGCAGGCCGCCGCCACCGGCGCCTTGCAGCACCCGAAAGAGAAGAAGAAATCCCAGACTTGGCGCGATGCCGCAAAGCAAAGAACTCACCGTAAAGACAGCCAGGCAGGACATGAAGAAGCGCTTGCGTCCCAATGCGCCTGCGAGCCAGCCGCTGATCGGGAGGATGATGGCGTTCGAGACCAGATAGGAAGTCAACACCCACGTACTCTGATCGTTGCTCGCGCCCAGATTGCCTGCCATATACGGCAAGGCCACGTTCGCGATGCTGGTGTCGAGCACCTCCATGAAGGCGGCCATCGCCACGACGACAGCAATCAGCCAGGGATTGTACTTAGGCCGCCAAACTGCCTCATCGAGTGTGAGAGCGGCAGAACTCATTTGAGGTAAACGTCCGGCACCACGTTCATGCCCGGTCGAAGTCGGCGATCCTTGTTTTCACCGGGTTCGAGAACAATCTTGACCGGAACCCTTTGGACAATTTTCACGTAGTTTCCCGTGGCATTCTCCGGCGGGAGCAGGCTGAAGAGCGGTCCCGTTGCTCCCGCGATGCTGTCCACATGGCCCTTCAGCTTATGGCCGCTCGAATCCACATGAATTTCCGCTTTCTGTCCAACTTGCATGTGCTTGAGCTGGGTCTCCTTGAAATTGGCGGTGACCCAAACTTCATCGAGAGGCACGACGGTAAGTAGTTGCTGCCCATTTTGCACGTTCATCCCAACCACCACCGTTTTGTTCACCTCGCCAGTGACGGGTGCGACGATTTTTGTGTAACCGAGATTCAGTTGCGCCTGTTCAAGTTGGGTGCGTTTTTGCTCAACATCGGCGATGGCAGCCCGCACTCGGGCCCGGGTAGACGACACTTGCTGCGGCCCAGTCTCCGCGTATTGGTGGTTCGCATTGGCTTGCGCCAGCCGGCTGCGGGCCTGTTGGACGAATTGCTGCGCCGCAGACTCGCTGGCCCGGGCTGCAGCAACCGTCGCGGTGCTCGATTTGGCGGTGGCCACCGCCTGATCGTAGATTTGTCGTGATACTTCCCGCTTGTCGACCAGCTCCTTGTAGCGGTGGAGATCGTCTTGCGCTCTTACATCGTTGGCCTCGTCCGCTTCCAATTGGGAATGAGCGGCGGCCAGTTGCCGCTCGGCAGCGACCACCCCGGCGTCAGCGTCTTCGATACCCGACGCAGTGAACCTCAGTTGGCTTGAAGTGTTTACCGACGTTATGGGAACCGTGATGTTCAGCGACTGGGCCGTCGCCTCCGCGCTATTGAGGTTCGCTTGCGCCTGCGCGACTGCAACCTCATAGTCTTTCGGGTCGATCTCAACCAGCACTGTGCCTTTTTCGACCCACTGGTTGTCGTCTACGTTGACTTTCAACACATAGCCGGAGACGCGCGCACTAACTGGATAGAGGTGGACGTCCGCTTGGGCGTCGTCCGTCGATTCGTAAGTGCTCAGGTAGAGCCACAGGAATAGGCCGCCGACAACCACTACGACGGCGACCGCGAGAATCAAAATATTTCTGCGTCGCTTGGGATTCGGGCGCACCGGCGGCGTATAGCTTCTCTCCGCCAAAGGCGATGAATCCGTCGAAGATTCGGAACGGGGTGGGTTTTCGTCCGCCATGTTTATTGTCCTTTGAAATATTCTTTGACGCCCTGCTCCGCGATTCCCAGAGCGCGAATCAACGAAATTTTCGCGTAATTATAGCTGTATAGACTTGATATGTACTGCTCGTGCGCACTCGCGACCGCTTCCTCCGATTGAACAACCTCTACACTGTCGGTGACCCCGGCGCTGAAACGATCACGCGATTGAGTCAGCGTTTCTTCCGCCAGTTCGATGTTGCTGCGCGCCACGCTGACCTGATCCGCAGAGGACTGCAGGTTCAGTAGCGCGGCGCGCACGTCGGAGTCGATCTGGGCCCGCAGACTCTCCAGGCGCTCGCGGCTCTGCTCGAGTCTGGCATCGGCCTGCAGAACATCAGCGTGAACGCTCCCTCCCTGAAAAATTGGAATCGAGAGCGTTCCGCGCACGTCAGCCACTGCCGTTGCCGTGGAGGGATGCGACCCTCCCAAGCCATAATCTGCGTTGACAGACAACGATGGGAAATAGCCCGCCAGCGCTGCCTTCCGGGCAAATTGTGCTGCACGTACGTCGCTGATAGCTGCTTGGTAATCGGAACGTGACGCATAGGCGCGTCCCAGAGCGGCATCCACAGAAAGAGCTTCGAGCGCTTGATACGGCGACTTGTCAGCGAATTCAAATTCCTGGCCAGAAGCTAAGCCAATAACGCGCGCCACGGTCAGCTTCTGGATGGCGAAGTTATTCCTCGCCTGGATCAATTGCTGTTGCCGGGTCTGGAGCTCAACCTTGGTACGCAGGCCGTCGATGTCGGGCGAAGTGCCGGCGTTTACCTGGTCGTTGGCTTGATCGTAGAGCGCCTGTGCCGTCTTGACCTGCGCTTCCGCCGTCTCAATGCGAGCTTCGTCGGCGATAGCCTGCAGGTAGGTGTAGCCTACGGCCAGCACGACCAGATCGCGAGCGTCCTTGAAGGTATAGTCGGCGGATTTCAGACTCTGGTTGGCCGCGCGGGCAGCGTTGATGGACTTCCAATCGAACAGGGTCTGGGTCAAATTGGCACGTGCATCGAAGTAAGAAAAAGGGCCCACCGACGACGAGAGATTGAGGGCTTTGGCGAGGCCGGCAAAGCCGAGCTGATCGATGTTGATTTTTGACTCCGCCACGTAAGGGTCCCCGGTCACGTGTGGCAACAGAGCGCTCAGTTGCTCCCAGCGTTGACCCCGGGCCGAACGAACGTCGGCATGCGAAAGGAGCAATCCGAGATTCTGCTTCAACCCGCGGTCGATGGCATCCTCAAACGAAAGCGACAGAACTCCTGGAACCAGCTTTGCCGGGACGCTGGCTGCGAACGGACTCACCCCGGTTGTTCCGGGAATAGGTTGGCCAGGAGTGCTCGGACCAGGTGTTGTCTGGGTTTGCGCCAGCGATGTTGCCGCCACACAAACCAGGACTTCAGCCAACAGGAAGACGCCGCAGCGTGCGTAACTGAGTCTCAAGGGAGTCTCCTCCTTAATTCGCGACACTAAGACTTGTGAGCTCCCAGAAGCGGGGAGGATGACATGATATGCCAGGTGCTTGAGTGCATGCACAAGCGCGCGCTTGCCGAGGCATGAACCGCCCACAGCGCTGGTTTCCGGCAGAATCGTGTCACGCCCGGGCTTTGTCGATCATCGCTTTCCAAATACCCTTCGACTTCAGAACCAGCTCAACGGCTTCACGAATTGCGCCGCGGCCTGCAAGAGCTCTCGTGGTGTAGTGGGCCGCGTCTTTTGCCTCGGGGACGGCATCGCCCACGGCGATGGCCAGGCCAGCGCGGCGCATCAGCGGGATGTCTGGAAGGTCGTCGCCAATATAAGCGACAGCCGAATCGGAGACGCCTGCTCTTCGAAGGATGTCTTCGTATGCCGGCATCTTCACCGGTTGTTTCATGTAGATAAATTCCATCCTCATTTCCTGGGCGCGGCGAAGCAGTGCGGCGCTCTCGCGGCCCGTGATGCAGCCTGTGCGCAGGCCCGCTGTCTGGGCGAGGGTTAGTCCCTGGCCGTCGTGGGCGTCGAAGGTTTTGATTTCGAGGGCGATGCCGTCGGTCTGCGAGAGCAGAGTGACGCCGCCGTCGGTCATTGTGCCGTCCACGTCCATAAGAAGCACTTCGATCCGCGCCGCGCGCTTTTTTAGCGCAGGGGAGATTTTGGGAAAACGAGCCAAAGAACCCTCCAGAACAAACCTAGATGAGAGTCTAAGTTAAAAGATTCACCGGGCGGATGCCAACTGCGCTCCACTGCTCCGATAGCTCATTCAGGAGGAGGATAATTTTTTGCATACTTAGCCACGACCACAAGCATCTGTGTGAGGAAGGAGCTAACCATGAGCACAGTCACCGCACCGGAAGTAACCGCTGTCACAACCTGGAACATCGACCCCGTTCACTCCAACGCCCAGTTCAAGGTCAAGCACATGATGATCTCGAACGTGAAGGGAGAGTTTACTGGCGTTACCGGAAAATTGGAATTAAACAGTACGGACATCACCAAATCAAAAATCGAAGCCTCGATCGATGCCACCACGATCAACACCCGGGAACCGCAGCGCGATGCGCACCTGAAGAGCGCGGATTTCCTTGATGTTGAGAAGTTCCCGGTTCTGACCTTCAAATCGACTCGCGTCTCGAAGGTAAAAGCCGACGAACTTTCAGTCGAAGGCAATCTCACGATCCATGGTGTTACTCGCAACGTTGTATTTGAGGTCGAGGGCCCAAGCGCTCCGGTCAAGGATCCTTGGGGCAACACTCGGATCGGGATCTCGGCCACGACGCGCGTCGACCGGAAGGATTTTGGCTTGACCTGGAACGCAACGTTGGAGGCCGGTGGCATCATGGTGGGACATGAGGTCACGATCACGCTCGATGCCGAGTTCGTAAAGGCATAACCCTCGTGCGCGGGGTGTGATCGTTTCACTGAGATGGCGTCTAGCCGGGCACCGGCCATGGTTTTGCCCGTCCATGCGTCCGGTGCTAGACTGCGCAAATGGCTACCAAAAAGAAGGGTAAGAAGAAATCCGCGCAGCCGAAATCCGCGAAGCCGAAGTCCGCGAAACCGAAGAGGAGTACGCGGGGGAAGGTCGCGCGCGCGAAAAAGCCGGTGCGGACCAAGAAAACTCTTAAGAAACGGGCCAAGAACAGTTCTGTTAGGTCCAAGGCCGCGGGCAAGAAGAAGCGTGTGAAGAAAGTGGCCAGCGGGAAGACCGCGCGTGCGCGTAACAGGGAGGTTCCGAAAAAACGTCCGGGGCGGAGTGTGTCGGCATTCTCCCCGGCGGTACGGGAACCGCTCTCGGGCGAGGAATCGGGAGATCTGCAAGGCCTGTCCAACGTCGAAAGCGCTGATTCAGAGAGCGTTGACGAGTTGATCGAGGAGGGAAACGCGTTCGAGGCTGGCGTCGTTTCGGGTGTTGAAGAGGCCGACGGCGAGGACGAAAGAGAAGTCCACACTCGTGAAGTTCCTGAAGACGATGTGCCCGGCGAATACCTGGATAACGACTAAGCGATAGCGATTAGCGGTTCGCAGCTAGAAAAATCTGATCATTGAACCGGCTCAACGGCAGTCGAACCGTCGAGTTGGCCTGTTTCGTCAAGCTAATCCTGGCTAACGTTCGCTGACGCTGTGCCGATAGAGAAGGAGTGACTTCTCCTTCCTCAGATCTCAGCCTAGGTGAAGGCAAACCGGCGCCACCATCGGGCACCCATTTTGTCGCGCGACAGCCGATTCTCACGACGGACGAGAAGGTCTTCGGTTACGAACTCCTGTTTCGCGACGGCATCGAAAATTTTTTCCGCAGTCCGGATTCCGATGCCGCCTCCCGCAGCACGTTGAATAGTTCCATGTTGCTGGGTCTCGATGTACTTTGCGACGGACGCCGGGCGTTTGTGAACTGCACCCGCGACATCTTGCTCAAGGATTACGTCACGCTGCTGCCGGCGGGCCAGACCGTGGTCGAGATTCTCGAGACCGTTCCCGCCGATGACCTGATGGTGGCAGCCTGCCGTCGGCTGAAGGAAGCCGGGTACATGATTGCGCTGGACGATTTTGCGCCCGGCGATCCGCGTGAACCGCTTACCGATCTTGCAGACATCATCAAGGTGGACCTCAGGGCTACCACGCTCGATGACGCGGCCGCAATGGTGAAACGGTACGGACCATGGCGCTGCCGGTTGCTGGCAGAAAAAGTCGAAACGCGCGAAGAGTTTATCGCCAGTAAGAAAGCCGGCTTTCTTTACTTCCAGGGATACTTCTTCCGCCGTCCGGAAATACTTACCGCGCGTGAGATTCCCGCCAACCGGCTCAATTATCTGCGCATGCTGACGGCGGTTTCGCAACCGGAGTTGGACGTGCGTCACATAGAAAATCTGGTCAAGGGCGAGGCATCGCTGTGCTACCGTCTGCTGCGCTATCTGAACTCCGCTGCTTTCGGCTTCGCCTCCGAAATTCATTCCGTGCGGCACGCGCTCTCCATCCTGGGAGAGCGCGAAGTTCGCCGCTGGATCCGCCTGGTAGCCAGCCTCGGCGCGGGCCAGGATAAGTCGAGCGACCTGGTGCTCGCCGCCCTGGTGCGCGCCCGTTTTTGTGAGCTGCTTTCGCCTAAAATTCAGCACGGCGATTCTGACTTCTTCCTCTTGGGCATGCTTTCGCTGATGGATACGATTCTTGAGATTCCCATGCGCCAGGTGCTCGATAATGTCCCCATCGATCAG
>Ga0210398_10003659_pt1 | contig 14633 bp, 13 predicted proteins | sample IncBWC4OmetaG_FD_161047 | JGI IMG/M metagenome (GOLD analysis project Ga0210398, IMG submission 161047) | Forest soil microbial communities from Barre Woods Harvard Forest LTER site, Petersham, Massachusetts, United States - Inc-BW-C-4-O | ecosystem: Environmental > Terrestrial > Soil >...
TCGGGGTCGTCTGGCGGTCCCACGGCCGGTAGCGGAAGATGTCTTCATGCGCGGAACCCGTTGCAACCGGAAAGGGTTTCTAGCTTCAGTGAAAATCGGATCGCCATCGCAACAACCACGAATCGCGGGCCGCATCCGCACGCTTCCCGCGAAGATTCTCAGCTATCGCGCTCCCACCGATATGTCAACGCGAAAACTCACGGTTGCACTATTCGTCCTCGCGCTGATGGTTTTTGGTCCGAGTGCGGGCAGACTGATTCTCGCCGCCGAACAAACCCAGGCAGCGACGGAGGCGCTACCGCCGAATGCCCTAAAAGATTCCGCCAGCCTCTATCTGCGCGAGGCGGCGGCCGGGCCAATCAGATGGCAGCCATGGAACGAGGCGACCTTCGCACTCGCGCGCAAGCTCAAGCGTCCATTACTGATCGATATCGGCGCGGTCTGGTGTCATTGGTGTCACGTCATGGACCAGACCACCTATGCCGATCCAAAGGTGGTCACGATGGTGAACGACGACTTCGTACCGGTGAAGGTCGACACCGACGAGCGCCCCGACATCGATGGCTACTACCAGGTGGCCGCGCAAAACTTCAGTGCCGGAGGATGGCCGCTCACCTGTTTTGCCACTCCCGACGGCGCGCCACTGCTGATCGCGGGTTACCTGCCGCCTACAGCGGAAGAACATCGCGGGATGCTGTGGGTTCTGAGCGCCGTCAGCGAGGCCTACAACAAAGATTCAAAATTCGACAAGTTGGCGCACGAGATCGCCGCGAAAGTTGGCGAGGCGGAAGTGGCGGTTGGCTCGAAGCCGAGTTCGTTCGATGAGCTCCGCGGCGGCATCCTCAATGGCACCCGGCTCGCGTTCGAGGCGGAAGCGCAGGGGCAAGGGGAGGGCGCGAGTTTTTATGATTTTCCCGCGGTGCAGGCGATCCTCGCGCACGGATTTTTCGGTCATCCGGAATTCGCCGGGACCGCGGTGGCAAGACTGAAGACCATCGCCGCAGGAGGCGTTTACGATCAGCTCGGCGGTGGATTCCATCGCTATTCGGTCGATGCCAGGTGGCGCGTTCCACATTTCGAAAAGCTCGCGTACGACCAGGCGATGGCGCTGAAGACGTACGCACAAGCGTATGAGGTAACGCACGATAACGATTTTGCGCGGGTCGCGAAGTCCATTGTTGCGTACGTCGATGGCACTATGCTCGACGCGAAGTCGCATACTTTCTATTCGCATCAGGACGCGGACTCGTTCGCGGGCGATGACGGCAGCTACTACACGTGGACCGAGGAAGAAGTGCGCCATCTACTGAAGGGCACCGATCTCAAAGTCGCCCTGATGCATTTCGGGTTCACCGACGATCCCGGTCGCGCGCCCGACGCCAGAGTGGTACTGCGCGCCGCGATGTCTGCGAATGGTATCGCGCACCAGCTGAAAATCTCGGACGCCGAAGCGAGCGCGGCCATCGAGCGCGCATCCAAAGCGATGCTGGCGGCGAGAGACAAGCGCCACGCGCCACAGGTCGACACCACAGTGCTCATCGATCGCAACGCGCTGATGGCGTCGGCCTATATCACCGCGGCGGAGGCTTTCGGCGACCAGCAATTGAAGCGAATCGCGCTCGACAATCTCGACTATCTTTATGCAAACGCGCGCGCCAACGACGGCAGCTTCTATCATGTGCTGGATCGCGGGCAAGCCGGCGTTCCCGGGCTCGCGGCGGACCAGGTTTACATGATGAACGCGCTACTCGACGCATATCAGGCGAGCGGCGATCGCAAATATCTCGATCGCGCGTCGTCGCTGGGCGCGTTGCTGTTCGAAGGTTTCCGCGATCCCGCGACGGGGATGCTGAAGAGCCGCGCTCCGGCGACGCCGGGAACTGTCCTTACCCAGGCCGCGCCAATGATGCAGGTTTTCTACGACGATCCGACGCCTGCGATTCAGGCCGTTGCCGCCGATGCGTTTCGGACACTCGCGGCGTTGACTTCAGATCCGGGCGACGCCGCGAAGGCCGAGGAAATGCTGCGACCCGCGACCACTCGAATCGGATCGTTTGGCGGGCCCAATAATGGCGCGCTCGGCCTCGCCCTGGAACAGCAGGCCAATGGCGAAACGGTGGTGGCGATCGCGGGGGAAGACCACGATTCGCGCACGGCGGAGCTTTTGCGCGGCGCGCTCGCGACCTATCGTCCTGGCAAGGTGGTCATTCTGCTGGGGTCGAGCGACAAGCACGCGCAGCTTCCTGACGCCATGAAGGCGATGTATGAAGCCGCCGCGCATCATGATGCGCCGCTGGCATTTGTATGCGCGGGAACCGCGTGTGCGACTCCATCTGGCAGCGCCGATGCGCTAGCTAAGACCATCCGTGACTTTGCGGTGAATCGCGGGAACGCCGGCAATCTCGCGACCCGTTGAAAATTGCGCGCCTCTTGAATTACCTACCAAATGGTTGATAATTAAGGGACCGAGGACGGACATACTGTTTATGAGCGAATTCGTCATTCCCAAAAGCGGCCTGATACCCGCTCCCGAAGTGGAGCAGCCCAATATCTTTCCGATGGAGTGGCACGTCGATACCCCGAAGCTCGCGGAAATTTACGAACGCGCCAAGCGCGAGGGATACAATCCCTCGTCGCTGCCATGGGAGACCTTCGACGCCAACGATTACTCCCAGGATCAGCGCGTCGCGATGATGTACTGGTTCGCGCTGCTCTCGAACTTCGACGCCTCGGGCCCAGCGGTTTTCGCGAAGGCGACGATTCACGCATTCGAGCAGCACGAAGAAGATCCGGTGCGCAAATGTTTCTTCTCCATCACCCGTGACGAGATGAATCACGAGGAAACGTGCGGGCGCACGATCACGAAGCTGGTCCCCGGCGGCCCGGTTGATTGGGTGCCGCGCACCGAACTCGAGCGCGTGGCGTATAACAACATCAAGTGGCTCTATCATAACGGCGGGCGCTACTGGACCGGCTATTCCAATTCGCTGGGAAAATATCCGCTCGCGATCCTGTTCACCTCCTTCATGATGGGCGAGGTGGCCTCCTCGACGCTGTTCCATGGGATGTCGCGCGCATCGACCCATCCGCTCTACCAGGACATGTTCAAGAAGATCGGGCTCGACGAGTCGAGGCACCTGCAGATTTGCATCACACTGCTGGAAAAGGATTGGCCAGGCCTTTCCGATGAGTACCGTTCGTTTGTGACGCGGCAGCTCCGCGCCGGATTTGTTTTTCTATCGATGATTTTGTGGGAGCCGCCCAATCAGTTCTGGGATCTGCCGGATTATTTCCTGCCCAACCATCGCGTGCTGCTCAATATCGCGCGCAAGGCCGGGCTGGGAATTCTCAGCGTCGATGAACAAGCCGACAACTGGCGGCTCGCGATCGCGCGCGTGCGCAAGCTGGTGGAGAAGTGGCGCATCGAGTTCCCGGCGATTCCGGAACTCGACATCGCGGGCGTGGACGTGGGCGATATCAGCGCGGCCGACATCATTCCCGTATTTTAGCCAGTATTTTTAAGGACCGTATTCTAGTTGGTCGGCATTTCTTGTAGACGTTGACGATGGCTATCGACATCCTCGTGCAAAATGCGGTCGGCGAGATCGTGCTCAACCGGCCCGACAAAATGAACGCGCTTAACAACGCGATGATGAACGAGTTGAGCGAGGCGTTCGATGCTGCGCAGAAAGCGCAGGTCCGCGCGTTGATCATTCGTGGTGAGGGACCGGCGTTTTGCGCCGGGCGCGACCTCGCAGATGCGGACCCCGGCAACGAAGATGCGGAAGCAATCCTTCAAGCAGTCTTTAATCCCGTGATTCGGCGGTTGGCGGATTTTCCCGCGCCCACTTTTGCCGCGGTCCATGGCGCTTGTCTCGGCGTCGGGCTCGGCCTCGCGCTAGCTAGTGATGTGGTCTACGTCTCCGAGGATGCCAAAATCGGCTCGCCGTTCGCGCGCATCGGCGCGGTGCTGGATTCCGGCGGCCACAGATTTTTCGTCCAGCGCATCGGGCCGCATCGCGCGCTCGAACTCATCTATACCAGCAGGTTGCTCTCGGGAACCGAGGCGGCCGCGTGGGGGCTGGTGAATCAATGCGTGGCGAAAAAAGATCTGATCGAGAAGGTCCGCGAACTTGCCGCGACCGTCGCGCAAGGCCCGACCGCTGCGTTCATGGAATCCAAACGCATCATCCGCATGATCGATGAAGAGGCGGCGGGGCTTTCAGAAGTCCTCGACTACGAGGCGCGGGCGCAAGGCGCGGCCGGCAAAACGGCGGACTACAAGGAAGGCATCGGCGCGTTCCAGCAGAAGCGCCCGGCGAAATTCCAGGGCCGCTAAACCCGCCCCGGCAGCGTCGCTCGAGGCCGCCAAAAGGTCAGACTCCAGAGCAGCAGCGGGAAGGTGAAGCTGCCGATCATCGCCGTCCACATCATCAGGTCCATCCGCCCGATTATTGCGAATGGAATCATGGCGTAGACGAAATCTCGCGAGGTCAACTTCTCCAGCAGCGATTGGGAATCGCCGGCGCGTGTCCGGGAAACCCAATATGCGGTTGCGGCGCTCAGGACGCATCCGACCATGAAGAGGCCGAACAATTGCAGATACGGCGGGCCGCCGATTTTGTAAGCTGCGATCGCCACCCCGACGAAAGTCGCGAAGTTTACGATAGAGTCGGTGACCGCATCGAGCATCCCGCCGAAATTGCTCTGCGCCAGCTTCATTCGGGCCAGCTCGCCGTCGACGCCATCGATAGTCACCGAGACCAGTAACAGCAGCACGCCGATGAGAGGAGGCCAGTAACCTCCCATCGCGATCGCCGCGGCGGCAAGCAATCCCAGCGCGGTGTTTGCGATCGTCACCTGGTTGGGTGTGATTCCGGTGCGGGCCAGCTTCAGGGCGATGCGCCACGAGATGCGACGATCCAGGTGATGGGCGAGGAAGCCGTCCTTCCAAGCGGTTTCGTGGCGCAGGGTGATCCCGATTCGGCGCTCGGCTTCGAGAGGATCGTCGCGGCGGCCATCGAGCGCGAACGGAAGCAGGCCGGCCAGCGACGGCGCCGCACCGAGCGTAGAGGGGCTGTCTATCAGGTCTGCCAGGCATCCAACGGCAAGCCCCGCGCTGGTGTCGCCGCCAGTGCTGGCCAGTCTCACCACGCGCTGGGTGCCGGAGGCGTGCTGGTCGATGAGGCGAGCCAACTGGTCGCCGGTGAAGATCAGGTTGCTTTCGAGCGCGATGCAGGGCGCGCGATCGACGAAGCCGGTGCGCTGCCGGCTGGTCGCGTCGAGCGAATCGAGCATGACGACGCCCGCGCGGTTTCGAAACGAGCCAAGCGCGGCCTCCACCGCCTCGCGTGGAGTCCCATTACACAAGATGAAGAAGCGGCTGATCCCGGCCCGCGCGCACAGCTCCAGATTTCTTTCCAGCAGCGATTTTCCGAAAACTGGCTCGCCACCTCTGCCATGCGCATATATCAACGCGGTCTCTACCAAGTCAGCCTCCACACCTCGACCAACTAGTAGGTAGTAAGCAAAACTGCCCGGCAACGCAAATCGCGCTCTACGATTAAGCCAACGTGACCGCGAGGTTGCGACCAGCTTATGGGGGATTGAAGGATTAGACTGATCGCAGCGACTGCGCGACGCGCGTTGGAATGGAAAGCTTCATTCGGAAAGCGAGCCGCCCGATATCCGAGCGGCCCGCGACCAAAGTTGGCGCCGGTCTAATAATAATCGACCGGATCAATCTGACGTTTTGCGCCGTACCAGAAGAGCATGTTCTCGGTCAGCCCCTGCCAGGTAAATTTACCCGGCGGAAGGAGCAGGCGCTTGGCCATCGACTTGAAGGAGTAGAACTCCTTGGTGCATCGCCACACGCCTTCTTCGACCTGCTGTGGCGAGAGATTCTTCGGCACGAACATGCACCGGAAGTTGTTGGTGTAGAGGTCGGCATCGGGAATGATGACGCGGCCTTCGTTCTCCAACTGCGTGCGCATCGGGGTGCCCTTGCGCGGGGTGACGGTGTTGAAGAAAGCTTCGGGCGCCTTGACCTCATGTAGAAACTTCAGCGTGTCGTCGAAAATCGCGGGATGATCTTCCTCCAGCCCGAAGAGGAAATTCAGCGAATAATAGATGCCATGCTTCTCCATCTTTTTGAGAAGCTTTTTGTACTGATTGGCATGATTCTGAATCTTGTTCATCGACAAGAGGCTGTCCTGGCTGATCGATTCCACCCCGATGTTGACGTGGAAGATTCCCGCCTTCGCCGCGAGCTCGAGCAACTCGTCATCGTGATTCGAATTCACCGTCCACAAACATGAGAAGCGGATGTTGAGCGGCTCCAGCGCCTTGAACAGTTCCTTCGCGAACTTGTGCTTGCCGGTAATCTGATCGTCGATGAACTGAAAGCGACGGAATCCGGTGATGCGGATGTTTTCCTTGATCTCCTCGACGATGTCGCCGATGGGGCGCGTGCGATAGCTGCCCTCATAGAACACCGGGATCTCGCAGAACGAGCATCGATAGGGACATCCGCGGCTGGCCTGGATCGGAATCGCCTTGAAGAGGTAGCGATTGAGCTTTAGCAGCTCGTGACGCGGGCGGGGCAGGTTCTTCAGATCGTGAACCTTGTCCGCTTTGTAGATGCGCTTCATCTTGCCGTCGCGCCAGTCCTGCAGTAGCTCCGGCCACACCAGATCGGCCTCGCCCTGCACCACCGCGTCCGCATGCGTCAAAGCTTCCTCGGTTTGCAAGGTTGCATGGAAACCGCCGAAGACCACCGGGACGCCTTTCTTGCGGAACTCGTCAGCGAGCTGGTACGCGCGCAGCGACGCACCAATGGTGGTGGTCATACCGACCAGATCCCAACCGCCGTCGAAGTTGATGTCCTCGAGGCGCTCGTCGCAAAGCGTCACGTCATAGTCGTCCGGCGTGAGACCGGCCATCAATGGGATCATCAATCCCATGATGAGCCGCCAGCGAGACTTATGCGGCGTGCCGTCGAGGTGAACAGTAGTTGGTTGGACCAGCAGAATCCGAGGTTTCTTGTTCATAGAGCCTCATGATGAAGTTGCGGACGTCGCGCGGTTGGAATCGTTAGTGCGCCACGATCGCCGGTAGGTTGCCCACATCAGGATGAACGCGAACACGTAGGTGCCAAACGCGGCGCCCCACGCGAAAAACCCTAGTTTGTCAACAAGAGCCAGAATCACCAGCAGGTACGCAAAATCCCGCCCGCTGATGCGGTCGATCTTCCCCAGCCATTGCTCCGCGCCCTCTGCATCCACCGACAAGGCGAGATAGGTGGCGAGCCCGCATAGCGCAAAGCCCCCCAATACCACGGGAATCAGGTAGAGGTACCAGGCGCTGCCGGAATTCCGGTAACATCCGAAGAAGATCCCCGCGAAGACCGCTACATGAACGATGTTGTCGGTGGTGATATCGAGCATTCCGCCGAATTTGGTCTCCGTCATCGTGAGGCGCGCCAACTCACCATCGACACCATCAACCGTAATCGAGAAGAGGAACAGCAGCGAAGCAAGCAGTCGCATCCAGTACGACGGCGACGCAAACATCCACGCGCTGAGCAATCCCACGCAAGTGTTGGTGATGGTGACCTGATTGGGCGTGATCGAGGTTTGCGCCAATCGCCGGCTGATACGCCACGAGAGATTGCGATCGATATAGCGCGCCAGGGGTGCATCGGTGTGCGCAGTCTCGTCCTTGAGCGAGCGCGCCAGCCGTTCTTCGGCCTCGACGCGATCCTCTACCCGCCCGTTGAGGGCGAAGGGCAGATAGGTCGCGGTATTCATCACCGATGCGCGATTCTGGTCGGCGCGAATCAGTTCGGCCAACGGTCCGGTCGCGATTGAGCCGCCACGCTCATAGTCCGCGCTCACGGTATTCATGACGGGACCCGAGCGGCCGCCATCTCGCTCAATAATCCGATTGAGGTGCGAGGTCGCGAAGACCAGGTTCCCGCTTAACCGGACACACGGCTCGGACGGGTCCAAGCCGAAGGGACCGCGCAATAGTTCATCGAATGAGCCCACAATTGAGACTCGGCGGTCGCTTGCGAAGCGCCCCATGATGGCGCTGAGCCGGTCGCGGTTCGTTTCGGAAGTCTGCACATAGACGCGCTTGACCCCGGCTCGCTCGCAACTAACCAGGAGTCGCTCAAGCAGGGAGCGGCGGAAGATTATATCGCTGCTGCGCGGAGGCGCGCTAATTAACGCTGTTTGTATCAAAATATCTATGTATTAACCGGTCTTATTAAAGACTAGTTAAATATTCTAATCGGGAGTCAAGGTCAATCGACTCCTCAGATGCGAAATGTCCAATGATTTGACGACCTTTGTCCGACTCATGGTGAGGGATCGGCTGCGGAAACTTGAGTTTGCAGCTCCTCCAACATTTTCTGATACCCTTCGCTCGTCACTGCATTCTGAATCCGCGTCGATATCGCACTTGAGAGGCTCATGCCGTCCGCCACGGCGTCGACGATCTGCCAGCGTGAACCGCGCCGGATGAGGTGAAAATCAATCGGCATCTGCCCGCCACCTTCATTGGCGATGGTGGTCCGCACTACCTCCTCCGAGCCTTGATTCGAGCTTCCCAGGTAGTTCACCTTGACCTGCGAAAGCGTTGCGGCCGCCGGAGGAAAGCCTATCTTCTCGAGGCTCCGGGTGAAGACAGCCACGAAGCGGTGCTGCTCGCTCTTACTCAATTTGTCCCATTGCGGCCCCAACGCCTGCTTGGCCAGCAAGTCCAACGCCAGCGAATTGTCGATGGAGTCCAGCACCTCACGCTGCGCCGCCGGCTCCCCGGCGGTTGCCGGCAACGCCTTCATCGAAGCTATCGCTCCGCGCACCACCGCCTCGGCTGGCGAAGTCGCCCACGCGGTAAGCGCCATCAGCAGCAGCATCGACGCGCATACTGCGCATGTCGCAGCCATCAAGTTCACACGCCGGTAATACAAATCCTATGCTCCTATGGGTTTGCGCGCGGCGGTTCATTGTAGAGGGGGAGGGTAGCGACTGATAGACTCGATGCGATGTCGAAACCCAATGCCATCCTGTTCGACTTTGGGGGTACGCTCGATTGTCCCTCGCATTGGCTCGACCGCTTCCTGAAGCACTATCGCGCGGCCGGATTTGACCTGACACGCGAGGAACTCGATCCCGCCTTCGACTTCGCTACCAAGGCGGGCTACGCCGCCGGGAAGTCGATTGAACGTTTCAAGCTCGGCGACCTGATTCGGTTCCTGGTAGGAAATCAGTTCGAATATCTGCGCGGCGAAGGACCGGAGCGATTTCGGGAAGCGCTCAGCCGGATGGACTCGCGCGAGCGCTTCAAGAATGTCGAGCGCGTGCGCGAATCGTTCCTCAAGGAAACCGCGGCCGGCCTTGCGCGCAGCAAGAACATCCTCGCGCGGTTGAGACCGGAGTTCACGCTCGGCGTCATCTCGAACTGGTACGGCAATCTCGAGGCGATCATTACCGAAGCCGGGATGCGCGCGCTGTTCGATTCGATCACCGACTCATCGCGGGTGCGCGTCTTCAAACCGGATGTGAAGATTTTCCGCGCCGCCCTGAAGTCGCTTGGCACAACTGCGGAACAAACCGCGATGGTGGGTGATTCTATGAGTAAGGATATGGCACCCGCCTATCATATCGGCATGCGCACAGTTTTCTTGCGATCGGTTGGACATGAGCACGAACCCGCAGCTTCAACTGCGCAGTCACCTAATGGCACGGGTTCGGATTTCACGCCGGATCATTCAATTGACTCGCTAGAGGAGTTGGCGACGCTCCAGTGGTAAGCGAATTGCAAGGAGCCATTATCGCCGCCGGCCGCGGGGAGCGGTTACGCAGCAACGGCGAGGATATTCCGAAGCCGTTGGTGCGCCTTGGTGGGGAAACTCTCCTCGCGCGTCAGGCGCGAGCGATGATGCGCATGGGTGCGCGGGAGGTGCTGGCGATTGTGAATTCGGAAACGGCAGAAATTTTGACACGTGACCGAATCGAGCTGCCGGACCATTTGCGCCTAATCGTGCGTGATACCGCCAACTCGATGGAATCGCTGCTGGCGTTAGGCGAGATACTCGCGCCGGGAAATTTTCTGCTCGCGACCGTCGACGCCGTCGTTTCCGACCGGGAGTTCGCAAAATTCATCGAACAGGCATCCGCGCTTATCACAAAAAGCGAGCCGCGGGGTTTCGATGGGATTCTCGGCGTCGTAAAATGGCGTGGGGATAAAAAACCGCTGTTCGCGAAAATCGGGACCAACCGCCAAATCATCGCATTGGGCGATGATCAGGCGGCGATGGTGACCGCGGGTGTCTACCTGCTGCCCACCTCGATTTTCGCATTCGCGGCGGAGGCCAGACGGATGCAACTTTCCGCGCTGCGTCGATTTTTGGGGATGCTGATCGACAATGAGATAAGACTCGGCGCAGTCGAGCTGGCCGAGGTGATCGACGTCGACGAAGCCGCCGATCTGGCGGCCGCGCGCGTCGCGGTGGAGGTACGGCGATGAAGCGTCGTGCGATTGGGATTTATCGCGAAGTGGAATTCTCTCCGGGCAAGGTCGAGGCCGATGCCGCGATCCTCGATGCGGTCCTCGCCGAGCTGGCGTCGCATGGAATCGAGACCGAGGCCTTCGATGCGAAAACCTTTGCGGCGAGCACTGCCGCCGCGGATGCCGAAATAATTCTCGCGATGTGCCAGAGCGAGGGCGCGCTGCGCCGTCTCGCGGTACTCGAAAGTGCCGGTGCGATCGCGGTTAATTCTGCGCTCGCGATTCGCAATTGCTACCGCGATCTCCTCGGTGCGGGATTGCTGCGCGCGCGAGTGCCCTCGCCGGACGGGGTATTGCTCGCGACTACCAGTCCGCTCGACCTGCGCCGGCTATCGACGCTGGACCTCGATGCGGGAGTATTTGTGAAACGTGGCGACCTTCACGCGCTCGGTCCTGACGATGTTCAACAAGCGGTGGGACGCGCCGGGTTAAGCGCGACGCTGGCCGACTTCGCGCGCCGCGGCATCGCGATGGTCTACGTGCAGCAGGCCGCGAGCGGTCATACGGTAAAGTTCTACGGCGTCAGCGGCTCCGAGTACTTCAATGTGATCGCGCAGGAGGGCGAAGTCTCGGAAGAAATCGCGCGCGCACTCGCCGAAGCCTCCGGCATCGCCGCGACCGCCCTGGGACTCGAAGCATGGGGAGGCGATGCGATGGTGGATGGCGATCGCTTCGCCATCGTCGACTTCAACGACTGGCCAAGCTTCAGCCGCGTGCGCGCTCCCGCCGCGCGAGCGATTGCCCGACGGGCGTTAAAGCTCCTCGCGCGCCCCCGCACGGCGCCGGCGTACCCATAAGAGATTTGGTCCCGTAGGGGTCGTTCGCGAACGACCCGCAACGATGCTGCAGGGGGGAAGATAGTCCGCAACCGCAAAATCGCGGCGGGCGATTCCCGAATCGCCGCTGCATGATGTACCCTGGGCGGTCCCCAACGCCTCTCTCATACCTTGTCCGCATGCGATACGCTCTCGTATCCGAACGAAAGGATCTGTAAAACCATCTTCGATGACAAATTCGCAGGGAAAACTCCCTTCAGTTACCACCGCGATTCCAGGACCCAAGTCGCGCGAAATCTTCGACCAGGAACAGACCTATGTCGCGCCCGGACGCCAGCGTGTCTCGCTGCTGGCCGGGATCGCGATCGATCACGGCGAAGGGGCAACGCTCACTGACGCCGACGGAAATGTTTACGTCGATTTTTTCGCCGGCATCGCGGTCGCCAGCCTCGGCCACGGACATCCGCAACTCGCGCAAGCGATCTCCCGGCAAGCGTCGCGCCTGATGGTCGGCACTCTTGCCAATGCGGAGCGCGCCGAGGCATTCAAGCTGCTCAGTGAAATCGCGCCGGGAAACCTCAAGCGCGCACATCTCTACAGTGGCGGCGCCGAGGCGGTCGAGTCGGCCTTGCGGCTGGCACGCTCGAAGACCAAGAAGTTCGAAGTGGTGAGTTTTTGGGGCGGTTTTCACGGCAAGACCGGCGGCGTCATCGGACATATCGGCGATGAATGGAAGCAGGGCTACGGACCGCTTCCCGGCGGACGCTACCTGGTGCCCTACGCCGATTGCTATCGATGCCCGTTCAAGCTGAGCTATCCGAGTTGTGGCATCGCATGCGCGGATTTCGCACGCCAGCAAATCCGCAATAGCTCAGCCGGCGCCATCTCTGCGATTCTCGTCGAGCCGATTCAGGGCACCGCAGGCAATGTCATTCCACCCGATGACTGGATGCATGCAATCAAATCGATCGCGAAGGAAAACGGAGCGTTGCTGATCGCCGATGAGATGATCACCGGCTTCGGCCGCACCGGCAAAATGTGGGGCATCGAGCATAGCGGCGTCGAGGCCGACATCGTCACCGTCGGAAAGGGGATGGGCTCCGGCTTTCCGGTTTCCGGCGTGCTGATGAGCGATGAGCTGAGCCAGGCCGAGCCGTTCGCGAAGCCGAGTTCATCGTCCTCGAGTTACGGCGGCAATCCCCTCGCAGCGGTTGCGGTGGCGACGACCATCAAAACCATTCTCAAGGACAAATTGGTGGAGAACTCGCGCAAGGTGGGCGCGATGCTGCTCGGCAAACTGCGCGGCTTGCAGGAGAAATACGAGTTCATCGGCGACGTGCGCGGCAAAGGATTGCTCATCGGCATGGACCTGGTGAGCGATCTGAAAACGCGCGCGCCGCTCTCGCGCAAAGTCAGCGAGCTGATTTTTTCCGAAGCGCTGAAGCGCGGGCTGTTCACCATGGCGTATTTTCCGCGCGTGCGAATCAATCCACCGCTGGTGATCACCGACGCGCAAGCTGAGGCCGGCGTCGAGATCCTCGATGAGGTTTTTGCGCACGTGCGCGATCATGTGGACTGGCGCGCTGCGGCCTGAGAATTTTCGCTATGGCTGAAAACGGCAACGCGGCATTGTTTTTCGACCTCGCCGGCACCCTGGTAAAGATGGACGAGACCCGGCAACTCCCGTTGGATCGCAACGGCAACATCGTCATCGAATTGCTGCCGGGGGTCATCGAAAAGCTTCGCCCGATTCGCGATCACCTGATGTTGATTTTCACCAATCAGGCCGGCATCAAGCGCGGCCGCTTCACGATGGCGAAGATGGAAGCCGCGCTGGCGGACCTCGATCACCAACTCGGCGACATCCTCAGCGGATGGCAGGTCTGTCCGCATGACGACGACGATCACTGTGAATGCCGAAAACCGAAGGCCGGCATGATCGCGGAATTGGCGGAAACATTTGGCGTCGATCTGAACGCCTCGACCGGCATCGGCGATCAACTGGTGGACGAGCAAGCCTGCGCGGCCGGTGGTGTCGGACGTTTCATCTATGCCAAGGACTTTTTCGGCTGGAAGTAAGTTCGCATCAGGTGACCACACGAGTTAGGCTGTGGTCATGAACGTCCCCATCCGGAAATTCAAGGCGGAGCTGTCGCGCTACATTCGCGAGGCGAGCGCCGGCAAAGACGTTGTAGTCACCTCGCGGGGAAAGCCCGTCGCGCGCATCCTCCCGCCGCTTGTTCCAGCAGCGTCTTCCAAATCACTGTCTCGTCAGGAACTCGTAGAACGAATCAAGGTTCTGATGCCGGAGGTCAGAATCGGCACCGGAAAGGCCCCCAAAGGCTCTGCCAACCCGATCAAGATCCGACCGGGTGAAAAGACGATGGCAGAGATCGTGATCGAAGGCCGTGGGCCGCGTTGATCGTCTACTTCGATACCTCGGCGCTGATGAAATTGTACGCCAACGAGTTTGGTGCTGAGGTCACGCGCGCGGCGTCCAGGCTCGCGATCGCGCGATTCACAAGCATGGTGACTTACGCTGAAATGCGTTCGGCATTTGCCAGAAAGCGGAGGTTCGGGGAGATCACGGAGCAAAAGCTGGAACGCCACAAGTCCGAATTCGAACGCGATTGGCCGGATTTTGAAGCGCTTCCAGTTGACGAACCACGCGTGCGGCGTGCCGGCGAACTCGCCGAAGCATACGGCCTGAGAGGCTTCGATGCGATCCATCTCGCCAGCGCTGACGGACTCCGGCAGAACTTCGGCGAGATCACTTTCGCTTGCTTCGACGCCGACCTCTCGCGCGCCGCGTCAGCATGCGGCATGATGCTGCTTCCTTCCGCCTGATTGGCTTTCCGTTTCCCTCGCTTCCGCGCTAAAAAAAGAATCCTTAACCTCGACTCCGACGGAGGCTTTATGAAATTCGGCGTGCTTCCCTTCATCAGCGAAACCAGTGCCCGCCCCGATGCGGTTGCCCGCAAGTGCGAGGACCTCGGCTATGAATCCTTCTGGCTCCCCGAGCATGCGATCATTCCCGTCACCCACAAGACTCCCTATCCTGGCGGTGGCGATGGGAAGATTCCCGAACCTTACTCGCACATCATCGATCCGTTTGTCGGTCTTGGAATCGCGAGCGCAGTCACCAGCAAGATTATGCTCGGCACCGGCATCTGCCTCGTTCCCGAGCGCGACCCGATCGTATGTGCCAAGGAAGTCGCGACGGTAGATCATTTTTCCGGCGGACGTTTTCTCTTCGGCATCGGCGCCGGATGGCTGCGCGAT
>Ga0210398_10003660_pt1 | contig 14632 bp, 11 predicted proteins | sample IncBWC4OmetaG_FD_161047 | JGI IMG/M metagenome (GOLD analysis project Ga0210398, IMG submission 161047) | Forest soil microbial communities from Barre Woods Harvard Forest LTER site, Petersham, Massachusetts, United States - Inc-BW-C-4-O | ecosystem: Environmental > Terrestrial > Soil >...
GCGGTGGAGGAAAAGATAAATTTTCTTACGCCGTGGCGAGTGATGGCGTCCAGGAGATTGACGCCGGCGGCGATGTTTGCGGCATAGAAAGTGCTGGGTTCGCGGACGGACTTGGCGACTAGCGCTTCGCCTGCAAAATGCATGACCGCGTCAATAGAGTGTTTGGAAAAAACTTCCTCGACTTGTGCACGGATGCCCAGATCGGCTTGACAAAAAATCGCTTTAGGCGGGACGGCGGCGGCGTAACCCTCCTGAAGATTATCGAGGGCGATTACCTGGTAGCCACGGGCTAGGAGAACTTCTGCACAGATACTGCCGATGTAGCCGGCGGCTCCGGTTACGAGAACGTTCAAGGAAGTGACCTCGCCTTCAAAGGAAGAATGTGAGTGCAGTCGCACAACGATTAAAACTATCAGGATCGACACAGGTTGTCAGCGGTGAATTAGGGAAGGAACGAGACCTGCGGCAGTTTGCTGGGAGACGAGCGGCGATGATTGGGCGAAAACGAGAGAGGTCGCGGCGAGCCCTGCCCTTACAATCGTTTCGGAGGAGCGTCCGCCTGGTGAAGGTGGACTGTGGACTACGCTTGCGACATGCGGCGCTGGAAGGTGAGAAGAATCAGATCGGCGCGGCGGCGGACGCCGAATTTGCTGAGGAGATTGGAGACGTGAAATTTTACGGTGCGTTCGGCGATGTTGAGTTTGCTGGCGATTTCTTTGTTAGAAAGATTTTCGAGAAGAGAGTCCAGGACTTCCTGTTCGCGACGGCTCAGATTGGTGACGGAATCGGTTTTTAGACGCCGGCCCTGGCTGGTTAGGACGGAATCGACAAAGCCGGAAAGGACCGAGCGCGGAACCCAGAATCCTCCATTGGCGACCAGCGGCAGAGCGCGGACCAACTGATCGCGGGCTTCCGTGTAGGTGAGAAGACCCTTAACACCGAGACGCAAGAGCTGATAGCTGTTGGCGTCGGTGTGTTGTTCGCCGACAACGATCAGGCGGGCCTCGGGATGACGTTCGAGAAGATTGGCCAAAAGTGCGCCTGTCGCAGGCCGCGCGGCATGCCCGTCGATGACATAAACCTGAGCAACAGGCGGTTCGAGATTGCGCATGTCGGGCGCCAGCGTGGATTCGAGTTGCTTGACCACGACTTTGAATGGAGCCTTCGACAAAACGCGTTCGAATTCGCTCAGCACCAGGGGATGCGGCGAGAGGATGCAAACCGTCATCTTTGAACTTCGCTTGGTAGCCACTATGTGTCAGCCTAGTCAAAACTGTCCTAAGGGGCAAGTCCCTTGGAAGGGGCTGTTCTCGAATTGTTACGTAACAGGTAGGGTGCTTCTAGGTGGTGACCGGGTGACTTTCGCAGCAAAACCCCGACAATGCGCTCAGGGGCGTAGCCGTCCCAGGCGGGGGGATGCGGCCGGGCTTGCCTTTTCCGGCCAGAATCTGCCGCGTCGTGACGAGAATTTTTGCAGGTCCGTGGCTATGAGCAGGTTTGTGCCCTCGGAAATTGTGATGGGACGCTCAGCGTTTTCGCCACGCGTCAGGCACGAGACGCCTGGAGCTGCGGTCTGTTCCTGGATGCCGCCGGAGTCGGTGAGGACCAGCGCGGGTGAAGGGAAGGGCGACGAAGATTAGTCGGGCCGTCCGACGGAATGGTATTCGAAACCGAGAGCCCTCATGTGTGTTGGGGAGAGAAGGTTGCGACCATCCAGGACCAGAGCTCGGGCCATCGTGTCACGAATGCGCTGCCAGTCGAGAACGCGGAATTCGTCCCACTCGGTGAGGAGGAGAAGGGCGTCCGCTCTGATGGCAGCCTCGTAGGGATCGCGGCAAGAAACGAGTTCGGGATGGGCGCTGCGGGCATTCGAGATGGCTTGCGGATCAAAGGCTGACACGTGAGCCCCGGCGGCGACTAAGCGTTTATAGAGTTCGATGGCTGGCGAACTACGAATGTCATCCGTACCGGCTTTGTTGGCGAGGCCCAGCAGCGCGATCTTTTTGTCTTTCAGGACCCAGAGGGCTCGTTGTACCTTCTGGAAAAAAGCATCGACGCGGCCAGTGTTTACGTCTTCGGCTGCTTGAAGGATACCGGCATCTACGTGTTCGGATTCGACGAGCTTGCAAAATGCCCGGAGGTCTTTGGGCAGTCGGTCGCCGCCAAAACCAATGCCGGCTTGGAGAAAGGCGGACCGAATGCGCGGATCGAGGCCGACGGCGTGGGTGACTTCCAGAACGTTTGCGCCAAGCCGTTCACACAGGTCAGCGAGCACATTGGCATAGGAAATCTTGACTGCCAAAAAAGCGTTGGAGCACTGCTTGATGAGTTCGGCGCTGCGCACGCTTGTGAGAACGAGTTCAGGGAGCTTCGGCGAGGGGCAACCGCCCAGATGGATGGGACACTCGAAAGCTTGTTGAAGGATGGGAGCGTAGATTTGCCGGAGAGCCCCCTCGGATTCGGCGTCGTCCAGTCCCAAGAGTATGCGCTCTGGGTGAAAGAAACCCTCGACGGCAGTGCCTTCGCGCAAAAACTGGGGGTTGGCGGCAACTCGGAAGCGAACGTTAGCATTGGCCGTGTATACGGAAAGCAGATGTCTTAGTTGCTCACCGGTTTTGACCGGCACGGTACTGCGCTCAACGACGAGTTTTGGTGCGTCCACATGACGGGCAATCTGATTTGCAGCAGAGTCGAGTGCGGCGAAGTCTGCTTCGCCGTTGTCAAGCTGTGGAACACCGATACAAAGGAAGATGGCATCGGCGGTGCCGAGGGCGGCGGCTGGGTCATTGGTGAATGTGATCATTCCGGCAGCGCGGCTTCGCTGGATCAATTCAGTGAGGTGCGGTTCGTAAACGGGAAGACGGCCTTCTTCGAGCAACCGAACGCGTTCCGTATCACGATCGACGCAGACAACATGATGGCCAATGGCTGCCAGGCAACCGCCAGTGACCAAACCCACGTGGCCGCAGCCAATTACCGAAACTTGCAGAAGTCACTCTCCGGTGAAGCGTCTCATTGTATGACGATTCCGTTGGTGCTGCGTGCCTGAGCTTGAGCGGACGACGCCTTCAAGGTTCGGGCCGTTCGGGGTGCCGGAATGACCGTTCGCGCCCAAAAAGCACTGGTTCGCTGCCAGGCGTTCGATTCCTGCCTGGAACCTGCGTAAAATAGAGATGTATCCGGAACGCGGCCTTTTCTGATGGTGTCTCACTGCAACAGGAAGTCCGCCAAGGAGTTGTAAGGTTCCCGCCAATGCGTAACTTGAGTGAATCGGCTAAGGCTCTACGAGAGTTGCTCTCGGAACGGATACTTGTGCTCGACGGAGCTATGGGGACGATGCTGCAGCAGCGGAACCTGACTGCGCAGGATTTTGGAGGGGCGGCGCTGGAGGGTTGCAATGAGAATTTAGTGCGGACGCGGCCTGATGTGGTGCTGGATATTCATCGGAAATATTTCGAGGCGGGATCGGACATTGTTGAGACAAACAGCTTTGGCGGGGCGACCATTGTTTTGGCCGAGTATGGGCTCGCGGCGGATGCGCATTTATTGAATAAACGCGCAGCCGAATTGGCGCGACAGGCGGCCGATGAGTTCAGCACGCCGGCGAAACCGCGCTTTGTTGCAGGGTCCGTGGGGCCCACCACAAAGGCGATTACTGTTACGGGTGGCGTGACGTTTGAAGTGTTGGGCGAGGCTTATTACGCGCAGGCCAAGGGGTTGGTAGAAGGCGGCGTGGATTTGCTGCTGGTCGAGACTTGCCAGGACACGCGGAATATCAAGGCGGCGCTGCTCGCCATTCAGCGGCTCTCGAAAGAGATTGGGATGCAGGTTCCGGTGATCGTGTCGGTGACCATCGAGCCGATGGGAACGATGTTGGCGGGGCAGACGGTCGAGGCCATGTGGGCCTCGCTGCGGCATGCCAAGCCGCTGGCGTTTGGGATGAACTGCGCTACGGGGCCGGAGTTCATGACCGATCACATCCGGACTTTGAGTCAGCTCTCCAGTGAGTTTGTTTCCTGTTATCCGAACGCAGGGCTGCCGGATGAAGAAGGCAAGTATTTGGAGACACCGAGTTCGCTGGCGGCGCAGCTTGAGAAATTTGTGGATCATGGCTGGCTGAACGTTGTGGGTGGGTGCTGCGGAACGACCGAGCAACACATCCGCGCGATTGCGCAGATGGTCGACGGGAAGAAACCCCGCGTACGGCCGGGCGAATCGCATCGAGCGGTGTATTCGGGAATCGAGACAATTGAAGCGGAGGACAGCACGCGGCCGCTACTGGTGGGCGAGCGCACCAACGTGATTGGGTCCAGGCTGTTCAAGAACCTGGTAGCCGAGGAAAAATGGGAAGAGGCTAGCGAGATTGCGCGGCGGCAGGTTAAGGGCGGGGCGCATATCGTGGATGTGTGCCTGCAGAGCACGGAGCGGGATGAAAAGAAGGATATTCCGGTGTTTTACGAGAAGCTGATTCGAAAAGTGAAAGCGCCGGTGATGATTGATACCACCGATGCGACAGCGATTGAATTGGCGCTGACCTATTGCCAGGGCAAGGCGATTATTAATTCGATCAATCTGGAGGATGGGGAGGAGAAGTTCGAGCGCGTGGTGCCGATGGCCCATGATTTTGGGGCGGCCGTGGTGGTTGGATGCATTGATGAGGACAAATTGCAGGCGCAGGCGTTTACGCGGGAGCGGAAGCTGGCCGTAGCGCAACGCAGTTACCAGCTGCTGACGGAAAAGTACGGGCTGGGACCGGAAGATATCATTTTCGATCCGCTGGTGTTTCCGTGTGCGACGGGCGACGAGAATTACATTGGCGGCGCGGTCGAGACCGTGGAAGGCATCCGGTTGATCAAGCAGGCCCTGCCGGATGTGCGCACGATATTGGGGATTTCAAATGTGTCGTTCGGATTGCCGGCAGGCGCGCGCGAGGTAGTGAATTCTGTTTTTCTGTATTACTGCACGAAAGCGGGATTGGACCTGGCCATCGTGAACACGGAAAAACTGGAACGGTTCGCATCGATTCCACAACACGAAAGAGACCTTGCCGAGAACCTGCTGTTCTCGCATCCCCCGAAGGAAGTGCCTGCCGATCATTCTCAGGCGGAATTGCTCAGCAACGTTCCGGCAGATTGGCGGGAGCAAAGGAAAGAGCAGCGCGCGGCCGTCAATCAGTACCACATCGCGGCCATCGCAGAGTATTTCCGGACCGCCAAGAAGAAAGAAAAAAAGCTTGCGGCGGACCTTCCGCTGGACGAGCGGCTGGCGAATTACATTATTGAAGGGACGCGAGACGGACTCATCGCCGATCTGGAGCGAAAGCGCGCGGAAGGCGCATCTCCGCTGGAGATCATCAACGGGCCGCTGATGTCCGGAATGGCGGAGGTAGGGCGGCTATTCAATGCCAACGAACTGATAGTCGCCGAGGTGCTGCAATCGGCGGAGGCCATGAAAGCCTCGGTGAATCATCTCGAACAGTTCATGGAGAAGGCGGACACGGCCAAGCGCGGAAAGATCGTGCTGGCGACGGTGAAAGGCGACGTTCACGACATTGGGAAAAATCTCGTCGAGATTATTTTGAAGAACAACGGCTATGACGTAGTGAATCTGGGCATCAAGGTGCCGCCGGAGGAATTGATCAAGGCTTACCTGCAGCACCACCCCGACGCCATCGGGCTTTCGGGGCTGCTGGTGAAGAGCGCGCAGCAGATGGTCATCACGGCTAGTGATTTAAGGGAAGCGGGAATTGAGATTCCGCTTTTGGTGGGTGGAGCGGCACTGTCGGCAAGATTTACACAGACGAAGATTGCGCCGAGCTATGGGAAAGCGGTGTGCTACGCAAAGGATGCGATGACCGGCCTGCGGTTGATGAATCAGCTGATGGACCCGGCGACGCGAGAACAGGTGCTCGATGAGCACAGAGCGTCGGGAAACGGGTTTACCGTGGCAACGACGGTGAAGGTCGCCGAGATACCCAAGGTTACGCGCTCGCCGAAGGTGCGGTCCGACTTGCCCATTCCGAAGGTGGCGTATCTCGAGAGGAAAGTGCGGCTGGTGCCGGATCTACACGAGGTGTGGAGCTACATCAATTCGTTTATGTTGTATGGACGGCATATGGGGTACCGCGGAGATTTTGAGAAGCGATTTGCGGAACGCGATGCGAAAGCCGTCGAGCTATATGAAAGCATGGAGGAGGTGAAGCGCGAGGCGGCGGAGTTCCTTAAGCCGCGCGCGGTTTGGCAATTTTTTGAAGCAGAGTCGGATGGCGAGGCCATGCACCTGTTCGCGCCGGGTGGCGCGGAGCCGGTACATACGTTCCGTTTTCCGCGCCAACGCTTAGGCGATTTTCTATGCCTAAGCGATTACGTGCTGCCTCCGCTCGATGGGAAGCGCGACCACATCGCGCTGTTCGTCGTGACGGCTGGCGAAGGTGTGCGCGAGCGCTCTGAGCGGGCAAAGAACGAAGGATACTACTTCAAGTCACACGGGATGCAGGCGCTGGCGATTGAATCAGCGGAAGCGTGCGCGGAGTGGTTGCACCGACGAATTCGAGAGGATTGGGGCTTCCCGGACGCGCCAGAATTGACGATGGCGCAGCGGTTTACCTCGCGCTACCGCGGGAAGAGGTACAGCTTCGGGTACCCGGCGTGTCCGAATCTGGAAGATCAGGCCGAGCTTTGGAAGTTGTTGCGGCCGGAAGAGATCGGCGTGCAGCTAACGGAAGGCTTCATGATGGACCCAGAGGCCAGCGTGAGCGCGCTGGTGTTTCATCACCCGGATTGCACGTACTTTTCGGTTGGCGATGCCGGAGAAGCGTAACCGCTTACGGCGACGATCGCTACTTTCTCTACAACTCCCTCTTCCCGGGGGGCATTAGGTCCCACACGCGCCAGAATTCCTTCATCTCTCCAGGCGTTCCAAACGAAACGCGGACGTAGGTATTCATGGAAGGAAAGAGCCGCGCGATGAGGACATTGTTTTTCTTGAAGTGTTCGATGACGTCCGCGGCCATGCGGCCGGTCTTCAGCATGGCGAAATTCGCATGAGAATCGATTCCCGGAACCATCCGGGCGTTGGCCTGGTTGAAGAACTCTTGGCGATCGTCGGCGTTGCGTTTCGCGCTCAGCTGGACATATTCGAGATCATCGTAGGCCACGAGTGCGGCCCGGGCGCCGATGGCATTGAGGCCTTCCGGGAGACGACGGGCAGCAAGAGCCTGCATTCTCTCCGGTGCGCCAACGGCATAGCCCACACGTATTCCTGCCAGCCCGAAAACTTTCGAGAAGGTTCGCGCTACGATGACCCGGTCATCGTTTATCGGGTTGTCGATGAACGAGGTGTAGTCCGCCGTTCGTTCCACGTAGTGATGATAGGCCTCGTCGATAAGCACGGTTGTGGTGCGAGGAAGCTTTCGGAGGAAGGCTTCTAGATCTAGGCGCGGCGTCAGGCTGCCAGTGGGATTGTTTGGATTGCAGATGTAGATCAAGCCCGTGGTGGCGTCGGCTCGCTTTAGCGTTGCCGCCAAATCATGGGAATAATTCTTGGCGAGGGGGATTTCAACGACTTCTGCTCCCAAAGCTTTGGCGCACCGTCCGATGGCTTCGAAAGTAGGCACAGCTGTGATGAGCGACTTACCGGGGCCAAGAAAAGTGGAAGCTGTAATGCTCAGAATCTCCCCAGAGCCGCAGCCGAGCACTAATTGCTCCGGCTTGATCGAATGAGACTTGGCGATTCGCTCATGAAGGGCATTTACTGCTGGATCAGGGTAGCGATTGGCGTAGGTCAGGGAGTCCTGCATCGAGGCGACTACTTTTTGCGAAGGGCCATAGGCGTTTTCATTACGGCTCAGAATAATCGGGCCGCTGGGTTCGCTGGACCCTAGGTCCGCGAGTGGGGGGAGACCCGCGGTGACAGCCGCACCAGCGGCTAGACTGCGAAAGAAGTTTCGTCGTGTTATAGGCATGGGGCTCCTCGTTGTGCGTTTGTCGTTGATAGCAGAGAAAGGTGTGGAAGGTCAATCAACCGCTGCTCTTCTGAAGTGCAGGCGTTGTCGGCATCTCCCGAGAAGTACTGTTCGGGCTGCTACAAAGCTTTTTGCTGGCCGATCACATTTCACGCAGCAGGGCCGCAGATATTGCTTGCTGCCGAGCTTCGCCATGCTGGATAATCTGCCGGATGGCGAACTTCTAGCCAGCCCTCAATCATGATCTGTCCTTCTTGCAAAGAAAACAACCCTGCACTCGCCGTCCGTTGCGGTCAGTGCGGAGCAGTTCTGGACCCCTCGAAGGCTGGCAAAGCTGTTGATAGTCACATCCCTCAGACACCCAAGGACGCTGGAGATAGGCTGAACCAATCATCAGGCAGCCGGCCGTCATCTCGATCGGATCGCCAAGACGGCCGGCCGATAGACAGTGTTGCCCCTTCAACGGGTTCCCGGGCCCAGGATGGACCAGGAGTGTCGATATTGAGCAAGACCCCTTCCGGATCCATTCCTGTCGATGATCGCACGATGGACGGCTCTGATCCGGACGCACACATGGAAAGGGGTGATGTACCACCAGCAGCGGCCGGCACCAACCCTCCAACCAGGAGCCGAGGGAGCAGTGTGCTCAATGTTCCGGGAGGGCTCGAAGCCGGGGTGGATTTCGGGCCGAGGTTCCGTATAGAAAAACTGCTGGGTGCAGGTGGGATGGGCAAGGTTTACAAGGCTTTCGATAAGGAGCTCTCGCGCACGGTGGCACTTAAGACGCTGCTGCCAGAGCTGGTCAGCGATCACCTTTTAACTCAACGCTTCAAGCAAGAACTGCTGCTCGCCAGCAAGATTTCCCACAGAAACATCCTGCGCATCCACGACATCGGCGAGGTCGATGGTGTGAAGTTCATCACCATGGCCTTCATCGAGGGCAAAGACTTGAACCAGTTGTTGAAAGAAGAACTGCCATTCCCTCTCGAGCGGTCTCTCAAGATCGCCAGGCAACTGTGCGAAGCACTCGATGCGGCTCATTCCGAGGGCGTGGTACATCGCGACTTCAAGCCGCAAAACGTCTTAGTTGGAAACAACGATCAGGTCTACGTATCCGACTTCGGATTGGCGACATCGCTCGAGACAGCGAAGATGGGCATGACGCGCACCGGCGCGGTTATGGGCACGCCGCGCTACATGTCGCCGGAACAGGTGGAAGGAAAACCGGTCGACAGCCGCAGTGACCTGTATGCCCTAGGGTTGGTGCTCTATGAGATGGTCGCTGGGACGACTCCTTTTTCTGGAGAATCCACCTGGCAATTGATGTATCAGCGTGTCCAGGTAGTACCCAAAGACGTGAAGCTCGTCAATCCGGCGCTGCCGGACTATGTGGCGCGCGTTATCATGCACTGTCTTGAGAAGGACGCCTCCAAACGATACCAGAGTGCAAAAGAGATTCTTGCGGATCTGGATGCCGGACGCAGCCCTTCCTTCACGACCACGCGAACGGTACAGATCAACCTGCCGGTCGTCGAGAAGCGTTGGTTGTATGCGGCGGGAGCAGGGGTGATCTTTCTGGTAGGCCTGTTTTTTGCGATTCCCAAGACCAGGCACTGGGTTTTAGGAGCGTCCACCGGAACTTCTGTTTCCGGGACAGCCGGTCTTCCATCCGCATCTCAAGCAAAATTTGTAGCCGTGCTGCCGTTCCGTGTGCTGGGAGACCAGTCCTCGCTCGGCTACGTAGCTGATGGATTGGTCGAAGCCATGTCAGCGAAGCTCTTCCAGCTGAAGGATGTACGCCTCGCTTCTTCGGCGGCGGCGGCCAAGACGGACCCAAAGGCTCCGCTTTCAGAAGTAGGGAAGGAATTGGGTGTGAACCTGATCGTACACGGAACGGTGCAAGGGGCCGGGGATAATCTGCGGGTCACCGTCAACCTGGAGAATGTAGCTGAAAACCGCCTGGTGTGGAGCAAGGAGTTCGCCGGGGTGACTGGTGATCTGCTGACCATCGAGGACCATATGTACGCGCAGCTGGTGGACGCGCTCGCCCTCAAGCCGAGCAATGACGAGCTGGGCCGCGCCTCTTCCCATCCCACCGAGAATATTGAGGCTTATGACCTCTACCTTCGGGGCCGGAATGCGATGGGTGGACAACTGAAAGTCGGCAATGTGGAAGCAGCAATCGGATATTTTGATGGGGCCATCAAGAAGGATCCAAGCTTTGCGCTAGCCTACACAGGGTTGGCCGATGCTAGCCTGAGAATGTACCGAGAGAAAAAAGATACCCAGTGGGCGGACAAGGCTTTATCGGCGAGTCAGCAAGCCGAACGGCTGAACGATAATCTGGCCGAGGTTCATACCGCTCTAGGCGGCGTTTATAGCGCAACGGGCAAATATGCTGAGGCTATTGTGGAATTGCGGCGGGCACTTGAGCTGGCCCCCAACTCAGATGAAGGGTACCGCCGGCTGGGCGACGCATACCGGGCGAGTGGCCGAAAAGAGGAAGCAATCCAAGCATATCAGAAAGGCGTTGAAGTCAGTCCTTACTACTGGTTCAACTGGAACGCACTCGGCACGGCCTATTACCGTTTCGGAGACAATCAAAAAGCGCTCGAGGCCTTCCAGCGCGTCACCGAACTTGAACCCGGTAATGCCGCTGCTTACCGGAATATCGGTGCAGTTTACTTTCAGCAGAACAAATGGAACGAGTGTGTTCCCGCTTTCCAGAAATCCCTAGAGCTTGAACAACACAGCGCAACGTATTCCAACCTGGGCACGGCCTATTTTTACCTGAAGCGCTATGACGACGCGATCAAAATGTTCGAGAAGGCTCTGGAGATGAAGCCGAACTATGAGCTCGCAGTGGGGAATTTGGCGGACGCCTACCGATGGTCTGGGCGAAAGCAACAGGCGATGGCCACCTACGACAAGGCCATCGCATTGGCTTACAAGGACTTACAGGTGAATCCACGAGCCGCCGATACGATGGGAAGCCTGGCGTTGTACTACGCGAAAAAAGGCGACTCGGCTCACGCGTTGGAATTTATCCGTCACGCTCGCTCAATCGAGCCCGAGAATATCTCCCTGTTATACACTCAGGCGGTGGTCTACTGCTTGGCTGATCGAAAGCCGGAATCATTGAGCGTCTTGGACGAGGCTCTCGGGAAGGGATACTCGCTTGAAGAAATTAAGAACGATCCCGAACTCGCGGAATTGCAGAAGCTCCCGCAGTTTGCCGAGCTAGTGAAAAAATTCGGTAAGTGAGGGACTTAGCTCCGTGCGCTACGCCGGCTGCGAAGCTTATTCTTGACCAGCAGAGCACCGAAACCGATCCCCATCAACGTTAGCGTTGCAGGCTCCGGAACAGGCGAAGAAGCATTTGCCGTCGCAGTAAAGAGTCGATCAGAACCCCATCCTCCAGAACCATTTGGATCGGTATTGGGTGCACCATTTATGAGGTCGTTAAGGTTTACCGAAAATATGGAGGCGTTGAGGATTCCAAAGGGTCCGAAGTCGCTATCATCTGTGTTCACACCAGAGAAATACATGGCGGTCACGCCCCCCGCCAAATCGAAGACCTGGCAGCTCAGGAAGGCGTTCGTAGTACAAGTAACGCTATCGGCGGGGACGTTGAAAGGGATGCTTCCCGTCTCGACTAGAAGGCTAGTCCAGTTCGTTCCGGACTCGTTCTGAAATTCGAGGAACCCGCCGCCATTGTTGTTTGAAGTAAACGAAAAATTTGTTCCCTCCACAGGAGTGCAGGGGGAGACCTCCTTGCAAGAGGGATCGCTGACGTCCATACGGGGGTCAACTGGGACGCCATCCGCATAAGCCAAAGCTGAAGATCCCATTAGAAGGATGAGAACAAACAACAAACGCATAGACTTCATTACACACCTCACGGTCTTGTGTAATATCCGTGCACTTCGCTGGCCAATCGAAGTCCCTATTCGATCTGGCTAAATTGCGTACAATCCGTGTCTTCCAAGAATGTATCCAACCCTTTCGAGAGACAAAAAGAATAAGGAATTGCACACTTTGGGCAATGAATTGGGACTTGTTGGCACAGCCCTGGTTATCTGCTTTCGATGGTTCACCCTTCCCCTGCCTCAAACCAAGCAATCAGGCTCTGGATTTCCCGCAGATCCGAACGCTAGTTGGGGTGAATCATGAACTCACACCACCGCGACACTTCCTAACGGGGCGAAAGCGACAATTGACGGTAGCAAGGGCAGACTCACAGAAACCGGGTGGACTTACTTCAGCCCCATCTTCGCACCGACTTGTAAAAAGGCTCTGTGAGTCCTGCTACTCAGGCCCGCACCTGCTTGCGTACAGTACGCAAAGTATTTCACTATTTCAGTCGGCCTCGCCCTTAAGTGCTTTTTTATGAGTGGAATAAAAGCGGCATCCAACGTGCATCTACCTATGGCAGTAAAAGAAACAGAGGGCTAAGACGACAGGCCCCGGAATAAGGACTCCATGAATCTCACGGCTCGCGGTTTTGTTCTGGCTTTTGCGTTCGTAGTTCTATTGGCGGCTAGCGCATCCTCTGCGTCTGGCGATACTGTAGTGAGTGTCAGTGGACCTGGCACCAATGGTGGCTTTAGTGCGAGTTTCACCCTGCCTGCAACGCCGAGCTCAGAAAGCGCCCTGGGGATTGATTTTGCCAACTTGCCGGTCGACTTGAACGGGACGTGGACAGATCTAACAGTAGTGTTCGACAGCAGTGTTCTTGGCGGTGGCGTTCTGGGCATCAATGGTTTTTATCTTGTCGGCCAGCAGCTCTTCTCCTGGTCCCCCACTTCATCTACTCCGAGCATGGATTTCGGAACTTTCCAGTTATACGGGGTGACTGGGAGTGGCGTCGGCACGTATACGGTGACGGTAGCTGATCCCCCAACGCGGGCCCCGGAGCCCTCCTCCATCCTCCTATTGGGTATGAGTGCGCTCTTGCTGTTTGGTGTCCATCTCCTCCGACGATTTGCGTGATCAGGCGCCTGGCGAAAACTTGATTCCGATTGATTTTCTTTCTGTCCATATTGAAAATGCTGTCCGGAGCGATCGCCTTTGAGATCAGCGGCACGCAAGACGAAATCGTAAGGTGGTCCCAACAAAGCGACAGAATGTAACAATGTTTCATTGCATCGGATACAAAAATGGGGATATAGCTTTGGTTGACTTTCTATGCGCACTGAATCATTCTTACCAGGCAAGATCCGCTGAGGGATGACAAGCCTTTCCTCGCCCCACTCAGCAGACGTAAACCCCTCCCAGCCTCAGGCAATGCCCGCTCCCCCGGCTCCAGGTATGGCTAGATGCCCAGCCGTGAGTGAGGTCTCGGAAATCGCTTCAAGCCTCAAGCGGCAAACCAAAGGAGGTTGATATGTTTGCTCGATTCGTTTCTATGCATCTAAAAAACGGTAATCTGACCGAATTTAACCGCATCCTTGAAAAGGAGGTCATTCCACTACTGCAACGCCAGAAAGGTTTCCGGGAGGAAATCGTCCTGACGAACCCGGGCGGGGCGGAAGTGGTTGGCATCAGCATCTGGGAGCAGAAAGAGAATGCCGACCTTTATAACCGCGAGAAATTCTCCGAAGTCCAGCAATTGCTGACCAAGGTGCTGGACGGAGCTCCGCAGGTCAAAACGTACGAGGTTTCCTACTCAACCATCCACAAGATCGCCGCTCACGCAACAGCGTGAAGACGACGACTTTCTGTTCAACATTCCATTAAGCGGTACTGGTTCGACAGGGGCGGGCTTGGGCTCGCCCCTTGCGTTTGTCCACGCCGAGAAAACGTCGCTGCAACACGGGAATCAATGTCACCGTGCGCACGGATGGCCCGCGTGTGGGTTTCTTCTTTAAAGGGCGCACCAGCGCCGCTCTGCCTGGAGACTCGGATCTTGCTACGAAGAAGATGCTCCAAATTTCTAGGACGTCCACACCGTTCACCCGATGGGGAATTACAGTCTCTGCCCACTTGGCAGCCAGTCCGGCTAATGGTATTCAAGTTCTGTGATCTTGCATCTAGCCCTCCCCGGAGCTAATTCTTAGATCCCGAGGTGCCAGAGGTTTCCCTCTCATTCGGGGAACTGCTGATGCTTGCAGATCGTGCCACGTTTCGCGCAAAACGTGGCCATTCGAAACTGGAGTCGAACTGCCTGTGAACATGCCGCCCAGCGACATCTGAGAAGAACGTTTGCTCTGAGGCAGTCGGGGAGAGACTATGCCAGTGCCGACTGGCCGATTCGAAAAGAGGATTGCGAGGGCGGTGACCCTAGAGATTCGTTCTGAGAACCAAGGAATGCCTGAAGGTAGGACCCTGACCGAAAACGTGAGTCCGCACGGTGCGCGAGTTCTCCTGGACCGAGAGTGGCTGCCGGGGCAGCAGGTGTTAGTTCTCTTTCCGAAGGAGGGCGTCAGGGCGCCGGGGCAGATTGTTTACTGCGAGCATTTGCCGGAGAACATATTTGCTGTTGGGTTGGAACTATCCGTCCAGATAAACCTGTGAGCAAAGTCTTACTACCGCCCACCATCTTGGCCCCGACGGAGTTTAAAGGCGCTCGATACGCTCCTCGGCCCTCTCGAAAGTCCTTGGACCAAGGGAAAGACGGAAAGACACGAGTGAGGTGGCCAAGGCTCCAACATAGCCGGGTGCAGGATC
>Ga0210398_10003662_pt1 | contig 14625 bp, 12 predicted proteins | sample IncBWC4OmetaG_FD_161047 | JGI IMG/M metagenome (GOLD analysis project Ga0210398, IMG submission 161047) | Forest soil microbial communities from Barre Woods Harvard Forest LTER site, Petersham, Massachusetts, United States - Inc-BW-C-4-O | ecosystem: Environmental > Terrestrial > Soil >...
TTCGACATCGTGCAGCTGGTCGCGCGAATGGGTGGCGCTCATCAGGTGCTCGCTGCGGCCTTCGATCCAGCGCACCGGGCGCCCGAGCCGGCGGGCGAGAAACGCAACCAGCAGGTCTTCGGGGTAGACATGGCCCTTGCCGCCAAAGCCGCCGCCCACATCGAGCGCGACGCACCGCACCCGCGCCTCGGGCAGACCCAGCAGCGACGCGGCTTCGCGGCGCACCCAATGCACCACCTGGGTCGAGGACCAGATCGTCATCGACTGGGTGCGCGGATCAAAGGCGGCGACGACCCCGCGGCACTCCATCGGCACCGCCGCATAGCGATGATGGTAAAAGCGGCGTTTGAGCCGGTGCGGCGCTGCGGCCAGCACCGCGTCAGCCTCGCCCCGCCCGATCGAAAAGGCCCCCACGAGATTGGTCGCAAACCGGTCGTGGACGATCGGGCTGTCCGCCCGCAACGCCGCCTCGGGATCGACCACCGCCGGCAATTCTTCGAGGTCCAAGCCGACCGCTTCGGCCGCGTCCTCGGCCTCGTCGCGGCTCTCGGCGACGACGACTGCGATCGCCTCGCCGACATGGCGCACCTTGTCATGCGCCAAGAGCGGCTGCTGTGGATTGAGGAATTTGTGCTGCACGACCGAGGCCCATTTGCGCGGCATCGAGATCTGGCCCTCGGGCACCGGCGGCAGCAATTGCAGCAGATCGGCGCCATTGAGCGCCAGCACGATGCCCGGCATAGCGGCGGCGCGCGAAAGGTCGACCGAGCGGATGCGGGCATGCGCCGCCGGGCTGCGCACCAGCACCGCGTGCAGCATGCGCGGCAACACCAGATCGGCGATAAACTGCCCCCGGCCGGTCAGCAGCCGGCGGTCTTCGCGCCGCAACAGCGAGCGCCCGACATAGGGGAATGCGGTGTCGGTCATCGGTAAAGCCCTCGCTGCCGCCCTGAGTTTGCGGGAATTGCCGGCGCCGGTCCAGCGCGGGCGCGAGCGCACCCGATGCTTGCACGCACACGGCTGGCAGACGATAAAACAGGCGATTACTGCCAGACGAGAGCAACCATGCGCACCTTACCGCCTCATTGGGTCTTCCCGATGCTGGGCTTGATTGTCGCCGCCTGTGAGGGGCCGCCCCGGGCCGACCAGGCCAGTTCGGCGCCATTGGCCGATACGACGATCTCCGCGCAGCAGCCGGGGACCCCGCCGACCTCTCCGGCCAACCCGATGTCCGTCGTCATCGGCCCGAACGGGTTGCACCCTCGCTGAGCGGCCCGCCGACGCAGTTTGCCGGGTCCCGAACTTACCCGCCAGGCGCGGACCACAGCTGTGCGTCGGCGAAGGCAAAATGCTCGAGGATCTCGGCCCGTGGGACCTCGTGCACGACAAAGACGAGACGGCTGCGGCGATCGTCTCCGCTCGGATCGGCCGGCCAGTCCTTTGGCCAGTCGTCGAGCCATTCGGGGGCGAACATCGCGTGCTGCGCCGCCTGCACCAGCGCCGGCCGCTCCGGCCGATCGGCGAAGCGCACGATCCCCTTGACCCGTAAGAGATCGTTGCCGCGGCTGCGGGCGAGCCCGCCGAGCGCGCGGGCAAAGTCGAGCCGGGTCATGTCGCCGCCGAGACTGACGGCGAAGGCGTCGATGCCGTGGGTGTGAGCGGCGGCGGGGTCGCCGTCCGGGGGCATCGGCGGTGCGCGTCCTGCAATCTCGAACAGCACCGCACCGGGCTCGCCGGCCGCAGCCGCGATGATCCGCGGCGCCCGGTCGTTGATCCGGTCGAGCCGGCGCGCCAGATCGGGGCCGAGCGGGGCGAGATCGGTCTTGCTGATGACCAGGGCATCGGCGAGCGCCACCTGTCGCGCCGCCTCGGCGAAGCGCTCGATCGTGTCGGCGCCCGTTATGGCATCGACGATGGTGACGACCCCGGCCAGATGCAGGGAGTGGTCGAGCATCGGGTCGGCGCCGAGAGTGTAAAGGATCGGCGCCGGATCGGCGAGGCCGGTGGTTTCGACGACCAGCCGGCGGAATGGGCGGATCTCGCCCTCGGCGCGCCGGTCGAGCAGGCTGCGCAAGGTGCGCGCCAGATCCTCGCGGACGGCGCAGCACAGACAGCCGCCCGGCAATTCGACGACGCTGCCTTCGACGAAATCGACGAGGTGATGATCGACCGCGATCTCGCCGATCTCGTTGATGATAACGGCGGTATCGGCCAGCGCCGGCGAGGTCAGCGCGCGGCGCAAGAGGGTGGTCTTGCCGCTGCCGAGAAAACCGGTCAGCACGGTTATCGGCAAGGTCTCGGGTTCAGGCATCCCTTTTAACCACGTTCGTGAAGCTGATCCGGGCTCGATCGTTTCACGGCGGCGCGCCTCGGGCAAGCCTTCGCGACGGCGCTCGGTTTAGCGCTGCCGAAGCGGTTGCAATCCACGCTCTGCGTCCGCATCATGACGGCCATAATCGCTCGGCATGGGTAGGGCCGGCAGGTGGGGAAATGCGGACGATACCCGTGTCTGGCAAAGTGAGCGGCCACGCGCCAGCAGACGACAACGAGACTCTGCTCGCGGTATCGTCAGTCTCGAAGCATTTCGGCGGCGTGCGCGCGGTCGAGGACATGTCGCTCGAGGTGCGCCGTGGCGGGCTGACCTCGATCATCGGCCCGAACGGCGCCGGCAAGACCTCGATGCTCAACATCATCAGCGGCTTCTACCGGCCGGATACCGGCTCGATCCGGTTCGAGGGCCGGGACGTGACCGGGATCCGCCCCTCGGGCATCGCGGCGCTCGGCATCGCCCGCACCTTTCAGAACATCGCACTGTTCAGCGGCATGACCGTGCTCGACAACATCATGCTCGGCCGTCACGTGCGGATGCGCGCCGGGGTGCTGTCGTCCATCGTCTATTGGGGCATGGCGCAGCGCGAGGAGGTGGCCCACCGCGCCCGGGTCGAGGAGCTGATCGAGCTCCTCGAGCTCGAGAACCTGCGCAAGCAGCCGACCAGCGGGCTCGCCTATGGTTTGCGCAAACGGGTCGAGCTCGGCCGCGCGCTGGCCCTCGACCCCAAGCTCTTGCTGCTCGACGAGCCGATGGGCGGCATGAACCAGGAAGAAAAAGAGGATATGGCGCGCTTCATCCTCGAGGTGAACCGGGAGTGGGGCACGACGATCATCCTGATCGAGCACGACATGGCGGTGGTGATGGACATTTCCGAGCGGGTGGCGGTGCTCGATCACGGCCGCAAGATCGCCGACGGCACCCCCGAGGAGGTGCAGCGCCACCCGGACGTGATCCGCGCCTATCTGGGCGGCGCCCAGCGCGCCGAGGCGGCCGAATGACTGGCGCCGCGAGTTCCCCGGCGCCGACCACGCTGCCGCGGCTGCTGCGCCGCAACGTGGCGACGATGGCCGGGCGTCCGGCGATCCGCGAAAAGACCCGCGGCATCTGGCAGACCTTTAGCTGGGCCGAATACGAACGCGAGGTGCGCGAATTCGCGCTCGGCCTCGCCGCCCATGGCTTCGGCCGCGGCGACAAACTGGCGGTGATCGGCGACAACCGCCCGCGGCTCTACTGGGCGCAGCTCGCGGCACAGTGCCTCGGCGGCATCGCGGTGCCGATGTACCAGGACGCGATCGCCTCCGAGATGGTCTATGTGCTGAACCATGCCGAGATCCGGGTCGTCGTCGCCGAGGACCAGGAGCAGGTCGACAAGATCCTGTCGCTGCGGGCGCGGCTGCCGCACCTCGACCTCGTCGTCTACGATGACCCGCGCGGCATGCGGCACTACCCGGCGCCGGCTCTCGAAGCGTTCGAGCGGGTGCAGGCGGCGGGCCGCGAGCTCGGCGCGGCGCAGCGGGGCTACCTCGACCGCGAGATCGACCGGGGCACGGCCGCCGATGTGGCGCTGCTCACCTACACCTCGGGAACCACCGGGCATCCCAAGGGGGTGATGCTGTCGCACGCCAACCTCCTGGCTGCGGCCGAGGGCTTTGTCGCCGCCGAGGATATCCGTCCGACCGACGACATCCTGTGCTACCTGCCGATGGCCTGGATCGGCGAGTCGCTGTTTTCGCTGGTGCTGACCTTGCTCGTCGGCTTCACCTGCAATTGCCCGGAACGCCCGGAAACGGTGCAGCGCGACCTGCGCGAACTCGGCCCGACGGTAGCGCTGGCCCCGCCGCGGATCTGGGAGAACACGCTCGCCCAGCTGCGGGTGCGCGCGGCCGATGCGAGCCCGCTGAAGCGCCGAACCTTCGAGCTGTTCCGTGGTCTCGCCGGGCGAGCCGGGGCCGCGGCGGACGCCGGGCGCCCGGTTTCGCCGCTGCAGCGTGTCGGCCTGGCGCTCGGCGAGGTGCTGGTCTACGGGCCGGTGCGCGACCAGCTCGGCCTCGGCCGCGCCCGCTGGGTCTATACCGGCGGCGCCCCGCTCGGCGCGGACACCTATCGCTTTTTCCGCTCGTTCGGGATCAACCTGAAGCAGGTCTGGGGCTCGACCGAGCTGTCGGGGCTGGCCTCCTTGCAGCGCGACGGCGAGGCCGATCCCGACACCGTCGGCCCGGCCATCCCCGGCGCCGAGATCTGCATCGCCGATGACGGCGAGGTGCTGGTCCGCTCCGCCGCTGTGTTCAGCGGCTACAACAAGGACCCCGCGGCGAGCGGCGCGGCGATTGACGCCGAGGGCTGGTTCCGCACCGGCGATTGCGGCTTTCTCGATCGGCGCGGCCATCTCGTCGTCGTCGATCGCGCCAGCGATGTCGGCAAGCTCGCCGATGGCGCCCCCTTTGCCCCGCAATTCGTCGAGAACAAGCTGAAATTCAGCCCCTACATCGCCGAGGCGGTGGCCTTTGGCGATTGCCGGGCGTTCGTCGCCGCGATGATCGCGATCGATCTCGGCACCGTCGGCAACTGGGCCGAGCGGCGCGGCCTCGCCTATACCTCGTTTCAGGATCTGAGCGCCAAGCCCGAGATCCGCCGGCTGATCGGCGAGGAGATCGCGCGCTGCAACGCCGGGCTGCCGGCCGCGGTGCAGATCCGCCGCTTTCTGCTGCTCAACAAGGAATTCGACGCCGACGACAGCGAGATCACCCGCACCCGCAAGGTGCGCCGCCGCTTCATCGCCGCAAAATACGCCGCCGCGGTCGAGGCGCTGTACGGCGCCGCCGACCAGATCGAGCTGATCACCGAGATCACCTATGAGGACGGGCGCAAGGCGGCGCTCGCCGCCAGCATCGCGATCGACGCCGTCGCCGGACCGGCCGCGGCGGCTGGCGAGCCCGCTTTCGCCTGAGCCCGCCGATGGCCGGGATCGACTGGCAGTTCACCCTCGCCCTGGTCATGAACGGGATCATGATCGGGCTGATGTACGCGCTGATCGCGCTCGGTTTTGTGCTGATCTACAAGGCGACCGACGCGATCAACTTCGCCCAGGGCGAGTTCGTCATGTTCGCCGCCTTTATCGCCGCCGGGGCCGGCGATCTCGGCGGGTTGCCGTTCTGGCCGTCGGCCCTGCTCGCGGTCCTCGGCATGGTGGTTCTGGGCTTCGGGATCGAGCGCGTCGTGCTGCGGCCGATGATCGGCCGGCCGGTCATTTCGGTGATCATGGCGACAATCGGCCTGGCCGCGGTGCTCAGAGGCTTCGCCACCCTGGTCTTCGGCGCCGGCACCCGGGCGATCAACATGCCGGTCGGCGACTCCCCGATCCTGCTCGGGCCGGTCAGCCTGCCGCCGGTGCAGCTCGTCGGCGCCGCGGTCAGCTTGGTTTTTCTCGCCGGCTTCAGCTGGTTCTTTCTGAAGAGCCGGGTCGGGGTGGCGATGCGCGCGGTCGCCGACAGCCAGCAGGTGGCGATGGCGATGGGGATCAACGTGCAGCGCTATTTCGCGCTGGCCTGGGCGATGGCCGGCGCGGTCTCGGCCTTGGGCGGCATCGTCTGGGGGGCGATGCTCGGCGTCGACAACCAGCTGGCGCTGGTCGGCCTCAAGGTGTTTCCAGTGGTGATCCTGGGCGGTCTCGATTCGATCGTCGGCGCGATCGTCGGCGGGCTGATCGTCGGCGTCGTCGAGAATCTGGCGGCCGGCTATCTCGACCCCTATGTCGGCGGAGGCACCAAGGATTTCGTGCCCTACGTGCTGATGATCGCGGTGTTGATGATCCGCCCCGAAGGCATCTTCGGCCGCCGCCGGATCGAGCGGGTGTGATGCAGCGGCTCAGCAAAGGGCTGGTTCGAAAAGTCCGTGGTCATTCCGGGGCGCAGGCGCAGTCTGCGAGCCCGGAACCCATGAACACGGACCGGTCCGCGAAGGTCCCATTGCTTCTTTCGTCTGGTACAACCCAATCGCAAGCCGGTGTTCCTGGGTTCCGGGCCTGGCCCTTTGGGCCATCCCGGAATGACGCCGGGCTTCACGCGTGGCGGAGCTGAGGAATGTTCCACCGCGAAGCCGGCGTGTTCAAGACCAGCTATGCCGCCGACATGGCGCTCTTCCCATTGCCGATCGCGCAATGGAGCGTGGCGGGGGTGGCGGCGTTGTTCATCGTCGTCGTGCCGCTGACCTTCAGCGAATACTACGTTTCGCTGCTCAATCTGGTGCTGATCGCGATCGTCGGCGCGCTCGGCCTCAACATCCTCGTCGGCAACACCGGGCAGGTGTCGATCGGCCAGGGCGCCTTCATGTCGGTCGGCGCCTACACCGCGGCCAATTTGATCACCCGGCTCGGCATGCCGTTCTGGGTCGCGATCCCGGCCGGCGGGCTGATGGCCGCGTTCGTCGGGCTTATCGTCGGCATCCCGTCGTTGCGCATCAAGGGGATCTATCTGGCGATCGCTACCCTGGCGGCGCAGCTGATCATCGAATGGACGATCAATCACGTCCAATGGATCTCGGGCGGGGTGCAGGCCTCGATCGAGATCCCGCGCCCGTCGGTTTTCGGCATCGTGCTCAAGCACGAAGTTCAGATCTACCTGTTCCTGATGTTTTTCGTGGTGCTGGCACTGGTCGCCACCCTCAACCTGGTGCGCAGCCGCATCGGCCGCGCCTTTGTCGCGATCCGCGACCAGGACATCGCCGCCGAGATCATCGGCATCAACATCTTCCGCTACAAGCTCTATGCGTTTGCGATCTCGTCCTTTTATGCCGGGGTCGCCGGCGTGCTCGAAAGCTATTATCTCGGCATCGCCAATTACGAGCAGTTCCAGATCGACGTCTCGATCGACTACCTGGCGATGGTGATCATCGGCGGGCTCGGCTCGGTCTTGGGTTCGGTGCTGGGCGCGGTCTTCGTCACCCTGCTGCCGATCGCCACCCGCTGGTTTCTCGATGCGTTCGGCGGCCTCATCTTTTCCCACGCCGATCTGCTCAACGTCGTGCCCAACCTGCGGCTGGTGATCTTCGGCGCGCTGATCATTTTTTTTCTGGTGGTCGAGCCGGAAGGGCTGAACCGGTTGTGGCGCAATATCCGCACTTACTTCCGAGTCTGGCCGTTTTCCTATTAAACTCAGTGAAAGCAACGGGAGGAACGATGATGACGGTATTATCGAGGGGCATGGCGGGACTCGCCGCCGGCGTCGCGGCCGGGCTGATGCTGGCCAGCGCGGCCGTGGCCCAGCCCAAGGAGATCCTGATCGGCGACCAGTGCGACCGCACCGGCCCGACCCAGATCGTCGGCACCGTGCTGTGCCCGGCGATGCAGGATTATTACAAGCTGATCAATTCGCAGGGCGGGGTCGACGGCTGGATGATCCGCGGCGACGAGATCGACAACCAGTACCAGGTGCCGCCGGCGATCGAGGCCTATCAGCGCCAGAAGCAGATGGGCGTCGTGATGATGACGCTCTACGGCACGCCGCAGACCGTGGCGCTGAACCAGCGGCTCGAGCAGGACAAGATGCCGACCACTTCGCCCGGCTTCGGCATCGCCGCCGCCGCCGACGGCACCCGCTTTCCCTATCTGTTCCCGATCGCCGCAACCTATTGGTCGCAGGCCGCTGGGGCGGTCAAGTTCGCCAAGGACAAGCTCGGCGGCAGCCTCAAAGGCAAAAAGATCGCCTATGTCTATTACGACAACCCGGCCGGCAAGGAGCCGATGCCGATCCTCGATTCGCTGCAGAAATCCGAGGGCTTTCAGCTGCGCACCTTTGCGGTGCCGCCGCCGGGGGTCGAGATGGGCGCGCAGATCCTCGACATCACCCAGCGCTATCACCCCGATTTCGTGATCATGCACCTGTTCGGGCGCTCGCCTTCGGTGGCGATCAAGGGGCTCAAAGGCGCCGGATATCCGCTGACCCATGTGATCGGGCTGGTCTGGGCCTCGGCCGAGGCGGACATCAAGGCGGCCGGCGGCTGGGGCGTCGCCGAAGGCTACAACACGCTGCAATTCGCCGGCGCCGGCGACAACTATCCGGTGCGCCAGCAGATCAAGGCGATGTACAAGAAGGAAGGCAAGGAGCCGCCCGCGACGATGGACGACACCGTCGTCTACAATCGCGGCTTGCTGCAGGCGGCGATCCAGGTCGAGGCGATCAAGAACGCGCTCAAGATCAGCGGCGGGCAGAAGCCAACCGGGCCTCAGGTCAAGCAAGGCCTCGAACAGATCCACGATTTCACCCTGGGCGGGCTGGTGCCGCCGTTGCAGATCACCCCGGCCGATCACGAAGGCGGCGGCTGGGTCCGGATCTTCCAGGTGCATGACGGGAAGTTCGTGGCCGAGACCGACTGGTTCCGGGCCTACCGCGACGTGGTCGAGCACGCGGTCAAGACCGCCGAAGTCGATTAGCCGGGATTGGCGGGGGCAGGATCGCCGGTCGAGGACCCACCCGCGATGCTGGCGCTCAACAACATCGAAGTCGTCTATGACGGCGTGATCCTGGTGCTGAAAGGCGTCTCGCTGGAGGTCGAGGAGGGGCGCATCACCACCCTCCTCGGCGCCAACGGCGCCGGCAAGACGACGACCTTGAAGGCGATCTCGGGCCTCCTGCGCAGCGAGCGCGGCGAGGTCACCAAGGGCACGGTCGAGCTCGACGGGGCGCGGCTCGATCGCCTGGCGCCGCACGACGTCGTCAAGCGCGGCGTCAGCCAGGTATTCGAGGGCAGGCGGGTTTTCGAAAACCTGACGGTCGAGGAAAACCTCGTCGCCGGCGCCCATATCCGCAAGGATTTCGCCCGCGCCCGCCAGGCGATCGACGGCATCTTCGACACCTTCCCGGCGCTCCGGGAGCGGCGCCACCAGCCCTCGGGCTATCTCTCGGGCGGCGAGCAGCAGATGCTGGTGATCGGCCGCGCGCTGATGAGCGAGCCCAAGGTGATCCTGCTCGACGAACCCTCGCTCGGCCTGGCGCCGCTGCTGGTCGCCGAGATCTTTGGCATCATCCGCCGTCTGCGCGAGCAGCGCGGGCTGACTGTGCTTCTGGTCGAGCAGAACGCGGCGCTGGCACTCGACATCGCCGACCACGGCTATGTCATGGAAAACGGCCGCATCGTGCTCGAAGGCCCGGCCGAGGCCTTGCGCCAGAACTCCGACATCAAGGAATTCTATCTCGGCCTCAACGAAGCCGGCGCCCGCAAATCCTATCGCGACCTCAAACACTACAAGCGCCGCAAACGCTGGCTGTCGTGATCGGAGGCACCGGCCGCAAACGCGCTGGATCGGTCAGTCCGGCCGCGCGATAACTGCGGCACCGTAATACTTGGAGCGCCGCCGATGAACCAGACCCTTCCCCGCATCGCCGTGATCGGCACCGGCGGCACGATTTCCTCGCTCGGGGCGTCGAGCCTCGATGTGCTCGACTATCCCGATTTCGGGCAGAAGCTCTCCGCCGAGGCGTTGCTCGACAGGTTTCCCGAGACCCGGCTCGTCGCCGACCCGGTGCCGGTCACCTTTCGCCAGGTCGGCAGCACCGATATCGGGCCGCCGGACTGGCTCGAGCTGCGGGCGTTGATCCACAAGACCGCGCAGGATGACCCCGCGATCGCCGGCTTCGTGATCCCGCACGGCACCGCGACCCTGGAGGAGACTGGGTTTTTCCTGAACCTGACCTTGCGGGTGACGCAGCCGGTGGTGCTGGTCGGGGCGCAGCGCCCGGCGAGCGCGCTCGGCACCGATGCCGGGATGAATTTGGTCAACGCGTTGCGCGTCGCCGGCTCGCCGCAATCGCGCGGCAAGGGCGTGCTGGCCGTCCTCAATGACGAGATCCACGCCGCGCGCGACGTGGTCAAGACCTCGACCTACCGGGTGCAGACCTTCCGCTCGCTCGATTTCGGCGCGCTGGGGCACGTCGACGGCGACGGCGTGCATTTCTACCGCGCCCCGTTGCGCGCCCACATGCCGGATACCGCGTTTGCCGCGCTCGACCTCGTCCTGCCATTGCCGCGGGTCGACATCGTCTATTCCTACGCCGGCGCCGATGGTGCGCTGGTCGATGCGGCGGTCGCCGCCCGGGCTCGCGGCCTGATCTCCGCCGGGTTTGCGCCGGGCAGCCCGACGCCCGAGCAACGCGTCGCGTTCGAACGCGTGGCCAAGGCCGGGATCGTCGTCGTGCAATGCAGCCGCGCCTTCAGCGGCCGGGTCGCCCCGCGCCGCCGGCTGCGCGACAGCGGCATCGTCGCCGGCGAGGATTTCAGCCCGCAGAAGGCTCGCATTTTGTTGATGCTGGCTCTGTCGACGACCGCCGATCTCGCCGCAATCCAGCGGGCTTTCCAGACCTACTGAGGCGATGGCCGGCGCCGCTAGCCATCGTCCTGCGGCATCAGCCCGCTGGCGACGAGGGCATGCAACAGCCCGCGCAATTCGGCGGCGCGCTCGGGGCCAAACCCGGTCTCGAAGCGGCGCTGCGCCGCGACCCAGACCTCGCGGGTCTCCTCGAAGCGGGCTTCGCCGGCGTCGGTCAGGCGCAATTCCTTGATGCGCCGGTCGGCGCGGCCCGGCGTGATCGTGATCAGCCCGTCGCGTTCGAGCGGCCGGAGGTTGCGGCCAAGCGTGGTGCGATCGATGACCAGCTCGGCGGCGAGCTCGTTGATCGTCATCGGCCCGCGCCGCTTCAATCGGGCGAGGATGCCGTATTGGCCGGTGCGCAGCCCGCAGGCGGCGAGGTGCCGATCGTAGAGCTGGGTCACATAGCGCGCCGCCTGACGCACCGCCAGGCAATTGCAATCCGACAGGTTCGGCGGCGGCGCGGCAGACACGGAAAACGCCAAAAAAGGCTGCAATCAGCGGAGATTTGGGAGCGTATGCGCGCTCGTCAAGCGGCAAATTGCCGATCGGCGACAATCGCTTCTGGTTCTACCAACCAATCTGCTTGTAGGCTGATGGCGATCTGACAGGGAGGATCGCGCGATGAAACATCTGCTGTACAGCGTTGTGGCAATCGCCGCGCTGACGATTTGCGCCCCGGTCCGGGCGCAACCGGCTATGAGCACGACTCCGCCAGCCGCCTACTCGGGCCCGTCGCCGCGTGGCGAGACCTCGGCCGAGCGCGCGGCCCCGGCGCACCAGGTCCATCACCCGCACCATATGGCGGTGCACCCTGGCCGAGCGCCGCGACCGGAGGTACACGCCGCCGACCAGCTGAACCGGCAAGAGCTCTCCCGGCTTGACAGGATCAGCCCGACCCCGGTCAACCGGATGCCGGCCGGAGGGCGGGCGATATCGGGCGGAACGTCGCGCTAGTCGCATGCCGGTGTAGGGCACGGTGCAGGTGCAGCGACCGTAGGGCGCAACGCGCCGATCTGCATTGCCGGGTCCGACCATCGTCGAGCGAGTTCGCCCGCGGAGACGGAGGCTCGCCGCAGTGAGCCGGTCACCGATCTGCTTCAGGCTCGGCCAATTCGGGCGAACCAACCGGGCCGCGCCGACCGGAGCGGACGAGCATTCGCGCCGACGGCTCTCGGATCGCCAAGTCGGGCCTGGGCGAGGCGGTTTTGCCCGGCGGCTTGTCGGCGGGTTGCCGCGCTGCTATATGCGCCACCGCTGCGAGCGCCGCTTCGGGAGAATGAATTCGATGCCCGCCTTCACCGACTACAAGGTTGCCGACATTTCGCTGGCCGACTGGGGGCGGCGCGAGATCGCCATCGCCGAGACCGAGATGCCGGGGCTGATGGCGTTGCGCGAGGAGTTCGGCGCGGCGCGGCCGTTGGAGGGCGCGCACATCGTCGGCTGCCTGCACATGACGATCCAGACCGCAGTGCTGATCGAGACCCTGATCCATCTCGGCGCCACGGTGCGCTGGAGCTCGTGCAACATCTTCTCGACCCAGGACCACGCCGCCGCAGCGATCGCCGCGCGCGGCGTCCCGGTCTTCGCCTGGAAGGGCGAGAGCGAGGAGGAATACGAATGGTGCATCGCGCAGACCCTGCGCGGGCCAGCCGAGGGGCCGTTTGCCGGCTGGACGCCGAACATGGTGCTCGACGACGGCGGTGACGCGACCAAGGTCCTGCACGACCGGCACCCCGATCTCTTACGCCATGTCCGCGGCATCTCGGAGGAGACCACGACCGGGGTCAACCGGCTCTACGAGATGATGCGCGAAGGGGCATTGAAGGCCCCGGCGATCAACGTCAACGACAGCGTCACCAAGTCCAAATTCGACAATCTCTACGGCTGCCGCGAAAGCCTCGTCGACGGCATCAAGCGCGCCACCGACGTGATGCTGGCCGGCAAGCTCGCGGTGGTCTGCGGCTTTGGCAATGTCGGCAAGGGCTCGGCAGCCAGCCTGCGCAGCCAGGGTGCGCGCGTCATGGTCACCGAGATCGACCCGATCTGCGCCTTGCAGGCGGCGATGGAGGGCTATCAGGTGACGACGATGGAGGAGGCGGCCGCCCACGCCGACATTTTCGTCACCGCCACCGGCGACATCGACGTGATCACCATCGACCACATGCGCCAGATGAAGGACCGCGCCATCGTCTGCAACATCGGCCATTTCGACAGCGAGATCCAGATCGAGGCGCTGCGCAACTATCCCTGGGAGGAAGTCAAGCCTCAGGTCGACGAGGTGGTCTTTCCCGACGGCCGGCGGCTGATCGTCCTGGCCAAAGGGCGGCTGGTCAACCTAGGCTGCGCCACCGGCCATCCGAGCTTTGTGATGAGCGCGTCGTTCACCAACCAGGTGCTGGCCCAGATCGAGCTGTGGACCAACCATGGGAAATACGAAAACAAGGTCTATGTGCTGCCCAAGCATCTCGATGAGAAGGTGGCCGCCCTCCACCTCGACAAGCTCGGGGTCAAGCTGACCAAGCTCAGCCCGGCCCAGGCCGGCTATCTCGGGCTCGACCGCGCCGGGCCGTTCAAACCCGAACATTACCGCTACTGATAACGCATTCGGGGCAAATTAGCAACTTTTCGGCACAAAGAGGAAACAAAACCCTTTTCTTTTACCAAATTCACCCCATAATGACCGTGTCAGGAGGTCGTTGACGCGATCTCACAACCACCGGTCGCAAAGGGGTGGTGGATGGTCATCGCAAGCGCCGCCGTATTCGCGTCCATGATCGCAATCGGCTTCGGCGCGCTGTGGTCCGATTGCCGGCGCCGCCTCAGCGCGTGTGCGCGCATGGTGGCCGAACTCGAGCGCGGCCGTATCGCCGCGGCGGCGAAAGCGCAACAGGCGGACGAGGCGGCGGCGAGGCTGCGCGAGGCGCTCGATGCGCTGGCCACACCGGTGTGGCGGCGCCGTCATGATCGTGCTCTCGTCGATTGCAACCGGAACTACGCCGCGGCACTCGGCGCCAGCCGCGAGGTCGTGCTTGCCGAAGGCCGCGAGCTCGTTCGCCCCGGCCGCGGCGAACAGGCCACGCCGGGCGCCCTCGGCGCGCCACCGGTTGCGACCCATCTCGTCATTGACGGACGACGCCGCCTGCTCGAAGTGAGCGAGGTGGCGTGCGCCGACGGCGGCGCCATCGGCTATGCGCTCGACCGAACCGACGTGGAAAGTGCTGCGGCCGAGCTGCGGCGGCATCTCGAGGCGCATGCTGCCGTGCTCGAAGGCGTTTCCACCGCGGTCGCGATCTTCGGACCAGACCAGCAGCTCCGCTTCTTCAATGCCGCCTTTCCCCGGCTGTGGGCGCTCGACCCGACCTGGCTCGCCGCAGAGCCGACGCTCGGTGAGATACTCGACCGGTTGCGCGCGTCGCGCAGCTTCCCGGAATTCGCCGATTTCCGCGCCTTCAAACGCGAGCGCGGCGAAATGTTCACCTCGCTGATCGAGCCGCGGCACGAGCTCATTCATCTGCCGGACGGGCGCACCTTGCAGCTGACCGTGTCCCCGCACCCGGCTGGCGGACTGACCTTTGCGTATGACGATGTCAGCGACCGGCTGGCGCTCGAATGCTCGTACAACACGCTGATCCAGGTGCAGCGCGCGACCCTCGACCATCTGTCCGAGGGGATCGCCGTCTATGGCGGCGATGGCCGCCTCAAGCTGCACAATCCCGCCTTTCGAGCGATGTGGGGATTGTCCGAGGCGGATGTCGCCGGCGAGCCGCACATCGGCGAAATCGTCGAGAAGACCCGCGATCTGATTGACGATTGCGGTGACTGGGCGGCTTACAAGACCGGCGTCGTCGCCGACGTCACGACGCGGATTTTGCGCAGCGGTCCTCTTGATCGCCGCGACGGCTCGGTGCTGCAGGTCGCGAGCGTGCCGCTG
>Ga0210398_10003663_pt1 | contig 14624 bp, 13 predicted proteins | sample IncBWC4OmetaG_FD_161047 | JGI IMG/M metagenome (GOLD analysis project Ga0210398, IMG submission 161047) | Forest soil microbial communities from Barre Woods Harvard Forest LTER site, Petersham, Massachusetts, United States - Inc-BW-C-4-O | ecosystem: Environmental > Terrestrial > Soil >...
GACTGGCTCATGCAGATCAAGCCGCAACGTTGGATGTATGGCCAACGTTTACATGAGCAACTGCGTAACCCTGATTAAGACTGGCAGCCGCTGGGAGGGATGGTCTTCTTCTGGGGCGACAGTACTAGCGCGTTGCATAGATCCTCAATCTAAGCTCGGGAGACATCGTTCACCACTACATGCCTGGTGCCAACCAGATGGGAAGGCTTGGTCATGAGCGGCACAAGCAGACGCTGAACATCCGGTTCGAGCGCTTCCCGCGCAGCGTGGGCGGTCGACTCGGACTCCCACAGGGTAACGATCAACCTGTGCCCTCCGCCCAAAAACACTACGATGTTGCCGCGATAGTCAGGCTGGGCAGCATGGATCGACTGAAACTCTCTCATCTCCTTGTCCGCCCGTGACAATTTCCCGGAATCATAGAAATTCTCTCGGACCACCGAATACATAACAGCCCCTTTCTCCTCAAGAAGGGATGCGGCCACACACCTGAAAGATGGCGTTAAGGAACACCGCGGCCCGAACCTTTCACTAGAAATCACAGCACAAAGTGGAGAAAAATGAGAAACGCTGCCCGCATCAAACTCGGTTACTACCCCTTGCCGGTAGAGGAAGCCCGAAACATCCGCACCTTGCTCAAGTCCTCTACGCCTTACTCGGCCATCGATCCGTGTGTCGGCGACGGTACGGCCCTGCTTGAGATCACCAAGGATACTGGTGCCCACTTGGCCGGCATTGAACTCGATGCGGACCGAGCAGCCGCCTCCACCGAAAATGGCATCGCCACAGTCCACGGCAGTGCTTTTGAGTGCCGGGTATTGGCGGAAACCTGCTCGCTTCTATACCTGAATCCACCATATGACACCGAAGTTGGACCGCACAGTAACAAGAGGATGGAATTGGTGTTCCTGGAACACTGCTATCGCTGGGTGACCAGCGAGGGCGTGCTGGTGTTCGTCGTCCCGGCTCCCGCCGTAGGGACTTGTGCGCGTCTGCTGGCCAGCCAGTTTGATCAGCTTTGCGTCTTGCGACTCGAACACCCGGAGTCTGTTCGCTTCAATCAGGTCGTGGTGTTGGGCAGGCGAAAGAAATCTCATCTGCGGGGCGACCCCATCGGAGCTGAGGACTTGTTTCGCATTGCGTATAAGCCACATCTCCTTCCAGTTCTTAACCAAGAGGTTGTGGAGCGCTATGCGATTCCACCGTCATCGCCCGCGACGGTCACTTATACGGGCTTGCCGCTGGATGTGATTGAGGATGCAATACAGCGCTCTGTCGCGATGCAAAACGCTCGCGGGGTTTTGGTTCGCAAGCAGCAGAGGATGAGCGGCCGGCCGGTGACTCCGTTGCATAAAGGCCACGTCGGGCTGCTGGCCTGCAGCGGAATGCTGAATGGCTTCTTCGGGGAAGGTGAGATGCGGCACATCGCGCATTGGCGATCAGTCAAGCACGTTGACGAGTTCAATGAGGAAGGCGAAACGGAGGGGGAGACTATCATTCGCAAACGCGAACGGTTCAGCCACGAGCTGACCCTCGCCTATGAGACTGGCCAGATCGTCGAGCTGAAGGAAACCAAGGAGGCCAAGGCTGGAGATGAAGAACGCCCATGAACGTTTCGGCAAACTCGCCTATCAGCGACGCACGGAAAAGACGGCTACTAACATTCGCGTTTTCCTGGATGCTTTCGTGGGAGAGGAGCGAGGCAGAGCTCATTTGGTTTCGGCAGTTGGTGGCGACGTGGAGATCGGCGCGCTGGCTGCAGCCTTCGCGAATGGAGATCCATTTACAGTGATAGACCCTTCTGGAGCAGAGAGTATCGTCTCACTGGGCGACAAGCCGTTATGCTTCCGCGGGTCGATCATGGTTCCCGGACGTAAGCGGCCGCTGAGGCATCTTGTGAGTTGCTCCCAAGAGTTGGCGGAAACGACCTCGGACGGGAAACTGCTCCTGATCAGCGACGACAATTCGTTCATCTGGTCGTCGCTGGTGAGTCACTATGGCCTGCCCGCCACGCCGGAATGGGGCTCGTGGGTGATTTCTCAATTGCAATCGCAAAAGCGGATTCAGCCCCTTCCTGGGTTCGGATATGTAGGTGTTGCGATCAAAGCCACACGAAAGCAACTGCTGGCGCTGCTCGCAAGAGGCCTAAGAAATCGCCAACTCCGTTTTCCAGGCCAGAATGGCCCAGTCGAGTGGCCCGCAATCGAACTCGTTAAGAAAGTCGCGCAATTCCCGCAGAGACTGAGCGAGTCTCCCTGTTCGAGTAACCCCCGCGGCTAACCATCTCGCCGCAAGCTCCGGGGCGCCAGCACAAGTTATGTGCCCGGAGCAATGCCCCACCTGAGAATCTTGACCGATAAATGGAGAAAAACGATGAACGCCTTGGATGGAGTGCTCGCGGATCTTGTTGAGGCGGACCGCGATTGCGCATACGTAACAGTCAAGCGAGAGCCTCTTGAAGAACTGATCGCCGATTGGGCAGGACGCGGTGATCGCCTCGTCCTGTTTTGTGACCTGCTGACGCGGGCACAGAATGAACTTGCCCCGGCTTCGGCTACGCCCCGAGACGAGCAGATGCCTTCAACTTCGCTCAACGGGTCCCGAGCGTCCATGATGCGCTTGTTGGAGGCGGCCGTAACCGGATCTAGCCCTGCCATTGCCCATCACCGCCACGCCATAAGGCGTGAGCTTGCGTCGCGCCTCAAGCAGGTGCTGCGCTCATCGATCACCGATATTGGCGCGCACATAACCGATGCGCTGGTTGCGGGTAACAACGAGCTCGCCGAAAGGCTCGAGTCGGAACGCCAGACAGTGCGGATTGTCATGAGTACTATCGATGCGGTGGTGAATAGATTGCTCCAGAATGAACTGATCGCCGCATCCATGAGACAAGCCGAGGGGCGACATGCCGCGCCGGTGGCGTGATCGGAGCATGCCCCCGCTTGAGCTCTAACTAATCTCGACAGTCGACTTCCAGACTTAGCTCTCTCGTGGCAATTGCCGGAACGACACTAGACGCCATGGCCCATCAGGCGTCGATGTTTCCCGGCGTAGGATATAAAGATTGCCATCGTCCGCGCGAACTTTGTAAAACGCATCTTGAGGCCCATACCACTGATCAAGCACCTCCTCGACCATGTACTGGCAATCCTCAAGCCGAAATCGAACCGGCCTTTCGTCCGCCGTCCGCCCGGAGTAACAGTCCACTTCCAGCTTCATCTCCTCCATTCTGACGCATACGGTTACCCCCGCCATCGGAGCGGGCTTGCTTTGTGCCTTTCAGTCGCGGCTCACACACTCCTTGATCGTTGCTGAATGCCGGATGTTCTCACAACTCCTGTCCGGAGAAATCCATGCAGAGCTTAGACACGATTCACGAATATCTCGCACAACACTCGGACGAGATCGGTGATCGGATCCTCTTGTCGTACCCGGCCCTCTATGGCGCAGATGAGGCTCCGTCCCCCCTCCTTTCGCGGATGGTGCGGGTTCCATACCCAGCCCAAACCCTGGCAATTATGGGCGTGAGCAAGCGATGGCAGCTGGCTCGTAACGCCAATGTTGTGGCGGAGTGCGGTGCGGGCAAGACCCTCATCGCGCTTGGAAGCATGTTGGTGCATAGTGCCGGGAGGCCGTTTTCGGGCCTTGTCATGGCACCGCCTCATTTGGTTGAGAAATGGGCTCGAGAAACCTTCTTAACAGTGCCTCAGGTGCGAGTGTTCCTGATCGACGACATGCGCAATGGCGGCGACCCGACACAGCCACATGGCGTCAACGAGGTTCGGCTGCGCCGCGGTGAGATCGTGCGTGAGGGCCTGCACACTTCCTTGACGGAATTGAGGCGCTTGGGACGTAAAGGCTGGCGAAGAGTCTGTCCGGGTACGGCGATCTTCTGCATTGGCAGAGAGAAGGCGAAGCTCTCGTATTTCTGGAAGCACTGTTACGGCAAAAGCCGTTCCGGAAGATACCTCGGGTCGCTTACGAATCCCGATACCGGTTGTCCTGTGGAGACGGATGGGGTACGGCTGAGCGCGCTCGATTTCGAGAAGAAACGCCTGCACGAGATCGTGGAACATGGAAAAAGTGGAACGACCAAATACTGCCCTCTCTGGCAGGCAGATGGCGACAAGATTGTGCGCATGGCGCCGGCGGAATACATGGGGCGCTACATGTCCGAATGGTGGGATTACGCCATTGCAGATGAGATTCACCAACTGGCCGGTGACACAGCTCAGGGTAATGCACTCGGTGTTCTCAACAAAGCGGCAAGACGCTTCCTGGGCTTAACGGGAACCCTGCTGTCCGGCTATGCGGATGATCTGTTCAACACCCTGTTCCGCACCGATGCCAAGCGCATGATCGAGGACGGCTACGAATGGGGCTCCGCCGGCCGGGAACGCTTTACGCGCGACTTCGGGGTGATCGAGACCATCGAGCGAATCGCGGTCGAGGACAATGCCTGCTCCAGGAAAACCAAGAAGACGGTCACGATCAAGCGCAAACCCGGCGCCTCACCGCTACTCTTTGGTAAGTATCTGATGGACCACTGCGCGTTCATTGGCCTGGAGGATATCTCGGACGGTTTGCCAAGCTACCGGGAGGAAGTCGTGCCGGTGGCGATGGAAGAGCCGCTGAAGAGTGCTTATGAGGAGCTCGAAGAGGAAATCACAGCTTGCCTGAAGGAGCATCGGGGAAACAGCAGTGTGGCCAGCACCATGCTTAATACTCTGCTGGCCTGGCCGGACCATCCCTACGGCTTTGGCACTCTGTACGGGTCTGAATTTGATCCGGAAACCAAGTGCCGCGTGAGTTTTGTGATCGCCGAGACTGTAGGTCTAGACCGGCACCAGACCTACGCGAAAGAGCGAGCGCTGATCGAAGAAGTGAAAGCCCAGCTTGCACGTGGCCGCAAATGCCAGGTGTTTGCCGTTTACACCAACAAACACGACGTGATTGAGCGGCTGGAGGGACTGTTTCGGAAAGAAGGAATACGGGCAGCGATCCTGCGGGCTAGCGTTCCCACTCACAGGCGGGAAGCCTGGTACCGCGAGCAACTGCGCCGAGGAATTGATGTCGCAATCTGCCATCCCAAAATCGTTGAGACCGGGCTGGATCTACTGGACTTTCCGACCATCCTGTTTCATGAGACAGGCTATTCGCTGCACACACTGCGCCAAGCAAGCCGTCGCTCATGGCGTATCGGACAGAGACGCCCCGTGGAGGTGAAGTTCTTTGCCTACAAGGGAACGATGCAGGAAGTCTGTCTCCGGTTAATGGGGAAGAAACTCCTTGTGGCCTTGGCCATGGAGGGGAAGTTTACTTCCGAAGGTCTCCAGGCAATCGATGGAGAGGACGACATGCTCACGGCAATGGCGCGGGAGCTGGTGGAAAACAAGGGAATTGGGGAATCGGCCGATTCGATCTGGCGAAACGTCCAGCAACTGCGACCCTCCACGTCACCAGTGGTTGATCCAGAACATGACGACCCGAACGGGCAGCCAGTGATGGATGCCCCTGCGTTGCTGCCGATATCGGACGAGCCGATTCCTAATGCGGCGCTGTTGGAGGTGGTAAGTTCGTCTCGCCGTTCCACACGCAGAGATGCAGCGGTAGGGCAGCTGTCGCTATTCTGACGTGACTGCCCGCGTGCCGCGCAGTGCCGCTATCGCTCGACTTTTCAGCGAACGCACCGCTTGACACTAATCCATATATGGAGAGAAAATACTACATAACTGGAGGAGTTCCGTGGCGACTCAGACAATCCCTCGTGACTTAGGGCTCGATCTAAGAAAGCTACCGGACCTGACTGATTCTGCTACCCGCAAGCGACTGAGTCCGGCAGCCATTGAAGCAGTTCTCAAGATCTCCGAGAAATGGGGCCTGAAGAGCGATGATGCCATGTTATTGCTGGGAGGGATTTCCAACGGAAGGTATTACGGGCTGAAGAAAAGCCGTAAGGGTCCGTTAACTCAAGACGAGCTGACTCGAGTTTCGCTGCTGATTGGAATTTTCAAGGCCCTCAACATTCTGTTCAGCGAGAAGCTCGCGAACCAGTGGGTGTCGCGGCCGAATAGCAACCCAATGTTCAAGGACCAACCTCCTCTTGGGTTCCTGATCCAGGGTGGAATGCCTGGCATGTTGGCGGTGCGTCGATTGCTGGATAGCCGTCGCGGCGGTCGATAAGCCTTGCCCGCTACAGTTCAGATTGATCAAAGAGACACGCACCGACTGATTCCGGCTCAATATGCGGACGGCGAGGCTTCCGTGTTGACCCGGCTCACCGATGACGGAGATCTTCTGGACGGGATCTTTGAACTCGACAACGCCACCAACGATCGCCTGCTAGCGGAGTCAGGACTGTTACCAGGGATCGATGCCAGGGAACTGGTCTTTGGAATCCCGTCATACCGCATCATCAACGCCGCATTCTGTCATCCGGCACCGAACGGATCCCGCTTCAATTCCGCTGACCGGGGCGCCTGGTATGCAGGCTTCGAATTAGAGACTTCGCAAGCGGAAGTTGAATATTACAAGCAACTCTGGCTGCAAGAAACAGATTGGAACGACGAGGAAATCGCTGAGTACCTTGATTATCGCGCGGATTTTCGCGCTGAATTCCACGACATTCGGGGAACAAAGAAGTACAGAGATTGCCTGTCTCCAACCAGCTATGTCGCTTCGCAGGCATTCGCTGCGCAACTTCTGGAAGCCGGCTCCTCAGGAGTTGTTTATCCCAGCGTTCGACGCTCTGGGGGAACTTGTATCGCGTGTTTTCGGCCGGTATTGGTGACCAACGTCCAAAAGGGTGAGACTTTTACGTTCGTCTTCGCTGATTCTCGTACTCCGCCCAGGATTCGGCGAACTTAGGAGGTACCCCCCCGGCTCATTACCCATCAGACAGGACGCCCCATGGAGCGGAAGGTCTTTGTCTACAGAGGAACGCTGTAGGAAGTATGTCTCAGGCTGATGGGCTCTCATAGATTCGTTCATACGAAACCGGTACCCTCACCATTTTGAGAGGCTAACGAAGCTGTGATTCGGCTGAGTGGTCGAAGTCAGTATTACTCGTCGGGCAGTTTTGAGGCGGGAGTTGGTGGGACCTGCGCGTTTGTTACGGCGTTCTTGAAGTATGCCTCGACACCTCCGCCTGCTTGTCCGAACGCAGGCGCGACAGTGCCAAAATCCACACTGGTTCCTGCGGGTGCCTCAATTACGTAGTGATGAGACGCAGGCAGGTTGTTCGGTAGTGCGAACCGCCCAACTGCCGTGAACCCTGTTGGGACGAAGGGAATTTCGGATTCAGGAGCCACGTACGTCCCGGGAAGCAAACTGCCGCTCTTTGGATCTACTCGACGGTCTGGATTGAATGCGGAAAACCGGTGAAAGACCCGATTTGCGGGGAGCGAGACATGCTTAACCAGACTGCTCGGCAGCGCTACCATGAGGACACCACCGGCGGTCGGATTGGCAATCTGCGGCAAAGAGATCCTGGAGCCTAAGAGCTTGAATGAATGCGGCTGGGGTGCTGCAAACATTGTTTGTACAATCCCGCTATTCATCGTATCCATGATGCGGAGGCCGTTTCTGAGAATTACAGACGGGTCGTCGCCAAACTCAAGTCCGATTTCTGCGATGTCTATGGCATGGTCAGCATTTAGGACCAGGAGAGGCTTGGTCATTCCCAGAACGACAGCTTCGACGAGTTGAAATCCCATCCCGGTTTCCGGGAGATTCACGAGCGAACTAATCGCACTCGCACCGAGACTCCACGTTTGCATTCTTAGTTAAGCCCCCTCGGCCTTTACCTCCAACAGTGTTTCGTAATAGCGAACAGGAAACAACCCAAGTACCAAGTGAGTTATCAGCAGAGAATCGTTTTGTACGGTTCCGAAGTGCTGTCTATACCAACAGAGATTGGAAAGCTAATCGCGAACGAATGTGACGTGCTCAGCCACGGAGCTCGTGACATCCAGAAGAAAAGCCCATTGAACAAACTCCCGCTAGGAAAACTTCCACTATTTTGTTGTCCACAGTTTCTTCGGTGAGATGCAGAGATGCTTCTTCCGCCAACGTGCAGGGCAGGCGGAAATACGTCTTCACTGACCAGATCGATCAGCTCATTAGGGAGAGCTATCTCAATCATCAGGACGCGAAGATGCGTCCAGACCTTCCGCGCTTAGCCAAGAAAGTTGGCATGCCGCATTGGGCTTTGAAGAAAAGGGCACGTGATCTGGGCTTGGCCCGAACGAAGGAACTGCACTGGAGCGAGAGGGAACTGGAGATCCTGTCCCGATATGCGTGGATGAGCGACGAGCGTATTCGTCTGAAGCTGAAGGCTGCCGGCTATGTACGCACGGTGACCGGAATTCACCTCAAGCTGAAGCGAATGCGTTTCAAGCACGACCGACGCTTCTATTTCGCTAGCGGTCTCGCACAGCACTGGGGATTGATTCCCACGTAGTAACGCGGTGGATCAAGAGCGGCCACTTGAAAGCCAAGTTTCGCGGCACCGCACGCACTGAGCAACAGAACGGGGACATTTATCTCATCCGCGAGAAAGACGTGCGCCGCTTCATCCTCGAACACCCTACCGATATCGATCTGCGCAAAGTGGATCAACTCTGGTTCCTTGATTTGATCACCAACGGACTAGTGCGCGCCGTTTGAACATGGCTGCAATGTAGTTGCCCAACTGCCCAGGCGAAGACCTCTGATGCAGTCGGGCGCCGAGCCGCCGAGAGGCGGCATAACCCAACTCAGGGAGAGCGGCAAACTCGTCGTTTGCTGCCTCTCCCGATTTTCATTAGGAGGAAGTGCGATGCAAGAAACGAACTTTATCGAGCAGCAGCCAGTTGGGGTCTTAACAGCCCCGGCACCCGCTCCCGCTCCGACGATGACGCTGTGTTCGTACGGCACCAAGCTAACTCGGGACGAACTTGCCCGAGTGGCGACGCCGGCGGCCACAGCAACCCACAAACCCATTCCCCACATTGCTGTCGTCGAAAAGCTGATCGAAGCCCTTAGCTTCCGCCAGATTGGCGTGGTGCAGGAGGAATACGCAGTCTCAGCCGACGGGATGCGCATGTTCGGTGTGATGGACTTGAGCTCCGGCTTCGACGGCTGCCGTTTCGCCATCGGCTTGCGGAACAGCCATGACAAGTCCTTCCGCTTGAGCTGCACCGTGGGACTCAGGGTCTTCGTCTGCGAGAACCTGGCGTTCCACGGGGAATACACTCCTGTCCTCGCGAAGCATTCGAAGAACTTCTCTCTCGAAGACAGTCTGGCCATCGGCGTTGATCGGATGCAGAGAAACTTTGGGCCTCTAAAGCAACAGGTCGAGGAATGGCAGGCGCTGCAACTGTCAGCGGCTTCGGCTAAATTGCTGATCTATCAGGCGTTCATCGAGGACGAATTAGGGTTTCCGAAGCATTTGGCCCGACGAGTTCACGAACTGTACTTTCAGCCGGTGCATGAGGAGTTCCAGGCGCGAACCATGTGGAGCCTGTCGAACGCATTCACCAGTGCGTTTAAGGAGCTGGATCCAATTCCACAATACAAGGCGACGGCGAAGCTGGCGGGCTTTCTGCAATCCGTCCGTCCTCAGTAACCCCTACCGGAAATGTCGGCGTACGGTACTGAAGCTGTGCCACCTGTCTCGGCCTATTAACCGAGCTGCGGAGGTGGAGGGACTGTACGCCGATGACAGGATCATGCGCAACCCTACCAACATAGGTTTATTGGCCCGGCGTCTTTGAGCCCCACGCTCCAATTTGCCCCCGCCATTGCTGAATGGCCTGACGGAGCCGTAAGTCGATGCGCGCACCGCGACGCTTGAAGCCAAGCACCTCGACCATCTCTCGTAGTACTTCATCATCAGTGCGTAGCTGGCCGTCTGAAGTCACCCAACTAATCAGGCGAGCCAGCTCGTTTGAGGTGTACTCCGTGATCGAGCCGCGCTGGGGAACGAGTGGGCGTGGGCTCCTGCCGTTGCGTCCTCGATTCGCCTTGAGGGCATTGCCTTCGGTATTGTGGTTTGCCCCGTTGCCATTATGTTGTGCGCCGCCGTTTCGAGCAGCGGATTGTCCCGTGGCATCTACTCGGTCCGCCCACTCAACCGCCTCGCCGAATGCTTTGATGGCGCGCTCAACCTCTTCATTCTTGTGCATGAACCAGTCGGTAGACCAGATGCGATGGAAGCGCCAACCGAGCGCTTCCAACTGGTGTTGGCGGAGCCGGTCCCGATCTCGGGCGGTATTGCTGGAATGGTAAGTCGCTCCATCACACTCGATGGCCAGCACATAACGGCCTGGTTTGCGCGGGTGTTCGGCGACGATATCGATACGATACTGCGATGCGCCAAGCTGCGGTATGAGCCTCAGCCCGCGGGCTTCCAACGCATCTTGGATGTCCTGCTCGAAATCGTTGGGAGCGACAGCGCTAAGAGTTGCATCCCCCAGGCGCTTGCCACCGCTGGCTGCGTACTCAAGATAGTTCCTCAACAACTCAACGCCGCTCCCTGGCCGGACGCGTTTTAGATCCATGTCAAGGTGACTGAAGGATGAAACGATTGTTAGTCGCTGCCTCGCACGAGTGACTGCAACGTTTAATCGTCGTCGGCCGCCTTCAGGAATCAGAGGTCCAAACCGAAAAGGTAAATTCCCAGCTCGATCCTTGCCATAACCGACCGTGATGATAATGGCGTCACGCTCGTCGCCTTGCACCGATTCGAGGTTCTTGACGAAATACCGCTCATGCTTGCCCTGGTCGAAGAACTCATCAAGCTCTGTGTGATCCTGCAACGCTCTGTCCAGAGCTCCTTGCACCCGGTCGCGATGCTTGATTCCCATGGTAATGATCCCTAACGTTTCCTGGGGGCGAGTGCGAGCATGTTCTAGAACCAGCTCAACCACTCTCCGCACCTCGGTAGCGCAGCTTTCTTCCTCTCCATCTGCACCGAGCTGTTGTGTTACTAACACGTGAGAAATGGCGGGGGTACCCCCGGGACCCGGAAAAGTGACCAGACGATCGCGATAGATGTGATGGTTGGAGAACGCGATCAAGGATTCGTCGCGGCTGCGGTAGTGCCAGTCGAGATAGTTGGAGGGCAGAAAGGCATTCGCCATGTCTAGAAGGCTCTCGAAACCTTCGGCAGCCCCTGTTTCTTCTTCGGAATCGAGATCGTCGTCACCAGCAGCGAAAAACGTGGTTGGCGGCAACTGGTTGCGATCGCCCGCAACGACAAGCTTTTCTCCCCGTAAGATGGCGCACACTGCGTCCTCAGGGAGCACTTGGCTGGCTTCGTCGAAGGCCACAACATCGAAGTAGCGTTTCCCGCCGTCGAGCAATTGGCTGACTGACAATGGGCTAGCCATCCAGCATGGACAGACTGCCGTCAGAACGTCACCGGCTTGAGCGAAGAGCTTTCGAAGTGGCAAATGTTTCCTGCTTCGTTGCGTCTCGCTCCGAATTAACAACTCTTGGTCGTGATGGGCATTCATTGCAGCAACTGCACGTTCTCCATGAACTCTCCGCACGCGGGCAGCGGCCAACTCGATTCGCTCCTCGTCAAGCTCAACAAATTCCTCGACGAAACCGTTATGGGTCCGGCCCCGAAAACCACGAATTTCGGGGTCTTGCTCGCAAGCGGCGTCGAGCGTAGAAGCGAGCCAAGCGAAATCGAACGCCGTGGCCCACTTGTCTGGGACCGGCTTGGAGTCGCGCAGCTCCCCCACCAACGGGGAAGCCCCGAGAGCGTCGAGCTCACGCTCAACGGAGGTCAGCTTGGGAAGAATGTAAGGCGTCGTGCGGTCGGATGCGAGGGAACCAACTAACGTTCTCAGGTCCCCGAAGCTTAGAGCGTCAAGATGACGACCAAGTGTGTTTTGGAGCGTTTCTAGCTGAACACAAAACGAATCAAACCCCACCCTGTATCCAGTGAACTCAGATGGAACCTCCGGAGCAGTATTGGGTTTGCGCGCCGTCCAGCGTTGGAATTGTTCTGCTGCGGCGAGTATTTCGGAATACAACTCTGTAGGGTTCGTTTTTTTGGTTCGGAACCCCAGAGCTATACGCCGAGCACTGCGGTACGAGGCACTGGTGAGATACGCCCAAGCGAAGGAGATCCCGCCCGCACTGCCGGGCTTCAATCCCTTTGCTAGCAAAGACGGATCTTTTTCGAACAGCTGCACGGAATAGTTTGCGAGCGTCGCCTGAGTATCGCCAAGCAGCTGCACAATGGATTTTGCATCTGCAACGGATTGAGGCTTGTTTAGACCGACCTCAACAGAGAGTGCTGCAAGACTGTCGACAATTCCAGGCAATATCTGATCATTGAAATTCTGGACGAGGTCAAGCGCATTCTGAACCGCCGTACCGTCCTTCAGTTGCACGCCTGTCCAAGGAGAGGAATCAGTCCGCAGAAACAGAGAATGGTAGCCCCCAGCCTCTTTCAGAAGGTCGCGAACTCGATTTGCAGCCTGCGGCTCCAAGCGGCTCAGGTCAGGTTGGCGCCACCGAGTCTTGGCTGTTGTCACACGCTGCAGTTGTATCAAACGACCCTGTAACTGGTAGACGCTCATCGAGGCGGGCGGGCGTTTGCAGTGCATACGCTCAACATGCCCGTCCAATCGGTTGCGGCGGTCCACCGTGCGGCTATGTACTCCTGCGCAGTCTACTGGCGTGGAAGCCCTTACAGTATCGAGTGCGCGGCCGACCTGCTCCAAAACGCGTTTAGGGGAAATATCCGCACCGTGCAGATCCATCGCAAGGTGGTCAAGACCAACTTGTTTGAGGCGCTCAAAAACGACATTCAGAGCGGCGCGCTTCTCGGCAACAAAGAGGACCCGCTTGCCGGCCGCCGCCATGCCGGCGATCAAATTAACGATGGTCTGGCTCTTACCCGTGCCTGGCGGGCCGTGTATTACGCCATTTTCACCCTTGAGCACAGCGTCCACGGCACACTGCTGGCTGGAGTCGGCATCCAACACGAAAAACTCGTTGTCAGGCGGCGTGCTGTCCAGTTCTTTAGGGTTGATCTCGCAGTCGCGCGCTCCAGCCGCGCTCCGAGCTTTGACGTCTCCTGCGATGGCCGCGATCAAGTCGTGCGACGCCAGTTCCGTGCCGCGTTCCTGCAGGTCCTTCACCATAGCCATTTTCTGAAACGCGAAATTGCCAAGATAAGCGCCCGGCCGGATCGAGAAATCCTTCACGTCTTTGCAGCGCTTCGCTAGGTCGCTGAACAGATGTTGCGGATCAAATGGTTCAGGTTCATCTCCGCCGTTCAGGAGGGCAAGTAAGTCATCTTGCGCGATGCTCACGCCGAATTGGGTGTCCAGGAAATGCAGCAGGACAAGGTTGATCTGCGGTGGCCCGGTCCGAGCCACGGAAAAAGACCTGCTGCCTCGTCCCTGGGGGTTCAAGCTGACTGGAAGCAGCAAAATCGGAGATTCAGGGACTCTGCCACCATCATCTGCCGGCCAAGTCGCAATTCCAAGCGCAACGAAGAGAGTCTGCAAGCCCTTCTCTTCGAGATTGCTGAGTGCGCGACGGGCAATCTCCCGGACTACCCCATCGAGCCGATCCGGTTCTTCTTCAAATAGCTTGGAAACCGGCAGCGATGCCCCGGCAAAGAAAGCGGCAAGCGGATCTACCGCAGCACCCGAGAGGTCGAGCGTACCAGTCTTGAGCTGACGGAAGTATAGGAGGTTGTTGCGGCGCGACGGGTCGATCAGCTTTCGGATCCACTGCTGGCGAGCAGTGTCGATAAGACCGCGCCTAGCTTCCGGGATTTGAGTTGCCGAAGTGGCCAAAGCAAGCTTCGCAAAAGGTGCAAGAGTTTAAACATATAAGTTTGCCTCAATTGTGCCAGCTTTACACGGACAAACGTCACAGCCCGACGGTAAGCCTGCCCTGCTGGTTTCCGGCCCAGAACGGATCCTGAAGCCTTGTTCCACCAGGGTGCCCCACTGGCAGATCGTGGGATTCCCACAATGAGCCTTACCGCTGTGCCACTTCCCAAAAGCACAGAGAAGCTTGGCAAGTGAGGACTGTACGTCGGTTCTGACCCGCGGGCCGGTAACGGCGCCGCATTGCCAGCCAGCGAGCCGAGATCAATGCAAGTCACACTGGAGCATTCCCATGAAACTCCGTCGGAATGAATATTGCCCAATCCATAGATCACTCTTCTGCTGCGGTCGCGAGCAGGCGCGGAAAGAACGCAGATTTCAGCTTGGCGTTCAGCGCATCGATGATCCACACCACCCCAGGGGTTATCGCGAACTTCGTTCACGGGCTGAGATGCGGAAGCTGCTAAACCGAAAGATCGTCGAGCAGGAAGGGAGGTGCGCCTTCTGCCACAAGGAATTTGCCGACTGTAGCGACATCGTACCAGACCACAGGCACCCGAAAGGAATGGGAGGAGCTCGGCGCGATGACCATCCGGAAAACATCCAAGCCGTGCATTGGTGGTGCAACTCCGAGAAGGGGTCGAACAGACTTCAGGACTGACGGCCGATCAGTCGATCTCGAGGCAAACAGCTTAAATCCGAAACGTGATGTAGAGCGCCGGTGTGCCTAGCTTCGAATTCAATCGGGGATACCCGAACGCGACGGCGCCCCGGTTGGAC
>Ga0210398_10003665_pt1 | contig 14622 bp, 11 predicted proteins | sample IncBWC4OmetaG_FD_161047 | JGI IMG/M metagenome (GOLD analysis project Ga0210398, IMG submission 161047) | Forest soil microbial communities from Barre Woods Harvard Forest LTER site, Petersham, Massachusetts, United States - Inc-BW-C-4-O | ecosystem: Environmental > Terrestrial > Soil >...
CGGCTAACCCTCACCCGTCTTCGGGCTGACGCCCGAAGCCACCCTCTCCCGCTTGCGGGAGAGGGATACGAGGTTCGCGCACAATAAACCCCTCGCCCGCTTGCGGGAGAGGGAGGGGCCCATCGCGATAGCGATGGGAGGGTGAGGGCTAGATGATCTTGCGCTCCCGCAGATCGGCGATCTGTGCGGCGCTGTAGCCGATGCGCGCCAGCACCTCGTCATTGTGCTGGCCGAGCTCGGGGGCGATGCCAATCTTGGGCGGCGTTTCGGAGAAATGCCACGGCGAGCCGTGCACCTTTAGCTTGCCATGCTTCGGGTGCTCGACCTCGGTCACGTAGCCGTTGGCGACGACATCCGGATCATTCGATCCTTCGAGAAGCGTATTGATCGGCGCCGAGACGATATCGGCTTCGCGCAGAATCTCGACCCATTTGTCGCGCGTGCCGGTCGCGAACATCTCGCCGAGCGTCTGAAGCAGCGTCTCGCGGCGTTCGTCGGAGCCGATGATGACCCCGAGTTTGCCGAACCCGGCCCTGTCCAGCGCGTCATAGAAGCCAAGCGCGGTCATCGCGTTCTTCCATGTCGGCTCATTGTTGAGCTGGAAGACAAAAGGCTTGCCGTTACTGTCGTTAAAGCTGGCGCTGATCCCGGGCCGCTCCGGTGTGCCGGTGACGCGCGCCTGGCCGGTGACGGGGTCGCGGTCACGCCACATCGCTGTTGTCAACGTCCAGCCCATGAGCCGAATTTGTCCGCCCAGAAGCGAGCAATCGACTTTTTGCCCGACGCCGGTGGCGCGCGCATGGGTCAGCGCCGCGAGCGCGCCGCCAAAGGCGAGGATCGCGCAGGTCTCGTCGGCGACCGAGACGATGCCGGTGCGCAGCGGCTGGCCGGCCGCCGAATAGGCCTGGGCGATGCCGCCCATCGCCTGCGCCATCGAGTCGGTGCCGGGGAGGCTCGCATGCGGCCCCTTCGGGCCATAGCCCGAAACCGACACGTACACGAGGCGTGGGTTGATCTTTTTCAGATCCTCGTAGCCAAAGCCGTTTTTTTCGGCCGCGCCGGGCCGGAAGTTCTGGCCAAAGATGTCGGCCTCGGCGACGAGCTTTTTGAGGATGTCGCGACCTTCCTGCTCCTTGAGGTTCAGGGTGACGCTTTTGACGCCGCGATTATTGGTCTCGAAATAGGTGCTCCCCATGCCGGGCAGCACGGTCGAGCCGCGCGAATTGTCACCGATTCCGGGCACCTCGACCTTGACGATTTCGGCGCCGAGATCGGCCATCAGCATATAGGGGACGGTACCCGCCTGCGCCGTGGAACAGGCGACCACCTTGACGCCCTGCAAGGGGCCGAAGGGTTCGGGCATGACGATGTCCTCTTGCTGTGGCGTCTATGACTACAGCACGGGAGGGCGTGAAGAGGCACGATAATGTTGTCGTCCCGGCGAAAGCCGGGACCTACTCTTCAGCGCCAGAGATATCGACAGATGGGTCCCGGCTTTCGCCGGGACGACAAAGTGATCAGCTGGCCTTTTTGCGGCCGCGTGCGGGCGCCTGAGCGGGAGCCGCGGCGGGTGCTTCCTTCTTTTTGCCACCGCCGGACACCGGCAGCAGCATCGCCACCTGGCGACGGTCTGGCGCCTTCCCAGCCGGCGCTTTCGCGGCGCGTTTCGGCTCGGCCTTGGCCGATTTGGCCGCCGCGCCGCCTTCCTGCGCGAGGCTCTTCTTCAGCGCATCCATCAGGTTGACGACCTTCGGCGGCTCCTCGACCTCCCGGGACGGTTTAGCGAGACCCTTGGTCTTGGCCTCGACCAGCGCATGCAGCGCGTCCTGATAGCGGTCGCGGAACTGCGCCGGATCGAAATTCCCCGATTTGCGCTCGATGATGGTTTCGGCGATCGCCACCATGTCCTGGTCGATCTCACCCTTGTGCTTGCTGCTGAACTCGGCGGAGCGCACCTCGTCGGCGCTGTGCAGGGTCGACATCAAGAGGCCGCCGTCGCGCGGCTCGACCAGCACCAGGCGCTCGCGGCTCGACAGCACGACGCGGCCCAGCCCGACCTTTTTCTTTTGCGCCATCGCCTCGCCGATGACGCGGAACGCCTCGTCGGCCAGTTCGCCGTCCGGATAGATGTAATAGGGCGCATCGAGATACACGGGATCGATCTCGTCGCGATCGACGAACTGGTCGAGGTCGATGATCTTCGACGACTCGATCTGCAGCTCCTTCAACTCGTCGTCACTGATCGTCACATAGCGGCCACGGTCGTATTCGTAGCCCTTGGCGATCTGGTCGCGCTCGACAACCTCGCCGGTCTCGCTGTCGACCAGCTGCTGCTTCAGCCGATTGCCGGTTTCGGCGTTGAGCTGATTGAGCCGGATGCGCTTCGCCTCGCTGGTCGCGGGCGACAGATAAACCGGGGCGCTCACCAGCGACAGCCGCAGAAAGCCGGTCCAGGACGCGCGGGGCATGGGAGTCTCCCGAAAAAATCAGCCGCAAGGAAGCCAGAAGACGGTCAATGAAGCAATAATGCACACAAAAGCGATATTTGAATCAAACGCTTGACTAGCCCGTTTGACGCGTCACGGCGGCAACAATCGGCGCGAGATCGATACGCCCGCGCTTCAGATCGTGGCCGGCGCCGTCAATCCGGATCATCTCGGTCAACGCCGGGATCACCCGGATGGCGTCAGCGAGTTCGGCCGGCGTGCCGAACGGGTCGTTGGCGCCCTGAACAAAGACGCAAGGGACGGGAAGCCGCGGGAAATGCTCCTTGCGCAGCCGCTCGGGCTTGCCGGGCGGATGCAGCGGATAGGAGAACAGCAGCAGCCCGGCGACGAGACCGGGCTCGTCGGCCGCCAGCATCGTCGCCTGCCGGCCGCCATAAGACTGGCCGCCGAGCACGATGTGTTTCGAGCCGCGCCGGCGCAGCGCCTCGACCGCGAGACGCAGCCCCTCGCGATCCGCCACGGCGCCTGACGGCGAAGGCGGGCCTGTCGGGCGGCGCTGGCGGAACGGCAGGTCGCAACGCAGCACGTCAAACCCGGCGACGGCGAACGCGGTCGCCGCCGTCACCAGCAGCGGCATCGTGCAATTGCCGCCGGCGCCGTGGGTCAGCACCAGGCCACGATCGGACTTGGCCGCGGCGCGATGCACGAAACCGCGCACGCCCTCGGCGGTAAAAGGTTCAACGTCCGTCATCAGCCCTCTCTCCTTCGTCGTGCCCGGACTTGTTCCGGGCATCCACGAAATCATTGTGGCCCATCACAAAAATAGGCGTGGATGGCCGGGGCAAGCCCGGCCATGACGAGAAAAGAACAGATGGTTTTTTAGATTCCCAGGTACGTGCGCACCCTGGCCGCGATCGTCTGGCGCGTGTCGCCGATCTCGGCCCAAGGGTCGGGTTTGAGCGTGACGAGGCGCGCGGGGATCGTGACGACCGTCAGGGATTTGGGGTCGACACCGCCTTCGACCTCGTCCCAGGAGATCGGGGTCGAAACCGGCGTGCCGGCCCGGTCGCGCGGCGAATAGGTTCCGACGGCGGTCGCGCCGCGCGCGTTGCGCAGATAATCGAGATAGATGCGGCCGCGCCGCGACTGCTTGGTCTGGTTGGCGGTGAACTGGTCCGGACGCTCCTCGGCGAGCCGATCGGCAACCCATTTCGAAAAGGTCTTGACCGCATCCCACCCAAGCTTCGGCGCGAGCGGCACGACGACATGCAGCCCCTTGCCGCCGGTGGTCTTCACGAAGCTTCTGAGGCCGATCGCGGCGAGCGCGTCGCGCACCTCGATCGCCGCCTCAGTCACGCGCAACCAGGGCAGTCCCTCGTCGGGGTCGAGATCAAAGGTGATGCGGTCGGGCCGCTCGACTTGCCTGATGCTCGATCCCCACGGGTGAATTTCGACCACGCCGACCTGCACCAGTGCGATGAGCCCGGCCACGTCCTCGATGATCGGAAACGGCTCCTCCTCCCCGGCGATCTTGAAGCCCTTGATCTCGCTCGGCATGCCGGCGCCGACATGCTTCTGATAGAAGGCGCGCTGCCCTCTGGCGCCGGTCTGCCGGATGATCGTCAGCGGCCGGTATGCGAGGTGCGGCAAGGCCCAGGCAGCGACATCGACGTAGTACTGCGCGACCTGCTGCTTGGTGAGCCCGGTATCGGCATAGAGCGCGCGGTCGGGATGCGACAGCCGCACGCCGTTGAAGACGATGCTGCCGTCGCGCAGCTTCTCGGCGGGCTTGGCGGCCGGCGGCGGGTCGGCGGGCGGTACGGCCATGGTCGGAAGCTTCTCCGGATCGTAGACGATCTCTTTGGGCGGCTTGTCGTCGCGCACACCCTGGAAGGTCGATTGGCGGATCAGCTTGTCGGTTGTCCACACCGCGTATTCTACCTCGACGACCAGCTCGGGCTTGACCCAATGAATGTCCTTGCGCCGCTCGGCGGGCGGCAGGGTGACCGGCGCCTTGCGGGTTTCGAGCGGCACGAGACGGCGATGCAGCTCCGCGAGCCGAGCGCCGGTAAAGCCGCTGCCGACGCGGCCGGCATAGCGCAGCGCGCCGACGGGATCGAAATATCCGAGCAGCAGCGCGCCGAAACCCTCGCGGCTCCCCTCGGGATCGGTAAAGCCGACGACGATGAACTCGTCGCGGTTGCGGGCCTTGATCTTGAGCCAGTTGCGGCCACGGCCGGGCTCATAGGGCTTGTCGCGGCGCTTCGCGACGATGCCCTCGACGCCATAAGCTGCCGCCTGCTTCAAAAAATCCCGCCCCTGCCCGGCATGGTGGTCGCTGTAGCGCAGCGTGCCCTGGGATTGCGGCGGGACGAGCTCGGCGAGCGCCGCCTTGCGGTCTTCGAGCGCCGCGCCGGTCAAATCCCAGCCGTCACGATACAAGAGGTCGAAGGCGAAATAGCTCAGCCGGTCGGTGCGCTTCGCTGAGATCGCGTCCTGCAGATCGGCGAAATTGGTGATGCCGTCGGGCCGCAACGCGACCAGTTCGCCATCGAGGATCGCCGACTTCACCGGGAGCTTCGCGAGCCGCTCGGCCAGCGCGGGGAATTTCTCGGTCCAGTCGAGCCCGCCGCGGGTAACGAGCCGCGCCTTGCCGCCAGCGATAAAGGCGACAAGGCGATAGCCGTCATACTTGATCTCGTGCAGCCACTCGTCGCCGGCGGGCGCGGCGGCAGCGGCGGTGGCCAATTGCGGCTTGAGGCCCGCCGGCATCGCCGCCTTCTTCGCGCCCTTGACGCGCGACGGCAGGCGCAGCTTCGCCGGTGCTGTCTCCTCGCCCGGAATCTCCGAGCTCTTGGAGTGCCAGACCCGGTCGCGGTCGGCGGCGATGTCGTCGATCGTGCGGTGGCTTTCGACGCTCTCGGTCAACTCATCAACCACGGCGCTGCCGCTGCCGGGGATCGCCGCCTCGTCGCGCTCCTTGACGAGCAGCCAGTTATCGCTGCGGTCGCGCGGCCGGCGCTTAAGGCGCACCAGCATCCAATGCCCGTGCAGCTTGTCGCCATGCAGGGCGAATTTGAGCATGCCCTTTTCGAGCGATTTGTCGGGATCGGGCTCCAGCGGCTCCCAGGTGCCGCGATCCCACAACAGCACCGTGCCGCCGCCATACTCGCCTCGCGGGATGACCCCCTCGAACCCGCCATATTCGATCGGATGGTCCTCGACCTCGACCGCGAGGCGCTTTTCATGCGGGTCAAGGCTCGGCCCTTTCGGGATCGCCCAGCTTTTGAGGACGCCGTCGAGTTCTAGCCGAAAATCGTAATGCAGCCGCCGCGCCGCATGTTTCTGGATCACATAGGACAAGCCCACCTTGGCCCGCGCGCGGCCTCGCGCCGGCGCGCCGGACGGCTCCGGCGTCTTCTTGAAATCGCGTTTCTGCCTGTAGACTTCGAGCGCCATGACATGAGGGTAACGCAAGACGGCGGATGTCGTCAGCGACTGGTCTTTTCCATCGTCATGGCCGGACTTGATCCGGCCATCCACGTCTTCCTATCGGCGCGGGCAGTCCAGACGTGGATCCCCGGGTCAAGCCCGGGGATGACGAGGAAGGTGCCCGGTCAACATGCTTAAGACCGGAGGTGGCAGGCGACCCAATGGCCGTCAGCGGTCTGTTTCAGCTCCGGCTTCTCGGTGCTGCACAGCGGCAGCTCGCGGATCGGGCAGCGCGTGTGGAAATGGCAACCCGAGGGCGGGTTGATCGGGCTGGGGATATCGCCTTCGAGCCGCAGTCGCTGTTTCTTGATCGTCGGGTCGGGGGTCGGCACCGCCGAGAGCAGCGCCTCGGTGTAGGGGTGGCGCGGGTTTTCGTAGAGCGCCTCGGATGGCGCCAGCTCGACGATGCGGCCGAGATACATCACCGCGACACGCGAGGAGATGTACTGCACCACCGCCAGGTCATGCGCGATAAACAGGTAGCTGAGGTGGAATTCGTCCTGCAGATCGGCGAGCAGGTTGATGACCTGCGCCTGCACCGACACATCCAGGGCCGAGACCGGCTCGTCGCAGACGATGAGCTTGGGCGATACCGCCAGCGCCCGGGCGATGCCGATCCGCTGGCGCTGGCCGCCGGAAAATTCATGCGGATAGCGGCGCATGTGGTCGGGGTTGAGGCCGACATGGCGTAGCAGCTCGACGATGCGGTCCTCGAACTCGGCGCGGGTCGCCGCGAGCTTATGGATGGTCAGCGCCTCGCCGATGATCGCGCCGATCGTCATGCGCGGGTTCAGCGACGCGTACGGGTCCTGAAAAATGATCTGCATGTCGCGACGCAGCGCGCCCAGCGCCTTGCCGTCGAGCCCAGTGACATTCTTGCCTTCGAGCCACACCTCGCCCGAACTCGGCTCGATGAGGCGCAGCACGCAGCGCCCGGTCGTCGACTTGCCGCAGCCCGACTCGCCGACCAGCCCCAGCGTCTCGCCAGCGCCGATCTCAAAGCTGATGCCGTCGACCGCGTGCACCATTTCGCCGGAGCCGCCGAGAAAGCCGCCACGCACCGGGAAATTCTTGACCAGGTCGCGGACCTGCAGCAATGGCTCGGTCATCACGCCGCCGGCTTGTACAGGACGCAGGCAACCTTGTGGTCGCCATCAACCGCGCGCAGCTCCGGCACCGCCTCGGTGCAGGCTGGCGTCGCAAAGCCGCAGCGCGGTGCAAAGCGGCAACCGGGCGGCGGGCGCAACAGGCTCGGCACGGTGCCGCTGATCGCCTCGAGCCGGCGCTTCTTGCCGCTCGATTTGTCAAGGCGCGGGATCGAGCGGATGAGCCCCTGCGTGTAGGGGTGCAGCGGGCGGGCGAACAGCTCCTCGACCGGCGCCTCCTCGACGACGCGACCGGCATACATCACGGCGACGCGCTGCGCGACCTCGGCGACGACGCCCATCGCGTGCGTGATCAGCATGATCGCCATGCCGAATTTCGACTTCATCTCGGCCAGGAGGTCGAGGATTTGCGCCTGGATCGTGACATCGAGCGCGGTCGTCGGTTCATCGGCGATCAGGAGTTCGGGACCGCAGGCGAGCGCCATCGCGATCATCACGCGCTGGCGCATCCCGCCCGACAGCTGGTGCGGATAGTCGTTGACCCGCCGCTCCGGCGCCGGGACATGCACCAGACGCAGCATCTCGATCGCCCGGTCGATCGCCTCGCGCCGGCTCAAATCCTGATGCTGGCGCAACACCTCGGCGATCTGGTCGCCGACGGTGTAGACCGGGTTCAGCGAGGTCATCGGCTCCTGGAAGACGATGGCAATTTCCTTGCTGCGGATGTGCCGCATCGCCTCTGCGTCGAGCGGCACGAGATCGCGCCCTTTCCACAGGATGCTGCCGGCGACGATCTGGCCGGGCGGCATAGCGATGAGCTTCAGGACAGTCATCGCGGTCACGGTCTTGCCGCAGCCGGACTCGCCGACGACCGACAGCGTCTCACCGCGCTGGATCGTCAGGTCGACGCCGTCGACCGCGCGAACCATGCCATCATCGGTCTTGAAATGCGTCTTGAGCCCGCGAATTTCCAAGAGCGCTTCGGGCACGGCTAGAGCACCCTGCGCGGGTCGAGCGCGTCGCGCAGCCCGTCGCCGACATAGTTGATCGCCATCACCACGAGGAAGATCGCGCCGCCGGAAAACAGCGCCCAATGCGGCGCGACATCGAGATAATCCTTGGCGTCGTATAGGATGCGGCCCCAGCTCGGGATGTCGGGCGGAAAGCCGAGACCGAGGAATGACAGCGTCGACTCGGCGATGATCGCGTTCGCCACCTCGATCGTCGCGGCGACGATCACCGGGCCGATCGCGTTGGGCAGGATATGCCGCACGACCTGGCGCAGAGTCGACGCGCCGAGCGCGCGCGCCGCCTCGACAAATTCCTTTTCACGCAGCGAAAAGAATTGCGCGCGCACCAGCCGGGCAATCGACATCCAGCGGAAGCCGCCGATCACCGCGACGATCAGCACAAAGGTGCCGAGCTCCATCCCGACGAGCTTCCGCAACGTCGTCTGGAACAGATAGATGATGAGCAGCAGCAACGGCAATTGCGGCAGCGACAGGAACAGGTCGCACAGCCACATCAGCGCCATGTCGACGCTGCCGCGCGCGGTGCCGGCCACCGCGCCGACAAAGACGCCGACAAATACCGCGACAAGCATCGCCGCGACCCCAACCGACAGCGAAATGCGCCCGCCATAGATCATGCGGGCGAACACATCCTGGCCGAGATCGTCGGTGCCGAGCGGGTGCGCAAAGCTCGGCCCGGTAAGCTGCGCGGCGAAATCGATGTCGTTGATCGCGACCGGCCAGATCACCCGCCCGAAGATCAGAAGCAGCGTCATCAGCACCAGGATCGCAGCGCTGACAAGCGCCAGGTGGTGCCGGCGGAAACGGCGCCAGGACTCGCGCGCCAGCGACTCGTGCCGCGCCCGCAGCGGCGGCGCCGCGCCGCCGGCCAGCACCGGCTCAGCGATAGGAGATGCGGGGGTCGAGCCAGCCATAGAGCACGTCAGCGATGAGGTTGAAGAGGATCACCAGAATGGCAAAGACAAAGGTCACACCCATGATGACCGGCGTATCGTTGGCGAGGATCGCGCTGATCAGCAGCGAGCCGATCCCGGGGACACGAAAGATCTGCTCGGTGATGATCGCGCCGCCGAAAATCACCGGCATCTGCAGCGCGACCAGCGTCACCACCGGGATCATCGCGTTGCGCACGACATGCTTCATGACGACGACGCGCTCGGGCAGACCCTTGGCGCGCGCGGTCGTCACATGGTCGAGGCGCACCACGTCGAGCACCGAGGCGCGCACAAAGCGCGTCCACGGCGCGCCCTGGAACAGCGCCAGCACCATCACCGGCATGATCGCCTGGCGGATATAGGCCCAGGCGAGCGGCAACCCGCTGCCGCCCATATCGGTGCGGTAGACCATCGGCAACAAATGCAGGTTGACGCTGAAGACGAGGATCAGCACCAGCCCGGTAAAAAAGGTCGGCAGCGAGAAGCCGATCAGCGCCAGGCTCGACGCGACCTGGTCGAAAAACGAATAAGGCCGCACCCCGGCATAGACGCCCACCGGCACCGCGATCGCCAATGCGAGAATTTGCGACGCGCCGATCACAAACAATGTCGTCGGCAGGCGCTGCATAATGAGCCGGCTGACATCGATGCGGCTGGCGAAGGAAAACCCCCAATCGCCGTGCAGCATCGCGACAAGCCAGTGGAAATAACGCAGATAGACCGGGTCATCGAGCCCGAACTTGGCGCGCAGCGCGGCGGCGACGGAAGGCGGGATCGACGGGTCGCTCGCCAGGTCCGAAAACGGGTCGCCCGGCGCCAGCGCCAGGATGCAGAACAGGATGACGCTGATGCCGAGCAGGCTCGGCAGCGCCAGCAGAAGACGCCTGACGAGATAACTCAGCACGACCGGCGGTGTCGGCTACGCATCGGCATACCAGTTGTGCAGGTCGCCGATATAGCTGTCCCACCCCGACAGCACGACGTGCATCTTGTTGGCAACCGCGGCAACCGCAGGACGATAGACATCAGGGATGACCACGACGTTCTTGATCAGCATGTCGTTCATCTGGATGAACATCGCGGCGCGCTTGACGGGATCGATCTCGTGCTCGGAAGCGGCATGGAGCGCGTCGTAGTCCTTGTTCTGCCAACGGACGATGTTGCGGCCCTGCCACTTGTTGTCCTTGCTGGCGATTTCGGATGAGAGGAACTGCCGCATAAAGTCGCGCGGATCGGGCTGGGTCATCGTGACCGTGTACATCTGCATGTCGGCGTAGAATTTCGTGTAGGTGTCGGGGTTGCCGACATCGGACGAGAAAAACACCGAGGCCGGCACCGTCTTCAGCTCGAGGTCGATGCCCGCTTTCTGGCAGGCCTGCTTGACGATCTCCTGATTTTTCTGGCGCGGCGCGTTGATCGAGGTCTGGTAGACGAGCTTGAGCGGCACGCCGTCCTTGGCGCGGATGCCGTCCGGGCCGGGCTTCCAGCCGGCCTTGTCGAGGATGTCCTTCGCCTTGTCGACATTGAACTCGAACGAGGTGTCCTTCGAGACGAATTGCTGCGGGTTGTTGACCATGTTCGCGGTCGCCTTGCCCGTGCGGCCGTAGATGAACTTCTCGACCGAGGCGCGGTCGACCAGCAGATTGATCGCTTGGCGTACCGCCATGTCGGTAAGGAACGGGTGCTGCGTCTTGATGCTCGAGTACTCGCCGTCGACCTCCTTCGTGGGGTCGGTGTAGTTGAGCTGAATGTGTTCGATATTGCCGCAGGCGAAGATCTGGACGTGGCCCTTGCCGGTCTCCTCGAGGCGCTTCAACAGCTCGTCCTCGACCTGCATATTCCAGGCGAAATCATACTCGCCGGTCTGCAGCACGGCGCGCGCCGCCGACACCGCGTCGCCGCCGCCCTTCATCTCGACCGAGTCGAAATAGGGCCGGTTCGGCAGGTGGTAGTTGGGGTTCATCTTGCCGCGGACCAGATCGCCGGGCTTGAAGTCGACAAACATGTAGGGGCTGGTGCCGACCGGCGCGAGGTTGGCCGGGGCTTCGCGCGAATTGGCGCCCTTGTACTGCTCGAAAAGGTGCTTCGGGATCATCATCCCGCGCACGCTGACAAAGGCGTCGGCCCAGAACGGTGTCGGCTGCGCGAAGTCGATCTTGATCGTGTAGTCGTCGACCTTGGAGACCTTGATGTCCTTGTAGGTGCCGATCGTCGTCGCGGCGGTCGCCGGGTCGGAGGCGTATTCCCAGTTGAAGATGCAATCGTCGGCGGTGAAGGCCTGGCCGTCATGCCATTTGACGCCCTGCTTCAGCTTCCAGACGACCCATTTCGCATCCTTGTCGACCGTGCCGGCCTCGACGCTCGGTATTTCCGCGGCGAGGATCGGCACGAGATTGCCACCCGGGTCCCAGCCGGCGAGCGGCTCATAAAAGATGCGCGAGCCGTCCTGGTCCTTGGTGCCGACCGCGAAATGCGGGTTGAGCAGGGTCGGGCCCTGCCACCACAACAGCTTGAGCGTGCCGCCTTCGCCGGCCTTTGTCGGCTTGTAATCGGTGGCGCTGGCGGCCATCGCGACGCCGCTATGGGCAAGCAGCTGGGTGACGAACGGCGCGCTGAAGCCGAGCAGCATCATCTCGCTCAGAAATCGGCGGCGCGAGCGCTGGCCGGTTCGCATCTCGTCGATCTTTCGACGCAGTTGCCGTTCATTCATCGCCATTGACGCCCCCTGTCCTCAAAGTGCCTATTTCCGCGGCAGCGGCTCAAATCAGTACCCCCTTTTGGGACAGCGCGGGAGTCCACAGGTTATCGCAGGCGATGGCCACGGCCCGCCCGGCGCTCTCACAGCAATTTCGGTGCCGCGACCGGGGCTGGCGGCGTGACGGCGTGGCTCGGGTTGTGCATGATCCGTGGGCATGACGGGAGGAACGGTCATGGCGAAGACAAAGGCACAAATCGCGGCTCTGGCGCCGGGTTTTGACCTCATCGTCAAGGGCGGACGGCTTATCGATCCGAAAAACGGTATCGACGGCTCGCGCGATATCGGCATCAAGAAGGGCCGCGTCGCGGCGGTCGCGCCCCGGCTCGACGCCGGCAATGCGAAAATCATCGACGCGAAGGGCCTCATCCTCACCCCCGGCCTCATCGACACGCACGCCCATGTCTATGAGCATGTCTCGGGTGATTTCGGGCTCAACCCGGACCTGGTGGGCATCCGCACCGGGGTGACGACCGTCGTCGACCAGGGCGGGCCCAGCGCGCTGACCTTTGACGGGTTCCGCCGCTTCATCGTCGACAAGGCAAAGACCCGCGTCCTCGCCTTTATCTCGGCCTATCTCGCCGGCGGGCTCTTGGGCCACCGCTATGTCGACCTGTACGGCCCCAGCGGCATCAATGTGAAAGCCATCGTCAAGGCGGCGCGCGACAACCCCGATTTGGTGCGCGGCATCAAGGCGCATGCCGAGCCCGGCGGTTATTCGCGCTGGGGCATGAAATCGATGAAGCTCGCGAAGGAGGCCTCACGCGAGCTGCAACTGCCGGTCTACATCCATCTCGGCACGCTGTGGCCCGAGGCCGAGGGCAAGAAGGTCAAGCCCGCCAAGATCATCGACAAGGTCGTGCCGCTGCTCGACCCGGGCGACATCCTGGCGCATCCGTTCACCCGCTTTCCGTCCGGCTTTGTCGCCAAGGACGGCTCGATCCATCCGCTCATCAAGGAAGCGATCGCCAAGGGCGTGCGCATCGATGTCGGGCGCGGCGCGCATTTCAGCTTCAAGAATGCCGAGACCGTGCTCGCCGCCGGAATCGTGCCGTTCACGCTCGGTGCCGACCTGCACGGCTACAACGTGCGGCTCAAGGATGGCGGTCGCGCGTATCGCGGCATGTTCACCGGCGAGGGCGTCGACTCGATCATCGCCGAAGACCGCGCCTCGCCCTTCGAGCGCCCGTACAGCCTGCATCATGCGATGACCGAGCTGGTCGCGCTCGGCGTGCCGCTTGTCGAGGTGATGCGCATGGCGACCGAGAACGCCGCGATCATGCTCGGCCTCGAAGACGAGATGGGGGCGCTGTCGGTCGGCATGCCCGCCGACATCTCGGCGATGCGGATCATCGACGGCAACTGGACGCTGGTCGACAGCGAGCAGGTCACGCACAAGGCCAGGCAGCTGATCCATCCCGAATTCGCGATCCGCGCGGGCAAGCTCCACCGCGCCGACTCGCCGCTGCTGCCGAGCGTCGCGGCGATGGCCGCCTAGACTCCACGCCTCTCGCCGCCCATCTTTGGGCGATGAGCGAAGATGTCGAGCTGCTGATCGCCGGCGGCGGGCTCAACGGCATGGTGCTCGGCATTGCCTGCGCCGATGCCGGGCTGCGGGTCGCGGTCGTCGACCGGCAAGACCCCAAGACGATGCTCGGCGAAAAATTCGACGGGCGTACGTCTGCTATCGCGTATGGCTCGAAGCTGGTACTCGACGGCATCGGGGTGTGGCCGATGGTGGCGGCCAAGGCCGAGCCGATCCGCGAAATCCGCGTCGCCGACGACGATTCCCCGCTGTTTCTGCATTACGACCAGAAGGAGCTCGGCCCAGGGAGCTCAAACAACGCGCCGCTCGGCTACATCGTCGAGAACCGGGTGCTGCGCCGCGCCCTGTTCGAGCGCGCGAAGGCGCTGCCGAGTTTCAGCCTGCTCGCGCCACGCGTCGTCGGAACGGTGACCAGCGACACCGGCAGCGCCGTCGCGACGCTCGGCGACGCAACGCGCATCCATGCGCGGCTTGTCGCCGCCGCCGATGGCAAGGACTCGCCGCTGCGCCAGGCCGCCGGCATCCGTACGGTCGAGTGGCGCTATAAGCAGGCCGGCATCGTCACAACCGTCGCGCATGAGCGCCCGCATGCCGGGATCGCGATCGAGCATTTCCTGCCGGCGGGGCCGTTCGCGATCCTGCCGATGACCGATGAGCCATCAATGGATGCGGCGCTACCGCGCCGCGGGCGCTCGTCGATCGTCTGGACCGAGAATGCCTCGCTCGCGCCGCATCTCGTGAAGCTGCCCGAGGCGGAATTTGCGGTGGAACTCGGCGCGCGGTTTGGCGATTTTCTCGGGCGCATCGAGCCGGTCGGGCCGCGCTGGACCTATCCGCTGTCGCTGATGCAGGCCGAGCGCTACACCGCGCGGCGGCTAGCGCTGGTCGGTGAGGCGGCGCATGTGATCCACCCGATCGCCGGCCAGGGCCTCAATGTCGGCATTCGCGACTGCGCGGCGCTCGCCGAGGCGGTGATCGACGCGCGCCGGCTCGGCCTCGACATCGGCGACGATCACGTGCTCGAACGCTACCAGCGCTGGCGGCGGCTCGACGCGGTGCTGCTCGCCGGCGTCACCGACGGGCTCAACCGGCTGTTCTCCAACACGATCCGGCCGGTGAAGCTGGCCCGCGACCTCGGCCTCGCCGCGGTCAACCGCCTGCCGCCGCTGAAGCGCCTCCTGATGCAGCACGCCATGGGCACGCTCGGCGACCGCCCGCGGCTGGCGCGGGGGGAGCGGCTGTGACTTCCGATGCTGCGGCAAGGACCGATGGATACGACGTCGCGTATCTGGTGCTGAGCGGCACGACGA